>Ga0114997_10000162_pt1 | contig 50242 bp, 41 predicted proteins | sample ArcticOcean_MG_C_2_FD_87045 | JGI IMG/M metagenome (GOLD analysis project Ga0114997, IMG submission 87045) | Marine microbial communities from western Arctic Ocean - ArcticOcean_MG_CB4_136 | ecosystem: Environmental > Aquatic > Marine > Oceanic | place: Arctic Ocean: Canada Basin | collected... | reverse complement strand
CTAAAAATGATGGATTTGAATCTCGAGAGTTTCTACCACTATCCTTGAGTTATGATCATAGAGTAATAAATGGTGTCTATGCTGCGCAATTTGTCACTCAGCTAGGTGCTGCGCTAGGAGATATCTCATTAATGGAGAAAAACTTTAAATGATTGATAAGAATTTTCAAACAGGGTGTGTATTAATTGTTGGTGGTAGCGGTGGTATTGGTTCATTGTGCGCCAAAGAATTTGCAAAGGCTGGAGCCAAAGTTGCAATTACCTATTATAAAAATGAACAAGCCGCTCTAGATATTGCTAATGACATTAATAAAAGCGTTGAGATCTTTCGGCTGGATAACAAGAAACCCGATTCAGTTAACGCGGTTATGGATGAGCTCATTCATAAATTTGGATCCATCAATACCATCGTTAATGCGGCAGGCTTTGATATCCCTCAAAAGTTTATTAGCGAGATAGATATTGATTTGTGGAAAAGTGTCATGGATGCAGATGTGAACGGTTTCTTTAACCTCGTTAAGTCTAGTTTGCCGCATCTTCGAGCTTCCAAGGGTTCGATTGTCTTTATTAGTTCAGCTGGTCTTTTCAAGTATCCTCCGGGCGATGTTTTATCAGTTGCACCAAAGGCAACAATTGAACATCTGCTAAAAGGTATCGCTAAAGAGGAGGGTAAAAATGGAGTAAGAGCTAACTCAATTGCGCTTGGGGTTATAGATACAGGAATTTTTCATCGCCTAAGAGAGGAAAATAATACATTTTTTGATGACGCATGGCATGACTCTGTCCTTAATACCTTGGCGTTAAAAAGATTTGGGTACCCAGAAGAAGTCGCACATACAGCAGTTTTCCTTGCATCTTCTAAAGCTGGATACATAACCGGTCATTGCCTCCCCGTAGACGGGGGTTACCATATCTAGTAGTTAGACAAAGAAGTCACTATTCTCAATACCTAATTGCATTGCACCATAGTTTCTGCTGAAGCTTGTGGGATTATTTGCAACATGGGCTCTCGCAGTGTGCACATCAAGAAAGATTTTCTGAATATCACTCCCTTTAAAGACAGCGCCACCTCCAGCATTTGAAAATAACTTATCTACAACCTCGAGGCACTTCTCTATAACAAGCGATGCATCGTACCTAAATTTAACCCTGTTAATCATAGGTATACCGCCTTGATTGCCAGCTTCCTCAACCATGACGTCATAATTGCGAAACATCACTGTTTCAAGCGCATCAATTTGCGAAGAGGCCTCAGCAATTAGACTCTGAGTATGAGTATCTCCAGCTAATTTAGCTGGATCACTTGAGGCTTTACCGTTTGCACCCTCAATAAAAAGCTCCAACATTTTCTTTGTTGCACCAATAGCCGGGGTGGAAACAGCGCGGACAAAGAGTTGTCCCCATGGAATCTTGTATAAGTCATTTTTATTCACTGCATAACCTGGATTTGTTAGATTGAAACCATCTGATTGCTTATGTGTTCTGTACTCGGGAACAAATACATCAGTCACATGAACGTCTTGACTGCCTGTTGCCTTAAGACCCATGGAATACCAAGTATCTTTAATTTCATAATCACTTCTTGGTAATAAAAAAGTTCTATATTCAGGAGCTCCGCCTTCTGGTGGAAAAATTAAGCCACCCAAAAGGGCCCATTCACAATGTTCTGAACCACTAGACCATTGCCAATGACCTGAGATATTAAATCCTTCCTCTACTGGAGTGACTTGCGCCATTGGTGCATAGGATGATGAAACTAAAGTATCAATATCTTCGCCCCAAATTTCTTGCTGAGCCTTATCATTATATAGAGCTAGCTGAAAGGGATGAATACCAACAACACCTAGAACCCAAGCTGTAGACATACATCCCTGAGCGACCCTAAGTTGAACTTCAGAAAATGTATGAGGATCTAATTCAAAGCCACCGTACCGTTTTGGCTGAAGTATTTTAAAAAATCCAGCATCTTTGAAATCCCGAATTGTTTCTTTTGGAATTCTTCTATCTTCGTTAGCCGCTTCTGATCGCGCCTTAAGAACCGGTATTAGGTCCTCAGCTCTCTTGATAAGCTCGTTATGAAGTTCCAAGTTTGTTCTATCTTGTGTTGCTAATGCTAGCATTTAAATATCCTCATTAATAATAATAATTGTTAATGATTTCATTATTTTTTTTATAATTCAATGATATAAATCATAAAATAATAGAAAAAATTTACGATTTACTTACTTATATATTTTTTGATGACTTCCATCTCTATGAAATCTAAAGATGGATTTAGAAATTGTCTCGACCGAATAACTGTACCATTTGGGTCTATCCAATATTTATTTCTGCGTTTCCAGAGTAGCTTTTTCATATAAACTTCTTCATATAAGATCTTTCCAGAGACTATTCTGCCGTTTATGAGCAATGGATATTCAAAAGACTCACCATAAAAATATGTATATTTTATTCTCTCCCCATTCAATATTGGATCAGAGAATGAAATAATTGAACTATCTTTTACTTTTTCTTGGTTTGCTTCCAGCCTAAGAATGATTTGAGAGAGATCTGGAGAGTCTGTAATAAAAATATCATTATTCAAACCGATAGTTCTAATTATTTTTCCATTTTTTGTAAATATTTGAATTTCATCAGCAGATACCCATTGGAGAATTCCATTATAATTATTGGCCAGCACCATAACTGCATTCGTTCTTCCGTAACTTACTTTCATAGAAGCAAATTTTGCAGTTTTGTAGTAATCAGAAATAATAATTTTATCTGTAGTAAAAACTGTGAATAGCTCCTTGGCAGCTTGAAGAAATTGTTGAGGCAATATACTTTCTATAATATTAACCACATTGTTAGGAATGCTGCCCTCTTCGTATGGCGGTAAAGCTTTTTTCATTACTCCAGAAAACTTTTCTGCAATCTGGTGACTCTCTTCTATCTGCTGTATTGAAGAGCAAGAGAGCGCTGCTGATAAAAGAATTAATAACTTAAAATTAGATTTATTACTCATGATTCCAAAATGCTTTTAAAAGTTTACTGGAATGATTGGTTAAAGTACCGTAAAGCCCCATCCCATCTCCTAGCTTAGCTTGACCATCCCTTGTCATTGGCTGAACTCCAAAATTAACTAGCCCGCTCCTGTTATAAGAATAAAAGTAAGAGATTGGTATTTGAAAGAAGATTCCTTTGTCAAAAGATCCTTCTCCAAAGTCTTCCCATGAAACATTAGATTGAGACCAGAAAGCACCAACTGTATAGCCTGTTTTCATTCTTCTTGATAGCTTATATGTAGTTCCTCTATCTTTTGCAAGATATTTTCCATGACTAATATGTAATTGGAAGCCCGTATTAGGTTCATAGTAATACGCATTCAGGTGATGGGTAATCGTCTCATAATCCATAAGGTCTAGAGACCCATCAAATGCTCTTTGTCTTACTTTATGCTCCACCCATCCTAAAGCTAAATTAGAATTATAAGGTTTATATAAAAATTCATAACCCACACCAGAAAACATCGTCTCAAAAACTCCAGCAGTAACTCGAGCATAAAGACTAGGGTAGATTTCTTTCACATAATTTAACTGTAGTTGTTCAATCGATACCCCGCCATTATTTGAGGATTCTTGAAGATAGTTCCTAATGTATGTTCTAACTGGTGGCAATGCACTATTACCATCCCTGTCTAAACGATCATATGTATCGAACATACTTTTATGAACTGATGCAAGAAAAGTTAGGTCTCTAGAAAAAGCAGCGCTCAAGTCGGCCCTCCAAAATACATTACCATTCCAGAAATGCTCAGGTGTTCCGACGTGATGACGAACACCAGGACCAAAACCAAAGCTTACGCCTGGAAATTTAACCCTGGGAGTAAATTCTTTGTTGAGAGGGTTAAGATTTTTTGTTGGATTTTCAATCTCAGTATTTATTTTTAATTCTGTTTTTGAAGAATGCCCATCAAAGTATTTATCAAAGCTGCTTACATCATAAATTATTCTATTTTGCTGAAATGTTCCATTAAACTGATTGATTGCTAGGGTTTCTACTTTATTGGTTACATCAAATTCAGAAACAATTTTTCCAGCCTCCTCTGCGGCCACTACAGGATTTACATATTTGGCATGAGAGATATCAATTTCTAATGTTTTATTATTTATTTCAGCTGATTGAAGATATAACTGCTCTCTATTTAAATTATCAAGCAAGCCTAAATAGAAACCATAATTATCTGTGGAAGCATCAGGCTTAACATAAGCTTTTCGTTTAGGTCGCTTAACGAAAGATTTTTTTGAAAAATCAGGCTTAAATGTAAAGTTAAAATTAAGATCCTTGCCCCTTTCATAGGAAACTGTCAGTTCAGCTGACTTTGTAGGATTAAAAACAATACCAACATCAAATTCTGAGTCTTTGAATCTGAGCTCTGCATCATATATATTTTCAGGAATATAGTTCTCAGTGTAATCAGTTGGGTCTCTAGAAATCTTTAATTTAGTTCCTTTAAGATAAGGAAGATAGATCTCTAAGCCAAATAAAAGACTCGCAGGGCCAGTAAACCACGAATCAACATTAAAAACGCCTCCAACACCGGCGTATCCAGTATACCGCTCTTTATAGCGATCCAAAATATAACCCAGAGGATTTTTAATCCAGTCATCAGGGTTATTTTGACTCCAAAATGAACCCCAACCTAAACCGAGAGTAACATTAAAGTATTCAAAATTTTTTGTTGCAACCATATACTCCCCTGTTGCCAATCCAGTTCCGGCAAGATCGCGAAATCCGAGTGCAACTTGAGGAGTCCAATCATAAAGAAAGCCTTCTTTCCATACCCGAACTTTTGCATTAAACCCTTTATCAAGATACGAGTTATTAATACTGTATGGGGTATCTTGAACAGACACATAAAAATATGATGCCTCAAACCAATTGTATGGAGTTGCTGTTATGGAGCCATTACGCAGTAAATCTCCGTATGTCACAGTAAAAGCTAAAGTTCCAGCATTAGAAAAATTTGCTGATGGGACCATCATGTATCCCACGCCACCATAATTTGAATAAGTCGGTTCTCTATTAGGAGAAATATAATCTGCAACTGATGCATAGGCATTTAACTGAATAGTAATGCCTATAAACATCATCAATAAATGATGTTTCATATTTTAATCACTAATACTGTTTAAGGATGCTGCAGTTAATGCCAAGCTAGATAGAACTGGAGCAATATTTGAAGCAATCTGCAGAGCGCTGAAAGGAGCTGGATTCCTTGGAACAAATATAGTTGAGCCAGGAATAATATTAACTGACGAGAATGAAAGCAGAGACGAGCTGACTAATTTTGCCTCTCCATTTGGAAGAACAACATAAATAGAAGACTTATCGCCTGTTGATTTAATCCCGCCAGCTTGATCGATATAGTTTCGAGTTTTCATGCGATCAATATGAGGAAGTGTTACAGGCCTAAGTACCTCACCAACCACTGTCACGGATGACTTCGTTCTAGGCATATAGATAAAATCTCCTGGCTCTATAAAAATATCACGATTTTTATCACTTGCGAGTCTGCTTAATGAAAATTCAGTAATGATGCGGCCAGATGGCTTGGCATTTTTAAATTGTTTAACAAGATTGAGTAAAGAATCTGCACTTTGTGTAATTTTTCCTGTAGATATTGCTGTGGTTATTGAGTTAATAATATCCATGTACGCCTGATCCAAGGCTTCTTTTTCTCTTTCCAATGCTGATCTTCTAATTAAAACTCCTCCAAATGGAAAAGCGTTTTCTGTGTAACCACCTGCTCTTTGTATAACATTAGAAAGCCTTTCATTGTCTCCAACAATATATTGTCCAGGTTTATTAAATTCCCCAGTAAGCCTAATTGGCTCAATATTTTGAAAATCTAAATTTGATCTTACATTAACAACATCGCTGGGATTCACATTTAGCGATGAGCCAGTTATTAATTTTCCAGTGTTAGTCACTTCCACGCTTATAGAAGAACTTTGGACAGAATATCCACCGGCGAAAGCTATAAGATCCTCGGCGCCTGAGTTAATGGATACTGGGTATAAGCCTGGATTAACCACATCACCAATCAGTTTCACAGAATTATTTAAAAGGAGTTCAATTAAATCATGATTTGCATCAAAGATTTTAGGACATTTTAGTTGATAATCAAATTTATTAATTTGTTGCTTTTGATCGTCAGAAGAATCAATTGCATATGGCTTGTTCATGGATGAGGTAAAATTATTGATTTTACTCCACAGCGCTTTACCTTTATTCGTATTTGCAACGGAAGCTAAGTACTCAATAGATGAGCAATTTGCTCTGTTCATATTTATGATTTCATCTTGCTGCTTAATTTTTGCTAAGAGGTCATTTCCAGGTTGATAATCTATATCCTCAAGAAATGCATCAGCATTCATTGGATTCATTAAACTGCCAACAGATTCAGTGACAGATCTACTATCCTCGATAACATCCATTTGAATTCCCACAACTCTCCTGATTTGATTGAGACGATCAGGAGAAAGATTGCCACTAAGTGCATCTAAGATAATTGGATGCTGAAGAAAAGCCATATCATTTTTATCAAATGAGAAAACAATATCGCCAGCTGAGAAATTATACTCATCCACTTGATCTAAATTAAAATAGCTATAAACACCATTTGAGTTCACTATAAAGAATAATGGATAAGTATTGTTTGCAAGATTATTTTTTAAATAATAAGATTTTCTTTTATTGAAATCATCAGCTGCTAAATTTACATTTTTAAAAAAAGCTCCTTTCAGCTGAATGGAACTCACACTTTTTGTGCCCATAAATGGAACATGGACAGATGCGCCGAATGGAATTACCGTTTCTGAAACAGGCTGTACAGGCCCAATATTACCGGCAGAAAATGCAGAACGCATAATTGTACTTGAGGTACCCGCGGGATCCAATGATGTTATAGATATAGTATCTTTAGCAGCTTTGGTATCAAACCCTTGGGCAAATTTAATCAAGTCTAAAGCTGTTTCACTTTCACTCAATTCATATATCGCTGGACGATTGACCGCACCATATATTGAAACAAGATTTTTGGCTGGCTTTACAAATAAAGTATCATTAGCTTGCAGCTGAACATCTAATAGATTTTTTCCTTTAATGAGAGGATCGTAAAAATCTAGGTTAGCAATTACTTCGTTTTTTCTAACAACAGATACTGATCTCAGAGAACCATAGTCTGAAATACCACCAGCAATATTTAAAACATTAATAGCCGAGGACAATGAATTAACCAAGTACGATCCTGGATTATCAACCGCACCCATTACAAAAACGTTTATATCCTTAACATCTGAAATGGATACAAAAACCTTTGTTGCGACATATGATTGGTCAAAAAGAGCTGTAATATTTTCTTTAAGCTCTCCTAGGCTTGTGAGAGCATATACTGATCCTAGTTGTGATATAGAAATATTGCCATCACGCTCTACTTTAAATTTATTATTTACTTCTATCTGTCCAAAAGTTTTTATTTGAATTTGATCCCCCACGCCAACTAGATAGGAATTGTCTAATTCAACATTTTGAACAGGTCTAAAATAGAGATTATTTTTTTTAAATAATGAAACACCATACCTTGTGATATTTGATAAATTAATTTGTTTATTAGATTTAACTAGCGATGGAATATCCTGAACGATGATATTTTTTCTATCTTTAGCCTCTCTTTCATTTTGATCATTTAATGTATCAGTATCACCACCCATTGATGACATAACATCCGCCCTCATACTTGGGGGTAATTGTGTTAAAAAATCTGATTGAGAGACTGCTGGTAAGGGAATAAACAGAATTGAGAACAGGATCAATAAACCCAAAAAATTTGTATTTTTATAAGATTTATATTTACAAAATTTTGCATTCATTCTAATACCTCTTTAATTGAGTAACTGATATCAGTTGAAATTATATAGTAATGCTTACCTAAGTCCCAATAGTTCTTGATACTTTAGGATAACGAATTGCTCGTCATATTTTTCCTCAACAATTGATCTAGACCTTTGGCCAAAAGATATTTTTTGATCCGCAGTCAAATTACAAAAAAGTTTTATTTTTTTTGCTAAATTAGCTGGATTCTTTGGCAGAACTAAGAAACCATTCTCACCCTCAAGTATTAATTCCTGGCACCCAGGAACGCTCGTTGCAATAATGGGCTTTGACATTGCCATTGCTTCAAGCAAAATCTTTGAAAGGCCTTCTCTGTAGGATGGAAGAACAACACAATCAGAAAATTTTAAAAATTTTCTTACATCATCTGAAAATGGAAGATGAATAATTAATTCCTGATTGATGGATGATTCTAATTCTTCCTTGGAAAGCGCCGATGGATTGCCAGTATCTAGATCCCCCAAGCATACAAATTGAATATGCTTAAGACCTTCTGATTTAATAAGTTTTGCAGCATCTATAAACTCTTGTATGCCCTTATCTTTGATTAGTCTTCCAGCATATAAAATAATTGTCTGCTCAATTAAATATGAATCTTTGAATGGGCTCTCAAAGATAAGTTCGGGAGAAAATTTTTCCAAATTAACTCCGGAGCCTGGAATAACAATAGCTTTATTTTTATTGACTAATTTTTGAGAAAGAAAATAATCTAAATCATCTTGATTCTGAAATAATACTTTTTCAGAGAATAATAAACTAAGCTTGTATAACATTTTAATAAATGAGCTAACCATTCTGCTTCCCAAGAAAGATGAGCCTAAACCTGAAATATTTGGTATAACTTTATAGCGAAAATTAAATAATGAGGCATAGATATTTGGTTTAATTGTAAAAGTAAGAGTGTAATCCGGATTGATTTTAAAGAAAATTATTCTAATCCGTATGTATAAAAATATTTCATTTAAGACTGAGAGTCCTTTTCTATTTAAGGGAAGTTCAATACACGTTGCGCCTAATGAAGTTAAGCTATTCAAATGATCATCTTTGGGAGCGGCAATATAAACCTCATTGCCAGCATTTAATAAATCCGAAACCAAACCTCCTCTAAAATTTTTAATATTCCAAAATGAGTTTGCGATAAATAAGATTTTCATTTTTTACATCTTATTAAAGTTTAGATCTCCAAGATGAGCTTGGTATGGAATCCACGAATAACTATTATCGGCATAATTCAACCAAACAAAGAGAACAGATGCATATAGTATTACAAAAAATAATGCAAAAAATGCTCGATAAAATCCTTCTTTTTGAACAAAAACAATTCTGGTAGACAATGCCATCTGCAATGGAGCTATGAACAATGCAATTCGATCAATTGCTGTTGAGGCTATTAAAACAAGTGGCAGGCAAGCTATTGCAACCAATGACATTGACGCCCATAGTTTAAAGTCTTCTGGAAAGGCTAATTTTAGCTTTTGGAGGTGAAATATTGCTATTGAAACTGGTACAAGATTTAAAATAACTCTTATCAAACCACCGGATGACGATAGCATCCCGCTAGCATACACTTCAGCATATACACTGATTGAATCATATAATAATATCAAACCTATTCCTCCAATAGTGGGGATAGCAACTAACCAGGTATAAACTGATATCCTCTTAAAAAGAAGAATGGAGAATGGAAGCATGACAACAGCAGCTTTATGAAATAGAGCCCCTATAAAAACAAAGGCTAAATATTTCAATAGCTTCCCATCTCCCCAAAATGAAAATGCCATCATAACAAAAGCTAATGCCACAGCTTGCCTAGAGTAACCCATGCCCACAACAATAAATAAATAAGGGACAGCTATAAGAAAAGCAAGCCATGGGTAGGGTTGTTTTAAACTAAACATGGTAAGGCCCAAAGTAAAACAAAATCCACAAAATAAATTTACACCCATAATGCCAAGACCTAATTGGTTGGAAGCCCAATTAATGGCCATATATCCGGGATCAGCAACTTGTATTGCTGTTAAAAAATCTACATTTCTTGTTTGGTATAGGTAATAAAGATATTGAGACCAGTCCCCTCCTACCTTAAATCGAAGCCCAATAAATAGAGTTCCCAAGGTTATCATTGCGCTCCAAGCAACTAACTTGACTCCAGAAGAACCTTTTAAAGGGTGTAAAAAGAAAATAATTGGGATTATAAAAAATATAATATAGGGAATCATTGATTATTCCGAAACTCATCAGCCCATGATAAATACATTAGGATATTCCAAAGCTTAGCACTCCAATTTCTTTTGCCGGATTTATGCTCTTCCCATAAATAATGAATTCTTACATTATCTAAATAATCATATTGTTGTAAATTGGATGAAGATAATAAATCTTCTGCCCATGATTTTAAAGGCCCTCTTAACCATGAACTGATAGGGATAGCAAAGCCCATTTTAGGTCTATGAATTAATTTTGGAGATATATATTTTCCTAGAATCTCCTTTAGAATAATTTTTCCAGAACCATTTTTTACTTTATATTCAAGTGGAAGTGAGGCGGCAAACTCAACAATATCTCTATCAAGAAAAGGTACTCTCGTTTCGAGGCTTACAGACATAGCAGAGCGATCTACCTTACATAAAATATCATCAGGCAAATAAGTCATAATATCCATTGCCATCATTAAACTGATTGGATTAGAGGAAAGAGAGGACAATTCATCATAAGTCTTCTCAAGAGGAGATAAAGAATTTTGAGATGGAAAGATTTCATCTTTTTTCCATGATGAAATTAAATCTTCGTATAATTCAAAAATACCTTTTGCTGATGCGGCATGCAAACCTTTGTGAATCTTGTCTCCAAGATTTAATTTAGAAATATCTTTATTCACAAAAGATAAATATGAAAAAAATTTATCATATTTATCTGGCGGAACCGTTAAGAAGAGTCTTGAGATAGCAGCTCGCAAAGGGAGAGGAAGGTAGTTCAATTTTTGCCAAAGAGAGTTTGTAAAAATATATCTATTATATCCGCCAAATAGCTCATCTCCAGCATCTCCACTTAAAGATACAGTTACTTCTCTTGACGCCAATTGAGAAACAAAATACGTTGGTATTTGGCTGCTATCTGCGAATGGTTCTGAAAAAATTGATGCTATCTTGGGAATGAAATCTTGGGCCATTCTGTCATCTAAAATAAATTCAGTATGATCGCTACCAATTTCTTTTGCTACATCTCTTGCAAAACCTGACTCATCAAACTGCTTATCCTCAAAACCAATGCTAAAAGTTTTAATTTGACTATCTGAAGCATTGGACATTAGTGCACATATTAATGATGAATCAATGCCGCCAGATAAAAATGCTCCAATTGGCACATCTGAAATTAATTGCTTTGATACTGATTTTTTAATTAGCGACTCAGTCTCTGAAACAGCCTCATCAAATGTTCCTGGAAATTGATGATTGAATGAGTCCATGGCTATTGAGGGATAATGCCAATATTTTTCTTTTAAGAGAGAACTCTTGGTTAAGTCAATTGTTATCAATTCACCAGGTAAGACTTTTTCTATGTTCTTATTAATAGAAAATGGTGCGGGAACATATCCTAGTCTTAAATATTGATCTAAGCCAAGATCTGATAATTCAAATTTAATTTTTGGATGTTTTGCAATTGATTTAAACTCTGATGCAAAACAAAGAAAGTTATCAGAAAAATGATAGTAAAGGGGTTTTTCTCCAATGCGATCTCGTGCTAAAAATATTTTCTTTTCTAATCTATCAAGTAAAGCAAAAGCAAACATTCCCTCAATCATTGTAAGAGTTTTATCAAGACTATATTTTTCTATGCATGCAAGAATTGTTTCTGTATCTGAAGAACCATTCCATGAGTTAAAGCCGTCCTTTTTAAGAGAATCTCTCAGCTCTAGATGATTATAAATCTCACCGTTATAAACAATTCTATATCTTGATGAAGGGCTATCCATTGGCTGATGGCCATTTTCTGAAATATCTAAAATAGAGAGTCTTGCATGTGCAAAAAAAGAATTTAAATTTTTATCATACGCTGTCTGAGAAAAATCTGGACCACGATGGTTGATCTCCATAATCATTTTATTTAAAATATCAGAGGCTGATACTTCATCACGATGCTCCCAAAATCCTGCTATTCCACACATAGGTATGCTATTCCATAAACCAAGCTTTATTAAATGAATAAAGCATTTTGTTAAAAGAAAAGTTCTCCAAGATAAAGTATTTACATTTTTCTTGATGGGAAGCCTTAAAAGATTCTGCTTGATCAAAATAATCAGATAATGAGCATAAGATGGATTCATGTAAAAGAATGGGGTTTCTTGGCGGGCATACCCAACCAAGATCAGATAGCATCATCTTAGTATCCCCAACATCTGTTGCAACGCATGGTGTGCCACAAATCATAGCCTCAGCAATAACATTTGGGAAAGACTCATCCAAGCTTGATAAAATATGAATGTCTATACCTGACATATACAAATCAATCTCCTCGGTTGGGCCGGCGAGAATAATATTATTTTCTAACTTTTTATTTTTGATAGCTTCTACAAGGATTTCATTATCACCGGAAATATCACTGCCAACTAGGATACATGTAAATGGTCTTGTATTTTTGAGCATCTCTAATGCTTCAAGAAGATTAAGATGATCTTTGAATGGATCAAATCTAGCAATCATTCCAAATATTGGTAATTGAGGATCTAAATTATACTTCTCAACAATTGACTCTCTAGCATTAGGCCGTCTTGTTAAAATTAAATCAGAGTAACCATTCTGAATTACTCTCATTTTGTTTTTTTTATAACCAATTTTTTGATACGAATCTTTTGCATAAAATGAATTAGAGATAATTTTTTTTGGGATTAGGTATGAGAAAAAAACACATAAGTAGATTGTTAATTTTGTATTGAATGAGAGCATCGCTCCATTGTAAACACCTCTAATACACCAATATACATCCTTAATTCCTGCTAATTTTGAGATAATTCCTCCGACTAGATCTGCATGATGCATCCAGGTTTGAACAACAGCTGGTTTTTCTTTTCTTAGGATCTTATACAAGGCAAAGGATCCATTGAGCGTAACTTTGCTTCTTGGCATATCTAAAGTGTATATTTTATAATTAGCTTCCCTTATTTTCTTTCCATATAAACCCTCGCCCATAAGAGAAATTACAATATGCTTTGTACCAGATTGGTCATTAATTATTTGTCTGAACAATGCATTTTCAGCACCTCCCTGCCCTAGACCAGATATGATATGGCAAACAGTATTGGGGTTTAGATGTTGAGAGTTAGGTCGAATATGTCGCAACAATCCGTCACGCAACAACCTTATTATGTTGAAAGCGTTCATAAAATATAAATTAAGGAGAGGTCTTTTTGTTAATTTGGTGAAATACTTCATCGCACCAAACCAGTGGAATTGCTCTTCAACTAACCGCCATAATCTAATTAATAATCTTGGATCTCTGGAAGTCTGAATTTGCTCATAATCGTGAATGCAGATGCTATCTTGCGCTATGTACAGATCTATATTATTTCTTTTTAAAAATTCTGAATGAATTAAATCTTCGCAATAAGCTTTTCCCTCAAATGGATAATAAGATTCTAGAATTAAATCTTTTGTATTATGAAGAACCATCCCACCACAAAGCCATTCAACTTGATATAAATTAAGATGAGATTCAAACCTTCGAGGGTGAACAATTAAACCAGATTTTGTAATTGATCCACTCTTAAAATAAGTCTTGCCATGAAGAATTTTATTAAATACCTTTCGAAAAACATGTCTCGGGTTAGTTAGACTTTTATTATGTTGCACCAATCGAAAATAATCTAAGTTAGTTTTTTTATCCAGAAAAATCGGACCAACTGAGAACTTACCAGATAGAGATTTTGCATGATCTACTAAACGCTTTATACAGCTCTCCTCTACAAAACAATCATCATCTAGTTGAATAGTATATTTAGATTGGGAGTGTTTAAAGCCCTCAATCCTTTGATTAACTTGACCTTTGAAATTGGTCTCAACTATCTTAATGTTTTGGTCAGTTATTAAATCATAATCTAAGTTTTCTCTAAATATCTTCGGAATAATTATGATTATTTCCTCAGGAACGAGGGAGCTTAGGTTTAAATGTTTAATAGTTTTGTATATTGAATCACGTCCAGCCGTTGCAATGATTACTGAAACTAATTTTTCTAAATGCGAGTCTTTATTCATAATCGCAACTTGTTTAATGTATCTAAATTCAAGGGTTCAAAGTAATGAGAGCATTTTGCTTGAATGCTCTTTAGGTTATTTTGATGACTAGAAAATGGAGTATTTAGTATGATCATTTCAAGGGACTCTGGAGAATTAACATGCATCTTTTTTGTCCAATAAATTGGGTCAATATTATCAGATCTATTTGTATCTAGATACAAAGGAATCAGACCAGACATTATACATTTAACTACTGCAGTAGACCCTCTATATAAAACATATTGAGCATGATTTATCGATTCTTCTAAAGGCATGTCGGAGATAGAGATATTGATATGATCATCAGTTTTTTGCATCTTTTTTATAAGGTCTTGAACAATTTTTGTATTTTTAGACGCTGGATGTAACTGAATGATAAACAAAATTTTATTCTTCAATGCATCACATTCGAAAATAAAATTACTCATTAAATCAATTTCACTATCAATGCCCTCTGGAACTAAAAGACAGACGTGTTCAGCTTGATTGGTGAGTGCTTTAATCTGGTGTGTCCGAGATGTTCCAATTGAAAAGATATCCGCTCCATGCTTTTGATATTCAGTAAAAAAGATATTATTTCCTTCGCCAGAGGTTAAAATACCTGACGGAATGATAGAAGAGATTGGGTTTAAAAGTGAAATTTGGTCTTTAAAGACTGCAGAGTGCTGGTACCCATAAGTTTTTAATTTCTTGTTAGTTTTTTGAACAGCTAAAATGAGCATAGTCTCCCATGCATGTCCTTCGAATGTAAAAAAAACTCTTTTGTAATTACTTGCCTTAAGTTTATTTAGTAATACAAAATAAAAGCGAAGGTTTATAAAAGAGCTTTTAGAAAATGTTTGACTAAAAAGCTTTAAATAGATAATTTTTTCTAGTTTATTCTTAGAATAAACAAAAGATCTAAAGAATTTGAAAGACGCAAAAAAGAGAGAGCTAAATATCTTGATTTCATCAAAAAATCCGAGACTCAAAGGCACAAATGATGATCTAATTTTTGAATTAGGTCTTACATCAGGAAACTTGTTGCTTGGAGAAGCTTCAAAGTATAAAAAATCAACGGATTCACCTCGGTTTAAAAAGAAATCTGTCCAATTATTGAAATAAAAATCATCTCTCAAAACTTGTTCGCTTACATGATGAGAGATAAACAATGAATTTGCACTATGATCAATTCCTTTTGCAGTTGAATTAGTAGAGCGTGAAAAACAATTAATAAAAGCATAGATAAAAAACGTAGTAAATAGGGAAACTGCTTTTATAAAAGCCCAAAATATATTATTAGAACTAATAAATTTATATTGGTCGGCAAAGACTGGATGGGGCCTTATTAAATAAAGTAGACGCTGAGATAAAACTGCTGGATCTGTTGAGTGCAATGTTTTAATTTTATTAAGCAGACCTCCCAAAACTCGAAAGTCATCTCTGTTATCAAAGCGCATGGATTTTATCTGCCTCTAATCCAAATTTGATTAAATTGCTTATTGTTTTTATTGATTGGATCTTTTCTATCAAGAATGAAGCCTGCCTCTTTCAGCAGTAACTCACTTTGGTTGAGTTGATGTAAATTATTTTCATCAATTTCTATTAAAATTGATTTAGTATTTTTTATAACATCTCCAAGACCTAATAAAATGATATGTTCAATGCCATCAACATCAATCTTAATGTGATCAGGCTGTGGTATTTGAAAAAAATTCACCAGATCATTTCCTGACACTCCCAAAGTTGCATATTTAAAGCTTGGGACCATATTCTTTCCATATTGGTCAATCTCATGATCAAATGAAGACAAGGCACCACCCCTTTCAACTGAGGACATATTTAAAAAAGATGAACCGGAAGTGCTATTTATTGCTACTGGAATGATTGAGACGGAATCTTCTAGATTATTCAAGATAATATTCTTTGCAAGCAGATCTAAGTTAAAAACAGAAGGCTCTATTGCGTAGGTTGAAAGTTTTTTTAGCTTTGATGCATAAATGCTATACAAGCCAATATTTGCTCCAATATCCCAAAAAGTTTGCCCATCAGAAAATTGCTCTATCCATCGTAAGGTGAAGGGCTCTTTCTCTGAAAATGTTAAAGCTCTATATTTGGTTAGACGATTTGGAACCTCAAATTGTAATTTTATATTTTCATGATAGATAGTCATCCTCTTATTAACAAGCCATTCACTAAAAAAATCCTTTATCTTCCAGATAAAGTCAAATCTTATAAATAAAATAATTGAGTTAAACTTTTTTATAATTTTCATATGTCAATTGTCTGAATTATTCACCGCACCAATCATCCAGCTCTCGAGAGAACTTTGAGAAGATATGATTTCTACATCATTATAAAGACTATCAGTTAATCTGCCCGTTGCATCATAAAATACTGAAGGTTTTTTGAGGTGTCTAGCAACTAAAGCAGTTGAAGTATAAGGCATTGAGATGACTAAATCAGCGTAAGGAATTAAGTCTTCGGGAGCATGAAGTGGATCTGCTTCAATAATTTTAGAGGCTAAACTATTATTTTTAATTAAATTTAAATATCTTTTGTCAGCTAAGATTGTGTTTCTCTTTCTTTTGATAATTAGATGAAACTCATTATTTTTATTTAATAAAATAATCTCATTAATAAATTTTTTAGAGTTTTCATAACTATAATAATTATTTTCAAAACCAAGAAAAGATAAGGCTGAAGGTCTTTGTGGCTGCACATCAAAGATGAGTATATTTTTTTTTTCTTTATGAAAGTAAGATTGAGGATTTTGATCTGATTCATGATAAAAAAATTTTAGCGGAGGGTGAATCTCTAAGTTAGTTTTTAATTGCATTGCCCTTTCTAAGTATTTCTTTTGGTCAATCGACCAAACCAAGATTTTATTCCAGTTCATGATTGAAATACCGACATGATCGTACTCATCAAATGAAATAATATTTGATGAGTAATAATACAAAACTGAACAAGCGCCAAATTTTTCAGCAGAATATACCCATAAAGGTTTAAAACAATAATCTGTATTATGAAAAAATAAGAAGTTAGGGCAGTTCTTTTGGAAAGATTTTTTTGCAAAAAGATCTTCGACTAAAAATTTAAACATTAACAAGTGATATATTCTTCCAATGAGAGCCAAATAAATAGCGTAAAAAAATAATGCCACAAACTTTATACCTATTTCGATATGGTCAAAAAATGATTTGCAATCAAGGAATGGAAATCTTAGATATTTAATATCATGATCATGATTATCAAATCCAGCAACATTCCTATTATCTATGAAAATGGTCTCAGCACTTTGTATATGTCCGTCATCTATAAAATTATTTATGAGAGATTTTTTTTTGTGATTGGAAAAATTAATATCATAAAGATTTGAGAAGAAAGAGTGATTCTTATAAATTTTTACTGGAGTGAAGGAACTATTTTTTACCGACTCATAAAATAGGCTTAAGGATGAAATAAAGCCAAAAATAAACCAGGCAATACAGAAAATTTTGAAGTACATACCTGAAAAAAATGATACTGAAATATTATAATTTTTTAGTTTTAATCTCCAGGTTGAAGGTAATGGGTATAAAAAAGAATTTTTTGAGCCAATGTGCCTGAGCATTTCTTTCTCAAAAGAAATACCCAGCAACCTAGAAATTAAAAATTGCCTAATCTGAACCTCAAAAATTGAAGATTGATTGTTAGCAGAGAAAACTTTTAAATTAGATAAATCATTTTTTATTTCTTTTATAAATTTTTCTTTTTTTTGTTTTTTTAGTTTTTTATGCCCCTTAACAACATTTTTATTATGTGAATATGGTGGGTAGAAATAGTCTTTAAACCATCTAATTAACTTAATCATTTTTAAACAGTGCTGTAATCCAGTTTTCAATCTCTTGCTTGGAATCTAAAACTGGTACGGGGGATTGATTTTTATTGAAAATTGATAGGGGATCATAATATATTGCAGGAATATTCTCCTCGATTGAGATCTGTGCTGTTGAAGTAAAAGGATAGTTTATTGTAGCAATGGATTGCGGTATTACTGAGTTGGCTGAAATTCTAGGGTCCAGTAAAAAAACATTTGAATTTTTTGAAATTTTTTTCAGAAGATCTAGATAGATTGGTTCCATTAATGGATTTTCTCTTTTGCATTTGATATAAATATTAATATCAAATTGCCGAGTTGCATCATAGATATCCTCAATAAATTTTAAGGCTGCAAAAGGATGGTGAATTTCAATATCTAATCCTAGGGTCTCTACAATTATTTCTTTAAAGGGAGGTACATCAAAAATTAATAATGAATTTTTTTTAAGATCGTATCTAATGTTGTTGTCGCTAAACCAGATAGGGCCGACAATTTCGATTGATGGTTTTCTTTTAACATTAGTAAGAATAAAGTTTTTCTGCTGAGCATCCCATACCAAGTAATGAGGCCAAGTCATCGTTTTAATTCCATACCATGGAAGCCTAGAAATATAGTTTTTTATGTTGTGCTTTAAAGAAAAATTTTGATTATTTGTTGAGTAATAATAAAAAGAAATTTTTGCACCTTTTTCTTCGGCAATATATGACCACGCTGGTCTATATATCCAGCCTGAGTTATGAAAAAAATATTCTTTAGCAATAAAATTTTTATCTGCATTAGCAATCTTAAAAGGTAAAGCTTTAATCATTTCTCTTCCAAGCAATGCATGCCACCATCTCAATTTAAAAAAATTGATGGAAGAAAATCCAATCAGTTTAAATCCCTCAAGCAACAAAGAGAATACATGAACATATCTACTTAGAATAATAGATGGTGAAGCTTTATAAAATATCTTTTCAGTGAAATCTGAGGGAGGTTGAAAATTTTTGACACTATGACAAAATATATTTTTTTCTTCTACATATTTTTTTTTATACCAACTCATAATTTCATATGAATCTGAATTAGAGTGAGGAAGGTTATTAAGCTCTAAAGAGTCAAAGTAAATGTATGGAGTTTCAACGTAATTTTTTTTATTAAAAATATTTTTGAAGTTTAAAAAAATTTGATAAAAAATTTCAAAATAAGAGAAAATATAGAACTTCAACACAAGAAAACCAAACAGTAAACTTGAAAAAAAGTGGTTTACTGCTATGTCCTCTTCCTCTAGGACCTTTCTCCACTGCTTGGGTAATGGAGTGATAATTTTTTTTTTATTAGATAAAAAAATTAGAATCTTTTTATTAAATTCATTGCCTAGCAAAATACTTAAAAGAAATTGTCTAACTATGATTTCTGTATCTTGGGATATTGATCGAAGAATAAACGGCGAGCTAAAGATTTCATGTAGCTCACAATCCTGAATTTTATGCTTAAGCCTTAAAAGAAAATCTAACTTATTTTTATTTTTTAGATTGATATATCCTTGGTGCAAATGGTACGCGTTAGTTCTCATGATGCTGAATAAATTAAATCTTTTTTTCCATAAAAGTGCTGTTCTCAGTTTTTCCAGCGAGCATTAAATCAAACCCATGTTTTTGATAAGCCTTAATAGCAATTTCATTCTCTAAACTGACCCCAAGAATAATTTTATTAATATCCAGATAGTGTTTTAATAACTCTTCCATAGCATGCATTACTTCACCAGCCAGCCCAATACCTCTATACAAAGGATTGCCAACTAAAATGCCCATTACTGCTGAATGATTTATTAAATTAATTGGATCATACTTAATATTGCCAACATGCTCATTTGAGCTTTTATCAAAGATCCCAAAAAATAAACAATCCTTACATAATAATTTTTCTTCTACATAACCTCTTAATTTTGTTAAATCATTTGAAGAATATTGTGCTGTGATTTCTTTTCTGGTAACTGAGTCTTGAAACCAGGACAAATAGTTATTATTAATATTGCTTAATGCAATCTCAATGAGAAAAAATCGGTCTGTTTCTAACGTAATTTTTTTTATCTTATCGAGCATTGATTTTTTTGTTTGCGATAAATAATTTTTCAGCAAATAGCCAGTCGTCCATATCATCTATATCAACTGCTTTATGTTTAGGCAAAAGAAATCCATGAAAATTTTTATAAGATTCATTGTTTATAAATTTTTTAATAAAGTCCGCATGAAAAATACAAAATGAGCCTGTATCAAAATATGCGTTTTTCAGTGATTGTGATGGCTCAATAAAAGAATTACCTTCAACAGGTACGAGCTTGTTCGAGATAGTATCCATGTTGAACGCCCATTCAATTGGTGCTGGGTACGCACAAACCGACATCATCGCTTCACTATTTAATTCTGAGGTAAATAAAGTTGAGGCAGAAATAAGATCTGTTACTTCTAGCAATGGTGCGCATGGCATTAATAACCAAATTTCATCATAATAAAGTCCTATATTCTCATATTCCTCTTGAACTTTTCTTAACACATCCATTATTGGAATAGAGTCCCCAGCCAATATGGATGATCTTTTAAATTTTGGTTTTACTCCTAAGTTGGAGGCAATCGAAAAGATTTCATCATCATCAGTGGAAACATGAATTTCATCGAAAAGTTCAGATTTAATTGCATTTTCAATTGAGTAAGAAATAATTGGCTTACCCAAAAAATCTTTGATATTTTTCTTTGGAATTCTTTTTGAGCCTCCTCTAGCAGGAATAATTACAATTCGAGAAGTCATATACTATTTTTTAGTGCTCAGTTTTTATCAAGCCCCAGCTTAATGGAGTGCCTTGTTCAATATCTTTAAGAGCACATTTACCTAGGATATTTTCTAGATTTCTAGGATGGAGACCCTTGCTTGGTCTGACACTCCTAACATTTAACAAATTAAAAACTTCTCCTCTTTTTATATCTTGGCAAGCAAATAGGGAACGCCTAAAATTTAAACTTGGAATCTCATCTTTTGTTGGCCCAATAAAGATTTTTCCAATTGAATCTCTGGCTGCCCGAGATTCGGAAACAAGTAACTTCATTTCATGTGGTTCCATGGAAAATTTAGAATCTATACCTCCATCAGATCTTTTAAGGGTGAAATGCTTTTCTATTATAGAGGCTCCTCTTGCTACAGCAGCAATAGATGCTCCAATGCCTAAAGTATGGTCAGAGAAACCTACCTCGCAATCAAAAAGATCTCTAAGAACTGTCATTGTTGCTAAATTTGAGTCCTTTGGAGCACATGGATAGTTAGACGTACACTTCAAAAGAGCAAAACTTTTGCAGTTATTCTTTACAAGTGTATTCACTGCCTCTTCAATCTCGGTAATGGAAGCCATGCCAGTCGACATAATGATTGGCTTGCCCGTCTCAGCAACTGATTTGATTAAATTTACATCTGTAATTTCTGCTGAGGCTATCTTGTATGCTGGAGTTTTTAAGTCTTCTAGTAACTCAATTGCCGAAAGATCGAATGGAGAACTAAAGCAATCAAGATTATGATCTTTAGCTCGCTCAAATATTGTCTTATGCCAATCCCAGGGTGTCGAGCCTGTACTATACAAATCATAAAGATATTCTCCATGCCAAAGACTTTTTTTGGATTTGATCTGAAAGGCAGGTTTTTTTGAATTTAATGTCAATGAATCTGCAGTATATGTTTGCAACTTTATTGCATCAACACCAGCCTCAGCAGCGGCATCCACAATTTTTAATGCTCGCACCAAGGACCCATTATGATTACCAGACATTTCTGCAATGATGTATGGATAATGGAGGATTGAAATTTTTTTATTTTTTATTTTAAACATGATTAATTATAACATCGAGGGCTTTAATTCTAGCAGCGAATTAATTCAAGCGCTGAAATCCTGAATGACAGATTTCAGAATCAAGTAAATCTTGCACTGGATTTCCATCCTCGCACTCTTGAATTAATTTAAAGACATCATTTAATTTTTCTAGATACTCAGGTAGAAATTTTTCATGTTCAATGCATGCATATAATGCATTGGAAGCTAAAAACCCTTTTTTTAACATTTCTTGGGTGATGAGTGTTTTATACGCAAGATTATTTTTTGAGCTGAAGCCAAAACTGGTAATTGCAGGTATTCCTGAAATTTGAATATCTAAATTATTATTATCTGCTATTTCTTGCCAACCTTTTCTTACCTGATGACCTATTTTTGTAATAATATCCCAAGACTTTAATTTTTTCATTTCTTTGAGTGTTGCTAAGGCAGCAGTCGGGCCAATTCTCTCTGTCCAGAAAGTGCTTGATATGAAAGAGGATTGCGCGCTTTCCATCACCTCTGATCTTCCAACTACTGCAGTAATTGCATATCCATTTCCAAGAGTTTTTCCAAACATTGCTATATCAGGCTCAACTTGATATTTCTGATGAAGCCCTCCAAAAGTTTCTCTAAAGCCGGATGTACACTCATCAAAAATTAATACAATCCCCTTCTGTGTGGCCAGTTTTCTAACTTTTTCAAGAAAACCATCCTTGGGAGGATTATTACGCTGAACTTCCATTTTAATAACACCAATATTTTTATTGTCTACTAAGTTTAACAAGCCATCATAGTCGTTATAATTAAATGGAAATGAAGTGCCCTTGAGATTAGCAGGTACACCTGAAGTTTCGAGCCCATCAAGCAAATGACTTGACAGAGAATCCTTATCAGCAATATTAGAAGCTAGATACCAATCATGCCATCCGTGATATCCACAAAAAGCTACATTATCTTTTCCACTTGCTGCTCTCGCAATTCTGATTGAAATTGCATTTGCTTCACCGCCTGATCTAGCATACTTAACCATACCAGCCCAAGGATTAATCTCAATTAAACGTTCTGCTAATTCGACTTCCTCAGGGCAGTTAAGAGAAGACATATTGCCCAGCTTCACAGCATTTAATACTGCCGAATCTACTGCTGAATTAGAATATCCCAAAGTATTTGTGCCAATACCCATAATAGACATATCAGTGAACTTATTATTATCAAGATCCCAGACATGACAGCCCTTAGTTTTCATGAAATATGATGGCCATAGATTAGGCAAAAACATTTCTGATCGTTTGGAAAGAAGCATATTCCCGCCAGGGATAATCTTTTTAGCTTTTTTCCATAATATAGGCCCTTTATCTATAACTATTTTTTTGCTCATGTTTTGCTCCATAGGGTTGGATTGACAAGATATTCGTCATTTGAAGAGATAGAAGAAGGGATAAAAAAAGAGCTTGAAAATTTGAGTTTATATGCCCTATGAATATCAACAAGATTAGCATAGCTATCGACTCCAACAACGATCTTAGAAATGAAATCTTGTTTCTTGATAAATTGAACGCATGCCTCAAGCCTTGAAATAGAATGATCATTGCACCAATTATCAAATTTAATAAAGAGTTCTTTCGATTTATGAAAATTTGAAGGTAAATCTCTAAGCTCCATCAACAATAGGCCTTGTAAGAATATCGAGCGAGCATGGACTTCAATGCCACTTTCTTTAATCTTATCCAAAAAATTATTTTGCACGATCCTTCTATCAAAAACATTTATTGGAATTTGAACAATGTCAAAGTCGTAATGTTCTAAAATTCTTACTAATTTATCTGGAGAATAGACTGAAATACCAATGTATTTAATCAAGCCTTTACTTTTTAAAGTGCAAAGGTTTTTATATATTAAGTCAGCGTTTTTTGAAAATAAGTTTTCAGCATCATGGAGGAGGACGGTATCAATGAGATGAGGTTTTAGATTATCAGCTGAAGAATTTAATTCGCCAAGTGCTTGTTGAAAATCAAGAAAAGTTTCACTCGCAAACTTTGTAATAATATTAAATTTGTTATTTGTATAATCTGAAATAATACTTTGACTTTTTCCATATTGACTAGCTGAGTCAAGATGGGTCACATCAGACTTTGACGCATAGTTTAAAATTGTATTAATTTCGGTTTTATCTAATTGTTTGTTATTTTTTATGCCATAAGATTGGCCAAAGTTCGCCGTCCCAACGATTAACATCTTAAAATATTTTCTATTGTAGAGATAACATAATCCTGGTCTTTTTCAGATAAAGAAAAATAATTTGGCAAACTTAAGGCAGATTTATAAAAAGAATTTGAATTTGGAAACTGATCAATTGAATATCCTAGATTTTCATAATATGGATTTAAAACCACTGGAATATAATGAACCTGGGTTAATATATTTTTTTCACTCAGAGCTTTCATTAATTGAGCTCTTGAAATACCTGCTTTATCAAAATCAATCAAAGCAACAAATAAATGATGAGCACTTAGCTCAAGGGTATTCTGCTGAGAAATTGAAACATATTCATTATTAGCAAAAGCATTATGATATTTCTGCACAATCTCCTTTCTCCTTGAATGGAAAAGAGGTAATTTTTTTAACTGTGATGATCCCAGAGCCGCTTGAATATCAGTAATCCTAAAATGAAAACCAAGCTCTTGCATTTCATAGTACCAAGGGTTTATTTCACCATCAGTATATGCCCGCTCTTTATTTATCATCTCATCATTAAGTTTATTAATGCCGTGACTTCTCAATCTTAGGAGTTTTGAATATAAATTTTGATCATTGGTGGTAATAACACCTCCTTCGCCAGTTGAAATATTCTTAACTGGATGGAATGAAAAAACTGTAAATGTTGAGTACTTACAAGATCCAACCATCGACCCGCATTCATATTTTGCACCTAGAGCATGCGCGGCGTCCTCTATTATTACAGCCCCAGCATCTGAAGCTATTTTGCTAATTTGGTCCATTTTACAAGGCAAGCCAGCAAAGTGAACTGGCATAATAATTTTTACTTTATTTGAATCATTGAAAATTTTTTCTTGTAACTGCAATGGGCAAATATTTACAGTATCTTTTTCTACATCAACAAATCGAGGTTTAAGACCACAATATAAAGCTGCATTAGATGAGGATACAAACGTAATTGGAGAGGTATAAAAAGATGTTTCTTGGCTTCCAGCACTCAACACATTAGTAGATAAGAAGAGTCCAGCTGTTGCGCTTGAAACAGCAACAGCATACTTAGCTCCTACATAACTCGCGATATCTTGTTCGAATTTACCTACAGCAGGTCCCTGAGTTAAATTACTACTTTTTAATACCTCAACCACTGCTGCTATATCATCATCATCTATAAAATGTTTGCCGTATGGAATCATAGTTAACTTATACCCTGAATAAAAAATTTTTGTTGGCCTAAAAGTAAGTTTGAAATACTCCTATCAATGGATAGACTATTTTTTTGAATGCCCAACACCTTACAAATTTTATCATTCGATAAGCTCATTTCATTTGGCCTAGACACTTCATAATTCATGTCATTGTACAGCACAGGCTCAATTAATTGCTGCGGTAAATTAAACGCATCAGCAATCAATAGCCCAAAATCATACTTTGAAATCCTAGAAGACCCTGATGCATTGTAAATGCCATAAGCGTCTGAAGAAAATAGCCTTACTGTGAGCTCAGACAAAATGGAGATTTCAATTGGCGTATAAAATACATCTTTATAAAGTTGAACTCTATGACCAATCTGAAGACTATTAATAATATAATCAGAAAATGACTGTCTGTACCCTGGCCCCCAACCAAAGAAATTAGTGCGTAAGATAAAATGTTGCTTGCATGCCTTCTCTATCTCCCTCTCTCCATTCCCTTTTGTTAAACCGTAATTATTCATTGGATTGGGAGCAACGTTTTCATCTTTCATTTGCGCTTGATCAGACCAGAGATGGTCTGTGGAAATATAAATAATTGTTGCGTCAATTTCGCTACATAATATTCCTAACTCAGCGCTAAATTTAACATTGGATTGAATTGCTAGGCTTTTATCACTTTCCCATTTTTCTACATTAGTTAAACCGGCTGCATGCACAACAATATCTGGTTTTATTCTGTGTATAAGTGATGATATGCCCTCATCTTCGAGAAAATGATTTTTTACACCGTCAACTAATAAAGTTCTATTATGAAGTAATGCATGAACCTCAAAGATTTGTGCTTCCATCAAATAATGAATAAAATTTAAGCCAAAAAGGCCTGATGCACCTGTAACAAGAATTTTTTTCAAACTTTTAAGTCTTTCTGATTCTCAAGAATCCACTTTTTAAGATCATTCCTAGTCATCCAGTCTGTATTGTTGTCTGAAGTATATTGAAAGTTTGGCTTCACTTTTTTTCCATTCTTGATTCTTTTCTTGTCTTTTGACCAATTATTAATTGCAGGCAAAATCTTATAATAGGTAGGATATTCAAAAGTGTGGTCAGCGTCCTCTATTCCAATCATCTGTTCATGCAATTTTTCGCCCGGCCTGATACCTATAATTTTCAATTTTGCTTTAGATGAAACAGTTTTTGCTACATCCGTTACTTTCATAGAGGGAATCTTTTTCACATAGATTTCTCCCCCCTTCATGTCTTTGAAGGCAGTCCACACCAAGTCCACTCCTTGCTCTAAGGTAATCATGAATCGAGTCATTTCACTATGTGTAATTGGAATACTCGACTTATCTGGCAATGACATGAAAAAAGGGATTACGGAGCCCCTTGAACCCATCACATTTCCATATCTAACTACTGCAAAAGAAGAGCCATGATCTACTAGTGCAGAGTTTGCTGCTACAAAAAGCTTATCTGAAGCTAGCTTTGTAGCACCATAAAGATTAATCGGATTTGATGCTTTGTCTGTTGATAGCGCAACAACTTTTTGAATTCCCTTATCAATACAGGCATCTATAACATTCATCGCACCATTAATATTTGTTTTGATACATTCAAATGGGTTATATTCTGCAGTTGGTACGATTTTAGTAGCCGCAGCATGAACAACAAAATCTACCCCATCTAAGGCTCTAAATAACCTATCTTTGTCACGCACATCGCCAATAATAAACTGAACTTTATTGTTATCTTGGTAATTCATAGCCATGTTGTATTGCTTCATTTCATCTCTGGAATAAATGATAATTCTTGCTGGCTTATACTTAGCTAAAGTCATCCTCACAAATGCATTTCCGAAGGAACCTGTGCCGCCTGTGATTAATATTGTTTTATTGTTAAACATAATTTATTTAATTTGATTGATTGCTAGCTAACTTACGTTAATAACCTTTTTAGTTAATATCTCAGAAAGCAGGTATTTATATTTCTTTGAATCATTATAAACAACTTTTAGAACATCATCTTTTATTTCTGAAGATGCTTCTTTATATTTGGACATCTCAATCAATTTTAAAAAATCATCTTCAAAATTATCTATATTACTGGAAATTACTACGTGTCTAAATTTACTCCAGCATTTATGATGTTCATATTTCATATACTCTCCAACAGAAAATGAAAAAATTGGATCCTTAAAAATTGGAAGAAGGACTGATTTTCCAAGAATCATAGATTCGAGCCCCATGGTTGTCAAAGAGGCTATCACTCCCTCAGAAAATTGTAAGATTTCAACTGAATATTTAAAATCTGGAATGTACTTTAGAGATGAGTAGTTTTCAGGATCTTGCATCATAGCTAAAAAATGCTTTGCCATAGAAGGATCAAGGGTCACATGTTTAAATTTAACATCAAAAAAGTTTTGACAAATGATATTTAAACTTTTGTCTCTCCATGGATGCGGTCTGTATATGATTGCAACATTTGCTATTTTATTATCTTCAATAAAGTCATCTAATTTTTTTAAAATTGATGTCTCATCTCTGGATCTAGCTATCCCTAAAAAAAGAAAATATTTAATTTCTTTTTTGAAATTATTATTTAAAACAAAATCATCTCTGTTTAGCTCATCAGGAAAATAATGTTTATCAAACTGCGGTGACCCAAGAATATGTGTATTTTTTTCTGGCATTAAGTGAATGCCCATAGCCTGATGTTTTGTTTGCTCACCCCAAACACCCATATGATCAGGCAAATTTCTAAGAACTCCTTTGCTTGCAACATTATCCCAATTAGCCATGATCATAAATGAAGGAACATTTAGTTTTTTACTGCATTTTAAAAAATTAATGGAGGTCCAATCATTAAACCCTGAAGGAATAATGATTAAGTCGGGAGCTGCTTCTTCCAGTAAATCCAAAAACTTTTTTTCACATCCACAATAAAACTCATAAGTTCTAGCAACAAACTCGTATATAAGAGGCATTGATAAGACTTTTACTAATAGCTTCTTAAAAAGGCTCAACTCGTTAAAATATAATGAATAGAATTTAATTGGAAATGTGCTACTGCGAGATTCGTAGCGCTTCATTGAAAGAAAATCTAGATGAAATCTAATTTTTGCAAGAAGGCCGTCTTCATTAATGCTTGATGAGTAGAAATAAGACTGAGTGTCTAGACTCTCTCTAACCGACTCTGGAGCTAAAAAAACACATTTAAAATTCTTATTTAGCTCATGAAGAGCTCCAGAAGTTACAAAGTTATTTAAAACAACTTTTGTATGAATCAATATTGCAATAGTCTTCATAAATAATTTTATTTATGTAAAAAATTTAATGCATTATACAGATTTTGGTTATATACATTGGGATCTCGATTCCATGATAATTCATTCCCAATAATCGAGTTATTTAGATGAATCTCTCTATTAAGAACTTGAAAAAGCAGAGGTCTAGCAATTTTTAATGAGAGTATTTTTTTATTTTTATTTTTATTACTCATAAATGTAACAGTGCCATCTGAAAAACTGACTACATATTTTTCTGGGAGGTCGGTTAAATCAATTTCTAGATTCCAATCTTTAAAATCACATAATTCAATATTATATTTCTCACATCTCACTTTCATCTGATCAAGAGCTTTTTGAAGATCTACTAAAATATTAAAATCTGGATTTATTTCTTTTCTTGGGCACATCTTTGAATCTTTAAACACTTGCTTGGGTTGAATGTTTAATTTCTTTGAGAGCTTAATTGCTTTATTTGAAGAAAAACTAATTTCATCTCCAACGCCTAAATAAATAGCAGGAATATTAAAATTTTTTTTCAATCTTTTGGAGTAAAGATATCTAGAGCGAAATTTTTTATCATGAACCAATTTAAATTCATTAGCTCTTTTTCCCGATAGCAAAAAATCTGATGAATGGGGAACTACATGCATGGGATCAATTGCTTCGATAGCTTTTAATAGCGATGCTTCTCGAGCTAAACACATTTTCTTAGAAATGCTTTGCTTTTCTTTGATTGAGAAGTTGTCATAGCAAAGAGGGTAATCATCAGCAAAACCATTAAATGGAAACCATAAGCTTTGTATTTGCAGGCCCTCGAGAGACTTTGTTAACTGATCTTTGTTATATGGAGTATTGTCGCCTAATAACAAATGGCAATTATTGTTTTTTGTGTCGCGAATTAAGAGACTTGTATCAAAGGACACATAAGGATTGGTAGATTGCAAATCATACTTACTGAGTTCATTTCCAAAATCATTTAATTGCGGGATCACTTTAACAAAAACATTGTCTGTAATTCCGAAGAAAGTTTCAGTTTTAATATATTTGAAACTATTAAATTCATATTTCCTTAATGTAGTTTCAATTATTCTATTAAATGGAAAATCTGGAATTAAGACTAAAGCATTTTTATTAATTACCCGCAATGTATCAAGATCCCAATGATCTTGATGAAGGTGAGAAATAAATAAATGAGTTAAATTTTTTAAATTTTTTTTGTCATAATTCTTTGCTAATTTTTCTGGATGCCATTTGCCATTATATAAATGACCATATATCCAGGGATCAAACAGGAGTTTATATCCCTTTCCCTGAATTAATGTACATGCATTATTAATGTACTGTAATTTCATATTTGCCTGAGTGAATACCGAGTTTGCGTGTAATTAATGATTTTTTTTTCAGATCATTTATTAACATTTGTGAAATGATTTTATGCCCTTTTGCATTTGGGTGAACATTATCATGATAAATATCAAGATCCAAATCTTTTAGAAAAAGATTTCTTAAGGGGTGCAACAAATTTAATGAATTAATTTCAAGTTTTTCTAATATTGGTAATAGCAGGTCCTGCGGAGGCAATGTACTAAGATTCTTGCTCTTCAATTGATGCTGATATGGGTAAATCACAATAAACAAATCTGCCCCCAGAGAATTCACATATCTTTGCAACTCTGTGATTGCTTGCTCAGTAAATTGCAGCTCTTCCTTATTTGGTAAAAAATATTCATCCCTTAAAAAAGACAGCATAAAAAAATTATATGCTGTCTTAATTGTTCTGGATTTCTTTAAAATACTTTTAACATTAAAAGATGTAGATTCTTGTGAACTTGAGCTAATGTCTTTATTATCTTGTGATAGATATCGATCCACTCTCCAGTTAGAAGACTTTGAATCAAAAGATCTAACAAAATGATTCTGCAAAAGATCGTTAAGACAAAATCCAAGAATAACTAATTTGGTATTATAATTTTTTTTGTATCTATCCTTAAGGTATTCGAGCTCTTGAACAGTATTATAGGAGCTCACACCAAAGTTTAATGAAATAATTCCTGTGCTGGATTCAAAATAATGATCAATTGTCTCATCATTTTCTACAGCGGCACCTTCAATAATGGAGTCACCTAAAAAAATTACACTCTCCTTTAGATTATCATAATCTATCGATTCACGAAGGCCACTTTCATTGGTAATAACTGTGTATTGGAGTCCATTGCTTGAAAGTAGATATTCTATATTTGGGTGATGATCATATAAATATGATTTGCTCGGCATGCTTCGAAAAACATTTGAGTAGCCATTATCTTTTTCTTGACTATATTGCCTTTCCTCCAACAAATATAGGCCTATTTCCAACATACTAAATGTAAGAAAAATATTAAAAGCTAAGATTCTAATCCAGCTCATATTTTGATTCATAAGATATTTTAAGATCTGGGTTTTGGTTATTTTTGTACATTAAAGAGTTCCCTATTACTAAAAGATCAAGGTCGGTTCCCATAAAACATTGAAATGCATCTTCGGGAGAGCAAACAATTGGCTCTCCTCTAACATTGAATGAGGTATTAACTAATACTGGGCAGCCAGTTATCCTATAAAATTCTTTTATTAACTGATGATATGTTGGGTTAGTTTCCTGGTGAACTGTTTGAATTCGGGCACTAAAATCTACATGCGTAACCGCAGGTATTGAAGACCTGGAAATATTCAATTTCTCCATTCCAAATAATTTTTGATAATCTACATCCAGTTTATTTTTTTTAGCGTCTAAAATCTCTGAAACAAAAAGCATGTATGGGCTATCTGAATTAAATTGAAACCATTCCTCAAGATTTTCTCTCAAAATACTAGGTGCAAAGGGTCGAAATGATTCTCTAAATTTTACTTTGAGATTCAAAATTTTCTGCATATGAATTGAGCGAGGATCGGCAATGATACTTCGAGCGCCAAGTGCTCGAGGCCCAAACTCCATCCTGCCGCTCATCCACCCAATTGCTTTGCCGTTAGCAAGCTCATTTGCAACTATTGAAATTAGATCCTCGATATTAGAATAGTTTTCTGTAATGGCACCCAGATTATTTAATGCTGATTGCACTTCAGATTCTTTAAATTCTGGGCCCAAGTATGAGCCCTTCATAGAATCAAGTTTATCTGGAATATTTCTAGGATTTTGAAGCATTAAATAGTGAATTGATAAAGCTGCTCCTAGGGACCCACCTGCATCTCCAGCAGCTGGCTGAACCCAAACCTTGTCAAAAATATTTTCTTTAACCAGTACGCCATTTGCAACGCAATTTAGTGCTACTCCGCCAGCTAAACAAATTGCGTCACGGCCATATATTGCTGCAATATTTTTAGAAATTTTAATAATTACTTCTTCAACTACTTTTTGAATGGATGCTGCAATATCCATATCTCTTTGAGACAGCTCAGATTCTGAAGATCGTGGCTCTGATCCGAAAAGATGATCAAATTTCTGATTGGTCATCTTGCTTCCAGTACAGAAACCAAAAAATGACATATCTAATGCAAAAGAACCATCATCATGAATATCTATTAGATTTGATATGATTAAATCATAGTAACGGGGCTCTCCATATGGCGCCAAACCCATTACCTTGTATTCACCCGAATTTACTTTAAAACCTAAGTAAAATGTAAAAGCTGAATAAAGAAGTCCTATGGAATGTGGAAAAAATATTTCTTTATCAATTCTAATATTATTTCCATTACCATAAGCGATTGAGGTTGTTGCCCATTCTCCAACACCATCCATAGTAAGAATTGCTGCTTTTTTATATGGTGAAGGAAAAAAAGCGCTAGCAGCATGACTTAAATGATGTTCAGAAAATAATAGCTTTTCTTTTAAAATAATTTTAGATTGCTTGGCATTTTCTTCATCCATGAATGGAGCAAGCTCCTCCAGCAAAAGATATTTTTGAAAAAGCTTCTCTTTTACCCAGATTCCAATTGAGCTACAAAAATTCTTAAACCCGCTAGGAGCAAAAGAAAGATAGGTTTCCAAAATTCTTTCAAATTTTAGAAACGGTTTATCGTAAAAAACAATATGATCAACATCTTTTAATTTAATATTTTGACTGCTTAAACAGTATTTGATTGCTTCAGCAGGAAATGATTGATCGTGCTTAACCCTAGTAAATCGTTCCTCTTGAGCGGCAGCAACAATATCGCCTTCTTTCAGCAAACATGCAGCGCTATCGTGATAAAAAGCCGAAATACCTAAAATATAACTCATGCTCTAAAAGATTGTATAAATAAGTGGGGCAATGACGGAGTTTTCTGCAAAAAGTAGCAGCGCACCCAACACAATCATTACAATGATTAATGGAGCCATCCAAAGCTTCTTCTTACTTTTTAAAAAGGTAAAAATTTCAATTAAAAAATCTATCATTAATACTGATTCCTAAAAGATTTAGGATCAATCTCCTGTTGATCACGAATGATCCATTTTGAAGAACCCTGCTTATTATATAAACGTAACTCATCTCTACCAAAGAGCCTTAATATTAACGCTAACGGGGTAATTAATATAAAGTACATCATGCCCAGAACCACTGGATTAACAATTCGACTGAGCAATAAGCCTAATTTAAACCATATAAAGTTTAATGGAGCAAATAATTTAGGAATCGTTAAAGATATTAAAATGGCTAATGCCGTCAAGCTAGAGGTATGTGTTAAGTAGCTTGAATCAGAATATATAAAATATATTGAAAGCAAAAACAAAATAAATGCAACAAGCAATCCAAAGGATTTATCTGATGCCGGCTTAGGTAAAATATTTTTCATGACAGTTACTCTAGTGCATTTAAATAGTTTTCTCTATTGTTCTGCAAAGAAATTTGGGAATTGACGCATAAAATCTTCATAGGTGTATATGCCTTGCACCCTACCCTCATCCAGATGAACTATTTGATCACATCTACTAATCGCTGCTGGATGATGTGCTATCAATATAATAGTTCTATTCTGGTCTGAGCTAAATAGCATTTTAATAATCTCTTCTTCATTTTTTTTATCTAATGCATTTGTTCCCTCGTCAATTATCAATATTTCAGGCTTTCGATATAAAGCCCTTGCTATTCCAATGCGTTGCCTCTGCCCGCCAGAAATTCTAGCGCCACTATCGCCAATATAATTTTTTTCGAGTCCACTATGAGCATTTACGAGATCCTCTAAAATACAGCTCTGAATTAAGGAATTAATATGAGTAAGATCTAATTTATTCTTTGTTTCAGCAAAGGCAATATTGGATTCAAGAGAATCGTCAAGTAAGTATATATGCTGAGGTATATAGCCTATATTCAGATCAGCATTACTTAACTTACCGGAATCAAAAAGAATACTTCCTATAGATGGAGTCTGAAGACCTAGAATCAAATCAATTAATGTGGACTTCCCTGATCCAGATTTGCCGACAATGCCAACTTTAGATCCTTTGAGTATTTTTAAATTTATATTTTCGAGGACTTGCTCAGATGAGTTTGGATATGAGAAATATAAATCTTTAATTTCAATAGACTCAGAAAACTTATTTATTTCTATATTTCTAGAAATGCCAGTTTTATTATGAGGCTTTATAGCAAACCCTTGGAGGATTACTTTGGTAGCAGGTGCTTGAGTAATCATCTGTGCAGACATTGTGGTGAGAATATTAAAAGCTGGAATTAGTCTAATTAAAATAACCCCGACTAGTGAAAGCGTTGTAATTAATTGAGAGAGGTCTATTGAAAGATACACAAATAAAACTGTTACCAAGAAGATTGTTCCAATTGCTGCAACCTCAAGTAATAGCTTTGGTACTTCTCCTAAAATTTTTGCTTTAAAACGTTGCTGCTCTACACCAGATAAATCTCTTTTAATATTATCAATCAAAAAACCTAATGCCTGGACAACAATGCTAAATTTTACCGAGTGCAGGCCTTCTGCAATTGATTTATACCAATCACCCCTTTGATCTAAACTTTTTTGAGAAAATCTCTTTAGCGGACCCTTAATAATGAGAATGATCGCCAAAGACACCCCGCCAATAACAGAAAAGACTAATGCTGAGATCATTGGGTTATATGCTAATAGCAATAATATTAGAAAAACGAACAAAAATGACTCTCTAAGAATCTTTAAAAATGAAGTGATAAATGAAACAGTCTGAGTTACTTCAGAGGTTAGATTTCTAGTTAACTCTGATAAATTCTTTTGTACATGATTTGAATATGAATCACGAACATAACTTGAAAATAATTTTACTCCAAGGTTTACAGTAATTGCTTTAGTTACTTTGAGGTTAATAAAAGCAAGAAGGAATAGATAGAGATTTTTAAAAAAAAATATTACTAGCAGTAATAATGAGCCATATACAATTAGGTCTTCATTACTTATAGCCGTAATATCAAAATTAATGTTATTTTGATCTAAAAAATCTTGAACGCCCTCTGGATTAGCAATTATGCCAACGAAAACTGGGATTGTACCTAAGCTTAATGTCTCTATAAAAGAAGCAAGAATTAGTAAAACTAATAAGCAAACTACTGATATTTTTAGTTTAGCGGGAAAATATCTAAATAATGATGTGAGATAGAATAACAATTTTTCTATTTAATACCACTAATTACCAAAGCTTGACCAAAATCAACATCACACCGCCATGGATTAGGTATATTAAATTCTTTTGCTCTATCAGAAAGCATTTTTTTGAAAGTTTTTACAAGATGCATCTCAGCTTCAGGATTAAGCAGGCTAAACGGAAAATCTGGGGAGTGGCTGACCATTGGCAAGGGAAAACACCCTGTTACATCAGTCTTCTTGAGAGCTAGTTTATTCATAATTTCCATATAATGTGAAGAGAGATTTTCGGATCTAAATACTTCATCTTTTGGTTTTTCAGAGGCATCTTCAGAGGGTTGGACTAGCCTTAATAGCTCATTGATCCACTCATATTGATATTGAATATTATCTTCAAAATCTGGAACAACATAAGCTATAAAAAGACCACCATCTTTTAATACTCTTTTTTGCTCCGCAATTACATCAGTTGAATCTTCAAAATGCTCAAGCAGACCGATTGAAAATGTAAGATCAAAGGATTCGTCTTCATATGGAAGATTCAGCGCATCACCGACATCATACTGAGCATCCAAGTTATTAGCGTTAAATGCCTCCTGCGCCCTATCAATAGCCTCTTTTGATAAGTCTAATAAAGTGCAGTCCCAACCATTATGAGCATAGTATGCACTGACAGAGCCTCTACCACAGCCGACCTCTAAAACTTTTCCAGAGAAGTCAGGCTTATCTAGTATTTCATTAAACAGTTTAAAGTTTTCACTAAATGCCAATTGAATCTGTGTCTCAGGATTATTTTTGTTGAAGTGGAAGTACTTGGTTTCCTTTCTATCCGCCCAGTTAGAATCAAAGGCTTCTACAGAGCCTTTTTTGAAGTCTTTGGTAGTCATATTTAAATATAGGTTATTTCTTAAGATAGCGTCGCGCTTTTAATAAATCTTCGTAATTATCTATTATTATAGCACGCTCTTTTGGGACAATGACTGTAGAAATTTTCTTTCCATAAAAAGAATTTTCTTTATAAATTGTTTTTATGCTGGCAAGATAAAATATTCCCGTCCTTGCATAAAATTGATCAAAATCTTGGCGGTTTGTAGAGCCCCCTTTTTTTATAAGCCAGTTAATGGAGTCACTATTATTGATGCTAAATAAGTAATCGGGATGAGTCTCGGTTAACTTGTATGCTGAAATACAAGTATCTGCATTAGTTTTTTGAATAGTTTGCAATGCTAAATCAAGATCATGCCAATTAACAGTTGGTGAAGATGCTTGCAACATCATTACGTGGGTATACTGAGAATTTTGAGATTCAATGGCATGTTTTACCGCATCAATTACCAATGAACCATCTTGGCTAAGTTCTGGAGGCCTTAAAAAGGGTACAGAAAGACCAGCTTTTTTTGCGGCATTTGCAATTTGTAAGCTATCCGTTGAGCAGATTGAGGTATCAATTTTCTTGCATTTAATTAAAGCTTCAGCAGCATAGCTTATTAGAGGCCTCCCATTAATAAGGCGTAAATTTTTATTTTTTAATCCCTTAGAGCCACCTCTTGCAACCACTAATCCCAATACCTTCATTTGTTTTTAATAGTGCTCAGAAATTCTTTGGCTAGAACTAATTCAGTGGCTTCCATAGCATCGGATGTACATCCCCCAATATGAGGAGTTAATATAATATTATATTTATTCATGTTGTTAAAAATTATAGATTTCATATAGCCCTGATCTCGCTCTCCATCAATTACATCTGCTGCATAGCCACATAAACTATTTTCATCTAACAACTTTATAATTGTTTCTTCGCATACTAAATGCCCTCTAGCGGTATTAATTATATAGGAACCTTTTTTAATAGAGCTCAGATTATGTTCGTTCAGCAAGTGTGTATTTTCATCAGTTGCTGAAGCATGAATAGAAATAATATCTGCAGAAGTTAGCAAATCTTTTAAAGTACTCTCTTGGATATTATTAGCTTCAAAATATTTTCTATCTTTGATGACATCACAGCCGTATACTTTCATACCAATGGCATTTGAGTAACGTGCTACCATTTTACCAATTCTTCCAACGCCGATGATCCCAATAGACATATTGCTTAATTGCCTGGTTCTAAATAAATCTCTGTCCCACTTATGATCACTCTGAACAGAATTTGATGCTTGAGGAATTTTTCTTATTAATGAGATAATTAACCCAAGCGAGAGTTCTGCTGTTGACGTAACGCTCTTGATGTCTTGCTTGATATCATTCAAAGATATTACTGTAATTGCTTTTTTTTTACAGTACTTTAGATCAATATGATCGAGTCCAGTTGTGGGAGAAAGGATATATTTTATGTTTGGAAAATTTTTTAAAAAGTCTTCATCAATCTTGTATCCAAGACGCACCACTAGAACATTAATAGTAAATTTATTGATGGCATGCTCATATTCAACTTTACCAAGTGAGTTATAAAGCTCCAAAGCCTTGCTAGAATAATGTGATGCCTCTTTGATAAGAATCTGCAAGCTATCCAAGATAAAAAGTTTTTTGAATTTTAGGTTTTAAAGTTAATAGTTTCTTTACAATGCGCTTACTGGTATTTCCAGATCCATATAGCTTAGAAACCTTGTATCGCTCTAAAGATAGCTGAGTCGATATTGAATTAATTATATTTCTTTTTTTTAATTTAGAGTGAATAACATTATCTGCACATTCTCTTTGATTCTGCCTGTCTCCTAAAAGCACTACAGGGGTTCCATAAAAAGATGAGTCTCTTACAAAGCTAGAAGAGTTACCTATAGCACATGCTGTAGATTTCAAGGCACTTTGGAATTCTTTAGGGTGCAGATTTTTTACAAAGCACAGCCAATCAGAATTATTATGCTCTCTGAAAACTCTCATTTTTTTTGCAATTTTATCTGATCCTGCGTCAATATTTGGCCAAAGCCAAACTGTTGGACGCTTCAATTCATTTAGCGCCTCGAGCAATTCATTAATTTCATCTTGAGTATCTGAAAAGCTAGTTGTAACAGGATGGAAAATAACTAAGAAAAACGGTTGCAATGCATCAACTTGACCAACACCCATTTTAGAAAAAATATTAGCATTAGAGATTGATTTTATTTGCAATAAATAATCTGATGATGGGCAGCCATAGTTAAATACATGCTTAGGATTCTCGCCCATTCTCTCAATTATTTTTTTTGATCTCGAGGTTGAAGGGAAGTGCAGATGCGCCAATTTGGTTATTAAATGCCTTGTACTTTCATCTATGGATCCAGAAATTTCTCCTCCTTGGATATGAGCAATGCGAATATTCATATAGGCAGCAGCAATCGTTGCAGACAAAGCCTCATATCGATCGCCAATAATTAAAACTAGATCAGGGTCTAGCCTTTGATACTCTTGAGTAAAGCCAATCACTCCAAGCCCAATGCTTTTGGACATAGTTTCAGGGATTGAGCCTGATATTTCCATATGCACTCTTCCATCAATCTTAAACCCATCTTGCTGAACAATTTTTTCTGCATAACCAAACTTTTCAAGCATCATGGTTCCAGAGCATATAGTTTGCAGGATGCATTCTTGATTATTTTTTAATTCATGCATTACTGGAAATAAACGGCCATAATTGGCACGATCAACCAAAACAACGCATATTTTTAATTTAGACTTCATTCAAAGTGCTCCTTACCTAGCATCTCATCAAATTTTATTCTTTTGGTAATTTTTTTTCCGAGTAATTGCGGTAAATCTGAAGATGACAATCCTCCAGCCGGTTTTTTTAATCGAGTGTGTTTTTCTTCAAGTAGCATTCCTGGCAAAAGATCCTCAGATGAAAATAGGCTTCTCGTAAATAATTTTTTTGTAGCTAATATTTTTTTTGAAGGCTTGTTTTTATCCACAGGATGAGACAAGGCTGTATGAATAAACTGAGATCCCTCTACCAATAGTTTCAGGCTCTCTATATTCAATGAAGAAGTGTGATCTGGTCCAAATCCAAATTCTGAAAGAGAAACGTGAACTTCAATAATCTTTGCTCCCATAGTTACTGCCGCTAAAGATGAGGCGACTTCTCCTGAATGATCGGAAAAACCAATTGGGCATTTTAAGACCTCTTTTAATTCTGAAATTACATTTATTCCCGCTCTCTCAGGCGGGCATGGATACTCAGAGTTACATTGAAAAAAAGCATAATCAGCTTTTTTCTTATCTAAAAACTTAGATAGATTTATTATTTCTTGCAATGAAGATAGTCCTGTAGAAATTAATAAAGGTTTTTTTGTTTGAAGCATCCTTTCTATTAAAGGGATATTAAAAAATTCGCCAGATCCAATTTTCCAAGCAGGCATTCGAATTTCATTCAACATATCAATAGCCTCAATTGAAAATGGAGATGATAAAAATGATAGGCCTTGTTTATTTGCATATTTTTTTAATTTCAGCCATTGGGATGGAGTAAATTCCATTCTTTTCCAGTAGTCATATCGCGTCCTATCCTGAGGAAAGAATGTATTAGGTCTAAATTTATCAAGTTTAGAAGACTCATAGCTTGCAATATGAGTTTGAAATTTAATTGCATTTGCTCCAGTTGTAGCAACGGCGTCAATAAATGCAAATGCTTGACCTAGACTTCCATCATGAGCCTGTGCAACTTCAGCAATAATGTAAGGCTTGGACGTTTTGGTAAAAGTAAATCGATCTATCCTAAGCATCGTACAATTAAAAATCCTCTATAGTCCAAGATGAATTCTTGTAGTAATGATTCTTAATGAGCTCATCTTGATACTTACCCAAAGAATCCTCATTTAAAAGAAAAAAGTGTTGATCTCGATCCTTGCAATATCTGTAATCCCAAGACCTTTGTAAGTTTGATTTTATAAAGCGGGCATTAGCTGCCCTTCCGTCAATAACAACGATGGTGAGAGGTGTTAAAAAATGTTCGAATTTTAAAATATCACAACTCATTGGCATCAAATCATTATGAGATATATTAAATCCATTAATACTACCTTTTACATCATGCTGACCAGGAGCATCGATATAAATCAAATCAGGATTCATTAATGGGATTGATGAATAAGCATGAGCATATCTTCCATTCCAGCACTCCATCTCAACTTCTGAAAAATTAAAGCTTATATATTTCTTCATAGCAGCTGGGATTCTCTCTGCTGAAATATCAAGATAACCTTTGTTATTATCTACAGTAAAACAATGGAAAGGATTATTCCTTCTATATAAATCTAAATTCCCATGCATTAATTCTTGTTTAGCAAGTGATGCAGCGAACACCAAAGAGCTCCAACCACAGCCAAATTCAAGGATTGTGGTTCTATTGGTGAGGGTGACGAGGTTATGCAGTGACCCTAGTTCTGATAAATCAGGTTTAAATGGATTAACTTGAGTGAGCTTATCATTCACTAGGTAGGCTTCATCACCAGTATTTTCAGCATTAAAAACTGATTCAATATTTAAATTTTTTAAAAATTCATTAGAACTCATGCTACATACTCTTTATTTATTTACGTTCAGTTTGATTGTAGTACTGAAGATACCACTTAATAAAATTCTTCACTCCAACTTCTACATCAGTATTGGGAGTATAGCTAACCAAAGATTGAATTCTAGATATATCTGAATAAGTTTTTTCAACATCCCCATCTTGGATTGGCAGGAATTGAATTTTTGCCTTTAAATTAAGGTTGTGTTCTATAAGTTCAATGTACTTCATTAAAGTTACTGGATTACTATTTCCAATATTTAAAATTCTAAATGGAGCAGAACTTTTGCCTTGATCTGGATCAAAATGATCAAAAGATGGATCATATTTCGGTGGCTTCCTTGAAGTCTTTACTATCCCCTGAACTATATCATCCACATAAGTGAAATCTCGTAAATGATTTCCATGATTGAAAACTTCTATAGGCTTTCCTTCTAAAATATTTTTTGTAAACTTAAAAAGAGCCATATCAGGCCTTCCCCATGGCCCGTAAACCGTAAAAAATCTTAAGCCTGTGGTTGGAATCTGAAACATATGGCTGTATGAATGAGCCATCAGCTCATTTGATCTTTTGGTTGCAGCATAAAACTGAATTGGATGATTGGCTGAATGAGATTCTGAAAATGGAAGTGTCTTATTTGCGCCATATACACTACTGGTACTTGCGTAAACAAGATGTTGAACACTGCATTCTTTTGCTGATTGAAGAACGTTTAAAAAAGCGGTCAGGTTATTATTTACATACGAATGGGGGTTTTCAATGCTGTATCTTACCCCGGCTTGAGCTGCAAGATGAATAATAATATCTGGTTTAAATTTTAAAAAAGCTTTAGAAGTTTTTGCAGCAAATTTTAGATTTATTTTTTCAAATTGAAATTTTTTGGCGCCTATTTTTTTCAAAGTCTTTAATCTATCTAATTTTAAGTTTTGATCATAATAATTATTTATAGAATCGATACCAAGAATAGTATGCCCTTTTTTCAGAAGAGCCAATGAGGTGTGAAAGCCTATAAAACCTGCTGCACCTGTAATAATATATTTCAAGTTATAGCCTAAAATCGGATTGATCTTTGGGGTATACACCTTTTAAATCAAAGAATTTAACATCTGGATCAGTGGAAAGCTCTTTTAATTGCGAGGAACTAGATAAAATAAATTCTGCGTGAGGCACAGCCAATATTATTGCTGAGTATGGTTTGCTTCCATTAGCGCTATTCATGCAACTCAGTCCATATAATTCTTCTATTGATTTCGTTGAAACATTTGGATCTACAACATCAACATTTATCTGAAAATCCTTCAAAGCGTATATTAAATCAATAACTTTACTATTTCTGATGTCAGCACAATTTTCTTTAAAGGTAATACCCAAGATCAAGACGTTTTTTTTAACAAAATGGGAGATGCTTTTTGTTACTTGATTTGCTATATATTGCGGCATGCTGTCGTTAATTTTTCTGCCAGATAAAATTACCTCAGGATGATAGTTAAGTTCTTGTGCTTTATGAGTTAAGTAATAAGGGTCAACACCAATGCAGTGTCCGCCAACCAAACCTGGAGAAAATTTCACAAAGTTCCATTTAGTATTAGCGGCCTCTAATACCTCGTTTGTATCTATGTCAATTTTATTAAATATAATTGAAAGCTCATTCATTAAAGCAATGTTGAGATCTCGTTGCGTGTTTTCTATAACCTTGGCAGCCTCAGCAACTTTAATAGAAGAGGCAAGATGGGTTCCTGCTGATATGATAGAAGAATAAAGATTATCAACTGTAAGGGCTGTTTCATTATTAGAGCCACTTGTTACCTTTATAATGGACGCTATTGTATGTTTTTTATCGCCTGGATTAATTCTCTCGGGACTATATCCACAAAAAAAATCTATATTATATTTTAAGCCAGATTCATTCTCTAATACTGGAACGCAAATTTCCTCGGTTGCACCAGGATATACTGTAGATTCATAGATTACTATTGACTCATTGGTAATATACTTCCCAATCAATCTTGAGGCTGAAATTAACGGCGTTAAATCTGGTTTCTTGTTGCTATCAACAGGCGTTGGAACTGTTACTATAAAAATATCATTTGATGTAAGTAAGTCAGGATTAGATGTAAAGGTAATTTTTTTGCTATCAGAAAAGGCGGATCGAGGTAATTCACCCATGGGATCAAACCCATCATTCAGATCCGAAATTTTTTTTTCATCAATATCGAATCCAACCGTCTGATATTTTTTACTAAATTCCATTGCAAGCGGCAGGCCGACATAGCCCAAGCCAACAATGCATAGTTTTTTAGATAATATATCTGATGGAGACACTTTAAATTAAGATTTTTTAAATGAGAATTTAAATGGCCAAATTTCAAAACGAATTTTATATCCTAGATAATGTGACGTTAAAATCAAGAGAATTGAAATGAATATACCTAGTATTGAATAAGAAGATCTGATCAGTCCTTTGTTAGGAGATGAGGGACCCCTTGCTAGGTATGGTTTATCAATTATTTCAAATACAAAATTTTCTGAAATTTCAGCAAGTAACAATGTTGCTAATTGATTTTGAATCATGGTGGTAATTCCAGATTGCAATTCCACATTCTTTACAGAACTTAACTTATTCTCTAGGTAGTTAACTGCTTTTTGAGCCTTTTTTATTTCTCGAACTCGAATATATTCATCGATGGCTTTGAATAACCAATTATTCCATTTCAAAGCAATATATGGGGAAGGATGAGAGGTTTGAAGATAAATAAAGCCTGCCTCATCTCGAGTGATTTTGAGATGGCTTAGAAATGATCCATGCAGATCAACTAGATCTGGTTTATCAACTATCCAATTACCCTCTTCATCAATATACGAAGATTTAAAAAGTGTCTTTCCGGTCGATTTATTATAACTTTCATAGGCAACTAACTCTGCAAGCAAAATAGGATCATTGTAAAAGCTTAAAAAAAAGGATTTTGATTTGATCATCTCAAGTGCAACAACGGTTTTGCTAATTTCATTAGACGTTCCTAAGCCTACTAATTTTGCTACATTGTTGAGACTAGAACCACCGCCTGAAGCTATGGATGATGAGCCGACTGCTTTCACTAGTGCGGTTGAAGAGTATTGTGGAGTTAAAGAGCTAGAGTAGAGGCTACCAAACAAATAAAAGGCAAAAAAGCTCGTTAATACAATATATTTAGATTGCCACAGAAGGTTAGTCAACTCTTTAAAGTTGATAACCTCATTTATTGTATTTTCTTGCTGCAATGACATGTGAGTTCTCTTTTTATTTTATTAATTTTTTTTCTTGAAGCATCTTGCAAGCTTCTATTACAGTTTCTATATCTTCATCAATTTTCCATGCAATGTCTTCAATTGAATGCTTGCCATCAGCATAGGTAAGAATATCTCGCAAAGATTTATTTCTTAAAGTGGATGATACCAAACTAATGCCGCCCAAACTATCTGAAAGATTATATTTTAAAAGAAATGGCTCACATAAGTGCGTTGCCTCTGGAAAGAAATCTTCTTCTACCATTTCTATCACTTCCTTTAAAAATAATACACTAGATTGTAATCCCGCCTCAGTAACTACATCTCCTAATGTATCCAATGAAGTATGATACTCGGGATACTCTGCGTATTTAGATCTCGTAAAGGTTGCAATGGGCAAGTCAACTCCAGGTGCGCAATATTGTCGCTCATCACTCCCCCTGTCAAGCCATGAATATTCTTTAAATTTAATTCCTTTTTTTTTGTACAAATCTTTCAAAGCTCTATCAATAATAGTGTTTCCATTTCTTGATGGTAAATATGAATATGTTCTCTCATCTCCACAACAGATAACATTCATGCCCGCGATAACATTTTTCTTTAAGTGGTTAATATTGTCATGGATATAAGCAATTGAACCAATGGTCTCAGGAACATAAAGAATCCTGTATGTAAATTTTCTTTTTTTCTTACGGAGCCAGCTTGCTAGCCATGTAGCAACGGCGATACCAGATATTTCATTATTGGCCATAGATGGATGGCAGATATTTGTTGAGATCAGGAACTCCTTATCAGTCTCGCCAGGAATTACTAACTCACCTATGTCTAGCGATCCTGACTTTAATTCAGAATCTATAAAAACATCGTATGAAGATTCTTTCAGTGCTTTTCTTTGTGTATCAGTCATACAAAAACCCCAATATCTTTGATAATAAGAGGTTACGTAAGGAATAGCATCTGGCAAATCAGGTCTTGAATGCAAGTGTTTATCGAGCTCATTAAGGCTCATCACTTTAGAGATTGGCTCGGAGTAGCCGACTAAATGCAAATTATTATTTTGAAAATTAACTACCTCATTTCCTGCATTATCCTTAATCCAGGCTTCATTAACAGACCACTCTTGAGGAACTGTCCAGTCAAATTTTTTTGAGCCAGATTGATAAGAATGAATAATTAGCTCAGGAAGTATATCTGTTATGTGTTTAAAAGTTTCTCTGACTCCTGGCCCCGTTAAGCTCCTATTTATTGGCCATAATTTTTTACAAAAATCATAGATTCCCTCTGTTGAGATTTCTTCATTCATCTTAGATTCCAATTCCCTGATAAAGTATATTATTTGCTTCAATCTTGTTTTTATCTAAGATATTTCTTCCATCAAATATAACTTTATCTTTCAATTTCTGTAATTCGCTAATAATTGGATCAGCATAATCTTTGGTCTCTGTGCAGATAATTAACCCATTAGCTTTATGAAAATTTAAATACTGGTTTCGTGTGAATTTTACATTGGATAAATTGCTTAATGCTTTTTTTGAATTAGCTATCGCAAGCGGATCATATAAAGTTAATGAGTTAACTTTGGGAGAAAGTTTTTTAATCAATTTGATTGCTACAGACTCACGAATATCATCTGTATTAGGCTTAAATGAAAGTCCCCAGATAAATAAATTAGTTTGACTTAATTGATTTTTATAAAAATGAGCAATTTTTTTATAGAAAACTTCTAACTGCCTTTGATTAATTTGAAGTGTGTTTTCAACTAAGCCTGGTTTTAGATTTAGTTTTTTCTGCTCATAAATTAATGCCTTTAAATCTTTTGGAAAGCAAGACCCACCAAAACCAAGCCCAGCATACAAAAAAGAAGAACCTATACGGGAATCAGACCCAATCCCTTCTCTAATTTCATGAATATTGCCACCATGCGTTTCTGCTAAAATTGAAATTTCATTCATGAAACTAATTTTTGTAGCCAAAAAACAATTAGCAGCATATTTTGTTAATTCCGCGGATTCTACTGACATGAAAATTTTTTTATTACGTTTTTTATTTATTGGGTGATATATTTTTTTCATCGTTCTTATCACCGATTCTGATTGAGAGCCAATAATTATTCTTTCTGGATCCATGAAATCTTTGATTGCGGTTCCCTCCCTTAGAAATTCGGGATTGGAGCAAACGTCAATAATATAATCCTTAGCTTTTAAAAATTTTTTTTCAATTTTTTTTGTTGTGCCGAGCGGAACGGTTGATTTATTGATAACAATACTGTCTGAGCTTATGTTTTCAATTATTGAGTCGACTGCAGAAAATACTTTTGATAAATCAGCGGCGCCACTTTTCAAGGAGGGCGTATCTAAACATAGAAAGAAAATATTGTTTTTGCACCCAATTTTGTATGAATTTGTAAAATTGAGTTTATGATTTAACACACCTTTTTTAATTTTTTCCTCTAAGCCTGGTTCAAAAAAAGGTATTTTGCCTTCTTGCAAAGCTCTTATCTTAGAAATACTTATATCAATACAGGTAACTTTATGACCGAGGTCAGCTAAACAAGATCCGCAAACCAAACCTACATACCCTGTTCCTATAACCGTTATATTCATGATTAAATTATAGAGTGGATTATTAAGTCTTAGGTAACATTTTTTTTATTGAGCAAAAACTTGGAGGCTGAAGCCGGAATCGAACCGGCGTAAACGGCTTTGCAGGCCGCTGCATAACCACTCTGCCATCCAGCCTTATCTCTTGAATGTCGATATTGTATATGAAAGTCCCGTTTGGAGAGTAATTATTAACGCTAAAAATAAAAAGAAATTTCCTAACAATATCACCAACCCGCTGTTGAAATATAGGCCGGTGAGAATCCAGCAGAATGTTGCAAGCTGTATGGTTGTTTTTATCTTAGCGAGAAATGTGACAGTTGTTGCTCCCTCATTTCCGTTTCTTGCATTAAAGTCTCTCAAGGCACCGACCCAAAACTCTCTTGCCAACATAATGCCTCCAAGAAATGCAATAAATATGCTATCAAGAGCTAACACAAGTGCTATTAATACAAATGTAATTAGTATCTTATCTGCAATTGGATCTAGGACGGCTCCCAATACCGAGGTCAGAGAATATTTTCTTGCCAAATATCCATCCCAATAATCTGATGCGCTTGCTAGCAATAATATAAGTAATGCAATGCCATAACTCTGAAAAATTAAGATTAAAACAAAAATTATAGGACCCGCAATAATACGAAAATAAGTCAGAATTTGTATAAAATTATTCATTTCTTTTTAAGATGCTGTTGAATCTCAGTACCAAGTTTAATACTAATTCCTTGAACAGTGCAGAGTTCATTTATAGAGGCTGCTCTAATCTTCCTAAGGGACTTAAAATGATTCAACAGGTTTTGCTTTCTTTTGAATCCCAAGCCATGGATTTGATCTAGCACTGAGTACCTGATTGATTGATTTTTCTTTTTTCTATTGCTAGTAATTGCAAATCTATGAGATTCATCTCTGATTTGTTGTAATAAATTAAATCCTGGGCTATTTACAGGAATTTCCAGTATGCCTTGCTCGGATAATATAGTTTCTGTTGCCCTCACCCTCTTAGAGCCTTTAACAATACTTAAAATAATAAGCTGGTGCTGGCGTTTTTCTTTTAAAACCTTTAGCGCTACATTCAATTGCGCTTTACCACCATCTATTAAAATAATGTCTGGTAAAGAATTTTCTGCTGCCCTATTAATCCTTCTTTCTAAAATATTCTTAAGGGATCCAATATCATTGCCTGCATAGAGTGCAGGAATGTTATAAAGTTTATATAATTTTTTTTCAGGGCCTTGATTTGAAAATTTTACTAAGGAAGCTACCGCATGCTTACCAGCATGATGGCTAACGTCATACCCCTCAATTGAGAGTTTAGTTTTATGCAACCCAAGATAGTGAGAAAGATTTTTTATTGCATGATCATATTTATCAGATTTTATAATTTTATTTTCTATTACTTGATTAGCATTAAATATCGCTAGCTTTACAAGCTGCTTGCTACTTGATGGAGTGGAGCATGAAATATTAATCGATTGACAAAATTTGAGCTTAATTGCTTCCCCTATTAAATTTAAATTTTTTGGCTTTACTGTAAAAATAATTTTTTCTGGCAATGAGAAAGTATTTTGATAATAAGAAAATACGAGGCTCTGGAGCAGATTATCCCGATCATCTAACAAATTTTCTTTAAAAAAGTATGTTTTGGTGCCTCGTATTTTTCCATCTCGTGCAGATAAGATGCAAGCGCCTGTTTTGCCATGCTTTTCAACACAAGCAAAGAAATCAATGCTACTTAGATTAGTTGAGAAAGATTGTTCTTGCTGCAAAATATCTAAACTGGCAATTCTTTGCTTAAGCTCTTGAGCTTTTTCAAAATTACACTCATTAGCAAGTTTTTTCATTTGCGATATCATAAGTTTTCTAGATTTTTTACCTGTTGAAGCAAGGTAATTCTGGGAAGACGAAATATCAGTGCTGTAATCTATTTCACTAATTTGCTTAACACAGGGCGCAGAGCATCTTTGCATTTGATGCTCGATACAAGGCCTAGATCTATTTCTAAAAGTGCTGTTACTACAATTTCTAATTTGATAGATCTTTTGCAAATCTTTAATTGTAGATTTAACAGCATAAGCACTTATAAAAGGACCAAAATAATCTTTTGAAACTGCATGTTTTGATCGCTTCATGCTTATGCTGGGAAATTTATCGTTCATTGAGTAATGAATGTATGGGTAAGTTTTATCATCTCTAAGCAGGATATTAAAACGAGGTAAATTCTCTTTAATTAATGATTGCTCTAATAGCAAAGCTTCAGCCTCAGTTTGAGTTGAAAATGTTTCAATTCTATCGGTTAATAGCTTGATCTGAGATGTCTTGCGATCCTTGATCGATGATCCAAAGTAGGAAGAAACTCGTTTTTTTAGATTAATTGCTTTGCCAATATAAATAATTTTATTGTCTGCAAAGAATTTATAAATGCCAGGGGTTTGGGGCACTTGCTTGAGATCAAGCGTCATTTTTTCATAAATTTTTGAGCAACTTTCTTTCCAGCTGCAACTCCAAATTGATCAAACGGATTGATCTGCAGCAAGCTCGCTGTAACGAATACTCTGTGCTCCCAGGTTGCTAGCAAAAACCCTAATTCTCTGAGCGATAATTTTGGTAAAACAAATAAATTTACTGGAATATTCCCATTGGTCAGTTCCAGCAAATTAGAAGATTGTTTTTGAGAAGAGGAGAGGAGAGATGCTTGACCTTGAGCTTGTGCATTCGTTAGAGGGCTCTGAGAAGTAGGACTATAAATAATATCAGCTGAGCACTGAGACGTGCCTTGATGGAGTAACTGAAAATATGAATGTTGTGCCGTAGAGCCAAATCCACCAAAAATTGTTTGCCCAGTTTCATGAAAAATAGACTCTCTACTAAAAGGCTTGCCAAGGGACTCCATCTCAAGTTGCTGGATATAATTTGCAAAGGACCTAAGCTGCCAATTATAGGTTAAGACTACTCTATTTTTTTTATTACAAAAATTACTGAACCAAATATCTGAGAAAGCTAAAGTTTTAATTAATTTTTGATATTTTTTTGCATTCAAGGAACTGCCAGATATCAGTTTGTCTGCCAGGCCTCCCCCTTGCAGAAATCCCATAAAATTATTTTCTATAGAAGCTGTCAGGGATATAGGTGACCAAATAGAGTATCGCCCTCCCACCGATTCTGGAAACGGTAAGATTAATGAATCAGCAAATCCTAAAGCTCTTGCACCCTCAGAGTTGGCAGTAATAACTACTGAGTTATTATCAGTTCTATTTTTTCCAAGCCACTTAAGACAAGACAGAGTCTCATCAGTCGTTAGGGATTTTGAAGCAAAGATATATAAATTCTTTTGGCCTAATAGAGGTTTTACTATTGAATTGAATTCATGTTTATCTGGTCCGGATACAAAAGAATAGTTGATGTCAGACGCAGGATTGAATAAGAATTCTTGGAGAAGCTTTGGACCTTCATAAGAACCACCAATGCCAAATGTGATGATATTTTGATATTTTTCTTTTTTAATTTTCTGAAGCAATGGGGCGCATATCTTTCTAAAATTAAACTCTAGAGTTGGATCAGGGCATCTGTATCGATGATGAAGAGCCGGCCTATTTTCAGTTTGATTCACAATATCTCCTGCCAAAAGACTGTGAATAGAATCTTGAACCTCTAACTCATTGAATAAGGTATCAAATAGCTGATATTGCTCAGTTGAAAAATTGCTTAAATAAGATTTATATTCTAAAAAATCTGATT
>Ga0114997_10000161_pt1 | contig 50361 bp, 43 predicted proteins | sample ArcticOcean_MG_C_2_FD_87045 | JGI IMG/M metagenome (GOLD analysis project Ga0114997, IMG submission 87045) | Marine microbial communities from western Arctic Ocean - ArcticOcean_MG_CB4_136 | ecosystem: Environmental > Aquatic > Marine > Oceanic | place: Arctic Ocean: Canada Basin | collected... | reverse complement strand
ACGGCTGTAATCATCCAATATGGTCGATAAGTAATACCATCCCCATCCAACTATTTTAAAATAAGTGAGGTCTGTTTGCCACATCTGATTTACTGAAGTGGTTTTATCTTGAAAACTATCAGATGCACTCATAATCCTGAATGAAGGAGTTGTGATAAGACCATTGAGCTTTAATATCCTAACTTATTGAGAGTTCTTTTTGTTCTGAATCTCAATTCTAATTTCTTGTGCTACATTTTTCATTTCCTGCATCCCTTTTCTAACTCGAGTACCAGCAGCGTTATTTCCCTTATTATAAAACTTTTTAAAATCCCCTTTTAGGGTATCTACCAGTTCTTTAAGTTGTTTGAATCTTTTCATTAGCAAATCCTCTTCTACAATTTTATCAATTTTATTATTACAAATATCTGCATAACATGTTCCTTTTGCACTATGCAAGTCAACATAGACTTCGTCCTTCTTGAGTCCTCGACCTTGGACTTGCATTATAGGTTGACGCTCACTCTTTACAGCTATTTCAATCGTCTCAATCATTTCGCAACCATCTAGCAAATCTTCATAGTTCTCATTATAACCAATAGTCACTATATCAAAAACGAGTGTTTCAGGGCTAGGATAAGTATCATATAGGGCCTTTAAAGCCTTTTGATAAACACCTTTATCTAAATAAAGTGCCTGCCAATAATCAGCCTCTTTTGTAGCACCAACTGGAGATATTGTATTTTGATAAAATTCCTGTTCTTTTTTATTTAATGATTGCCATAGTATACCCCTAAATTTTGGATTATTATGGAAATGATCAATCTCAGAGTCGACTAAAACAGTCCAATGGACTCTTGCCCAACTAGCTTCCCCTTCAATTATAGTTTCCTTGACGAGCTCAACATATGAACCTAAGTCTGCAAAAAGAAAGATTTCATCATCATACTCCACTATCAAATGCGAATCATCATTGAACGTGAAACTTTCCATTTCTTTGAATGAAATTCCAAACTTTTGCTTACAGGCTTCTTTTAATATTTTTTCTAGTGACTTTTCCATTGAATTATCTTTTGAATAATCAAACCTAAATAATTATGAACGAAATTCAAGTGACTTTAAAACAAGAAGTATGTTATTTGTTGAATGAACTTCGTTGAGCGTGTCGAACGGTTTTTTAAGCAGTATAATACTTGCCTTGGTATTAATCCCAAAAAGCGTTGTGTTACTCCAGGACCCAACAGGAACAATCCATATAAGGGTGAAATCCACTTAAGGTGGCATCCAGCAGAAGAATAGTAGTCTATTTTGGTTTTAGTTAGAAAATGGGGAAGTGTAAAAGCTTCCCTTTTTTCATTTATTGAGGAGGGGGTAGTTTTACTATTTCTTTTCGATCATTTTTTTACGATAAGCGACTATCTCAAAGAAGAACGCAGCAGCAAAAATAAGGCAAGCGAATATTACCCAAAAATAATCCCTTTCATCTAGATTCTCTTCATTAGGGATATCGGTGGTAAGCATTATAATTACCAAAAAAAACGATCCTGCGGTGTTATTGAAATTGCCAAACAGCCATTTAATTGCTTTCTTTAATTTTGCCATAAAGCTAAACTAATCATTCTAATTGATTAAAAAATCTGTAGAGTTAAGACTATGGGGTTATGTGGCAAGTGGTCTGTGGTCTGCGACTGCGGAACGTAAAGTGGGCAATGGGGTACCCTAGCAAAACACCTATCAAATGGACTTTCAGATACTATTTTTGTACTCTATTCCTAAAAAAAAAGCCTCTACTACCCTCTGAGCAACAAAGTAATAATTATGAGATAAAGTGTTACCCATAATAGGATCCTAATATTAATTTTGAATTGTGCTCATGCCTGTTCGATTCTACAATGATTCAGCCAATCTAATGTCATGACATGTTTATTTTGATGATGAATTAGACCAAATATTTTTCAATCTTTTCATACTTTGAAATAAACACTTACCTAATTTAATGAAAGGCATAATTATATTTTTTACCACGCTTTAAGGACTGGATTTGTTCACCTAAGAGGGCTTGGAAGTTGAAGAAAAAGAATGGCTTGCAGGAGGATGTATCAACTCAAAGTAAAGCATGAGTAAATGACTGATTGGTACTCTCTTGGTACAATACTTTGAGTTTTAGGGAAAAAGGGCTATTTTCATCTTACAAGTGTACTTTTATGGAATGTGGAAAATCAATCCTTAATTTTTGTTAATTGACTGCCAATAAATTTGGACGAATTAACTTGTTGTGCAACATTTGCAGGATATATGACGTGGGCACATTCTTTAGGCATTTTTGAATATACAAGCATTTTCCTCTTTTTGCTATTTTATGCCATCTACATGAATAAAGTAATGAGGATAAACAAGTCCATAAAGAGTTCTTCAAAACAATTTTTATGGAAGTTCCTTTTAAGATTGACCTATTTTTCTTTGTTTTTAGTCGCCTTACTTGGGCCTTCCTTTGGCGAGGCTACCAAAGAAGTTAAGTCCATGGGTAAAGATATTTTTATTTGTGTCGACTTATCTCAATCCATGAATGCCTTCGATGTTCAGCCCACCCGTCTTGAAAGAGTGAAATTCGAGTTAAAAAATATCATTGAAGCCTTTAACTCTGATCGCAAAGGTCTGATCATGTTCAGTAATGAGGCCTTCATGCAATGCCCGCTTACGTATGATAACAATGCGTTAACGCTGTTTATTCAAACCTTAAATACCTCTTTGGTGCCTAATACGGGAACTGATTTCGCACCCCCTCTGAAACTGGCTCTAGACAAATTAAGTTCAGACAAAAATGCAAGTATCAGACAAAAATCAAAAGTGATCATATTGATCAGTGATGGTGAAGATTTTGGTGAAGAAACGGAAGAGATTGGTAAAAAAATTGAAGAGGCAAATATTAAATTATTTACGCTCGGAGTGGGAACCGAAATGGGCAGTAAAATTAAAACCAATCGAGGTTTCAAGACAGATAGAGCCGGTAATGAAGTCCAATCTAAACTCAACACTACCGCGCTCAAAAGATTGGCAAACAAAACCAACGGTAAATATTTTGAAATTAATCAATCAAGAAATGACGTGAATAAGCTCATAAATACGATTAACCTGATAGAGGGAGAACTCAGAGATTCAAAAAATATCGATACAAAATCAAATAAATATTTCTATTTGTTAATATTAGCTGCATTTTTACTCATGGGTGACGTTTTAATCACCCTTAAAATTATCAGTCTATGAAATTCGTGATTTTGCTTTTGTTGGTATGGATCAATGATCCAAATGACATCGCCCTGATCAATGCTTATAAAGCAGATGCCGAACAATCATTTCTTGCTGAAGACTTCTCCCAAGCCGTCAGTCAATATAAATTTTTGATGGATTCGCTCAATGTAAATGAAGATGCCATTCATTTGAATTTAGGTCATGCGTATCATCAAATGGGAGATACAGCCCAAGCCCGCACCGCATACAACCAAGCAGCCTTATCCTCAAATGCCGCCTTGAAGTCAATTGCTTATCAGCAACTAGGAGTGATCTCAAAATCCAATAAAAACTTAAAAGAATCATTGGCCTATCTGAAAGCTTCCATCAAAGCAAACCCAGCTAATTCAGATGCAAAATATGATTTTGAATTGGTCAAAAAATTAATAAAAGAAAGTCAAGATCAAGAAAACAAAGAAGATCAAGAAGACAAGGAAAATAAGGAAGATCAGGAAAATAAGGAAGATCAAGAAAATAAGGAAGATCAAGAAAATAAGGAAGATCAGGAAAATAAGGAAGATCAGGAAAATAAGGAAGATCAAGAAGACAAGGAAGATCAAGAAAATAAGGAAGATCAGAATCAAGAAAGCGATTCAGAAAATGAAGAGCAAAAGGATCAGGAAGGTGATGAGAAGGAGCAAGATCAAAAAGATGACTCGAGTGAAAAAGAGAATCAAGACGAATCGCCATCAGAAGATCCCGCTGATGAAAAATCAGAAGCAGATAAGAGCACTCAAGAAAAATTAGCTGAAATGAATATCAGTCCTGAAAAAGCAGAAATGATCCTTGAAGCCATGCGCAATGGGGAAATTCAATATATTCAGCAGCAAAAAAGGAAAGCAACAGAAAAGAAAGACAAAGGAAAACCTGATTGGTGATTTTTATCGATTTTGAAATAAAAGCGTCCTCATCTTTATGTTAATTTTATCTACTAAGAGCAGAAATACAGCTGTCCAGCGCGGCCTCATTCTTAATGTTATCTAAGAAAAAAATATCATATGCCAACATCTTCATGAGATCTTTGTTGATGCTTTACTACTTATTTATGAGTCAACTTTGTTGGAGTCAACAAGAAATTAAAACTTATTATGATGAGACTAGAACACTTATCAATGAGGCTTATCATATCGTATGGAAAGATACTGCCATTCTTCAAGGACTCTACAAAAAGTTTGATGCGGATGGCCATTTAATCATTGAAGGCGGCTATGATGATAATTTAAGAGCAGGTACCTTCATCAATTACTATCCCAACGGGACCATCCAACGGACCAGCAATTATGAAAAAGGAATAAAAGAAGGAGTAACACTGGTTTACAACTCAGATGGCGTATTGATCCAAGAAGCTGTTTTCAGACAAGACAGCCTTTTGGGAGCAGTAAAACTATACCATCCCAGCGGGCGCGTTAAAGGAAGTTCTGAATTCAAAAAAGGAAAACCCGACGGTCTGGTCACTACCTATCATACTAACGGCAATAAAAAAGAAGACATTATTTATGCCTCAGGTAAACCCAATGGTCTTGTCAAGCAATACTATGAGTCAGGAACTATTATGCTTGAAGCAACCTATGAAAATGGCCTTTTAAACGGCCTTTATAAAACCTTTTATCCCAATGGAAATCTTGAATTAGAGTTGTTTAATGATCGGGGTAAACGGTCTGGATATATTAAAAAATACCATGCCAACGGAGTACTTTCCTCACTCGGTAATTATCAAGATGGGCAACTTCAAGGAGATTATTTTGGATACCATACCGACGGTTCTCTAAAGGCCAAACTTAAATATAATAGAGGTTTTTTAATCGGAAATAATACCGAGTATAATAAAAAAGGCGTAATAATTAAAGTATCTAAATTTAGCAATAGCGGGAAGAATGGTGAAATTTTAGAATACCACAATAATGGGGTGCTGGCGTCAGAGAAAAAATTCAAAGATCAAGCCCCCCACGGAGTATGGAAATATTATACCAAAAAGAATAAACTCTACAAGTTAATACCTTATGAAAATGGGAAGATTAACGGTATCGAATTGACCTTGAATGATCTTGATACCCTAAGTTCAAAAAAATATGTTTTTGGTGTAAAGTCAGGTCAATGGAAATCGTTTTACACCCATGGAAAACCAAAAGAATACGCTACCTATAAATTCAATGAACTCGAGGGACCGTTCATTCACTTTTTTGAAAATGGCAACAAACAATATGAAGGTTATTATTATCGTGGACGACGGACCAATGATTGGATCTATTACAACTCAAAGGGTCGTCCTATTTTAAAAGAAACCTATCGAAAAGGCTTGATCGTATCGAAAGAGGATATTAATCGACCCTAACATTCACTTTTGCAGTAGCTAAATCCTTATATTTGTTTTTCATGAATGTTGGTATACAAAACACTCAGTTCAAATTTCCCAATCAAACGGGTCACTATAAAGGCAAGGTAAGAGATGTCTACTTTTTTGATGATAAATTGATCATGGTGGCCAGTGATCGACTTTCCGCTTTTGATGTGGTCTTACCAAACGCCATCCCTTTTAAAGGACAAGTACTCAATCAAATTGCCGCACATTTTCTAAAAGCTACCCAAGACATCGTCTCCAATTGGATTTTAGCCATTCCAGATCCCAATGTAAGTATCGGTAAAAAATGTGAGCCTTTTCCCATAGAAATGGTCATTCGAGGATATTTAGCAGGTCACGCCTGGAGAACCTATAAAGCAGGGAAACGAACCCTTTCTGGAGTGCCATTACCCGATGGGCTTAAAGAGAATGATCGATTACCAGAACCCATCATTACCCCTACCACCAAAGCAGCAGTAGGCCACGATGAAGACATCTCAAAACAGGATATCATAGCGCAGCAGCTGATCTCACTTGCCCAATATGAACAATTGGAGTCTTATACAAGGGCACTTTTTCAGCGGGGAACTGAATTGGCGGAAAAACAAGGTCTCATCTTAGTCGATACCAAATATGAATTTGGTCTATTCAAAGATGAAATCACGCTGATTGATGAAATTCATACTCCTGATTCTTCGAGATATTTTTATTTAGATACTTATCCAAGACACCAAGCGCAAAACATAGCCCAAAGACAGCTGTCCAAAGAATTTGTCAGAGAATGGCTTATCAAGCAGGGTTTCCAAGGTTTAGAGGGACAAAAAATACCTCTTATCAGCTCTGAATTTGTTCAAACCATATCCGAAAGATATATTGAACTATATGAAAAAATAACGGGGGAAAAATTCATTCGATCAGCACAAAATGAGATGCTCAATCGGGTAGAACAAAATGTTTTAAATTGGATCAAAACATCATGAAATACCAAATTACTGAGCAAGGAAATTATACGCTTATTGAAATACTAGAATCCCAGCTCAGTGAAAGCCATCACTCCCATTTTAAAAAGTTATTCACAGAGATTCAATCGAAAAAAATAAGTCATGTCATTATAGATATGAACTACATGACTCGCTTCGATGCCTCTGGTTTAACTATACTCACCTTGGGTCATGATATCTTTAAAGAATTAGGTTCTTTTATCCTTTGTGAGATCCCTCTGGAACTAGAGAAATTAATCAAAAACAACCCGTCAGCTAATAAACTAGACTTCGTACCTACCTCTGAAGAAGCCATAGAGTTTGTCATGCTAACCGATCTTGAAAACATGCTCAAAAAAGAAGGTTAATTGAGTATTTCAGTCAAAATATTAGGATCTAATGCAGCTTCTTTTGCTTACAACCGGCATCATACCTCTCAGGTCGTTGAAGTCGATCATAAACACTTCATGGTTGATTGTGGCGAGGGTACCCAACTACAAGCTAAAAAATATAATGTAAAACTCTCCAAGATCAATCACATTTTGATCAGCCATCTTCACGGTGATCACTGTTACGGATTGCTTGGACTTCTCTCCACGATGCAGCTCTATGGACGTAAACAAGTATTGACCTTGATTGGTCCACCCGGGCTTTCAGAAATGATAACGATTCAACTCAAACATTCAAAAACGGTATTCAACTTCCCCATTGAACTCACTGAATGGAAAGAAGGGATTCAAGAACTCCTTGTAGATCTACCGAAACTTACCATCAAGAGTATTCCAATGAAGCATTCCATTCCTTGTGCCGGATTTTTGTTTGAGGAAAAACCTAATTTAAGAAGAATTAATAAGGATTATTTAACAAAGACGTTAAATCCTTTAGAAATCAAACAACTCAAATCAGGCATTGATGTACTCCATGAAGATGGTAGGACAAAGTATTCGAATGAAGAATTCACGCTTCCTCCAAGAAAGCATCATTCATATGCTTTCTGTTCAGATACAAAATACGATGAAGAGCTGATCAAATGGATTAAAGGAGTCGATTTACTTTATCATGAGGCTACCTTTATGGAGGAGCATAAAGAGCGCGCGCATCTGACCTTTCATACCACCGCGGCGCAAGCAGGACGTATCGCAACCGCAGCAAGAGTTGGTAAGCTTACTATAGGACATTTTTCTACACGGTACAAAGATTTGAGCCCTTTATTAAAAGAAGTGCAAACTGAATTTGAAAATGCCCACTTGGCCTTAGAGGGTCGTATATTTGAAATCAATGGGTAAGACCCTAGCTACAGGAAAAAAACAACAACTATTCTTAATCCTTTCAGGTATATTTATCACCAATGCCTTGCTTGCAGAAATCATGGGTGTTAAAATTTTTTCTGCAGAAAAAATAATAGGTGTCGCACCTGCTCATATTGAAATCTTAGGTTTTAATCTTGATTTTAACCTTACCGCAGGAGTTGTTTTATGGCCTGTGGTTTTTTTAACTACTGATATTATCAATGAATACTTTGGTAGGGAAGGCATTAAAAAAATTAGCTTATTGACCGCTGGTTTGATCAGCTATGCGTTCCTTATTATTTATACCATCACCCTATTGCCTCCCGCGCAGTTTTGGCTAGAACTCAATGCCCTAGATGCGTTCGGAAATGTCTTTAATATAGACTTGGCTTTCAATAAAATTTTCACCCAAGGCCTGGGTATCATCGTGGGAAGTTTAGTTGCCTTCCTCATAGGTCAATTATTGGACGTTTATATTTTTCAAAAGCTCAGACAATTTACTGGAGCAAAATTGATTTGGTTAAGAGCAACCGGCTCTACGCTGATCTCTCAATTAATTGACAGCTTCGTTGTGCTCTTTTTGGCCTTTTATCTATTGGCTCCGGCAGAGAGTCAATGGCCACTTGCTCAAGTATTGGCTGTGGGATCTGTCAATTATATCTTCAAATTTATCATTGCCATTTTGAGCACTCCCATCATTTATTTAGGCCATTACGGAATTGAAAAATATTTAGGGGTCGAACGGGCACAAAAAATGGCAGAGGAAGCTACCCAAAATAGCTAATCACCCATTTAAAACTGGATCTATAATGCCATTCAGGGCGATACTCCTTGGAGCAATAAACCACAAATATAGGCCCCATAAGTACCCACAACATATCCTAGCACGGCCAATAGCACACCTACGGGAGCTAAAGATGGACTGAAATAGGCCGCTACAATAGGTGCAGACGCAGCCCCTCCCACGTTGGCCTGACTACCTACCGCTATAAAGAAATAGGGGGCCTTGATGATTTTGGCTACTACGATCAGTAATATGGCATGAAAACCAATCCAAATAAATCCAATTAAAAACAAGCCTGGATTTTCAAAAACAGCCAATATATCCATGTTCATGCCAATGGTAGTAATCAAAACATAAACCATCAAACTACCCAATTTTGATGCCCCTACATGCTCCAAAGATCGCGCACGAGTAAAAGACAGCGCAACGCCCAATGTGGCGGCAATCACTACGATCCAAAAGAACCCTGAGGTCAAACTATAATCTTGTAATTGTGGGAAATTAACAATCAAATAAGGGGCAATGAGATCACTCAAAAAATGAGACAAACCCATACAGCCAAAACCAATGGCCAAAATCTTAACAATGTCTGATAGAGAAGCTGTTTTTGCAGACTTCTGTTGGAAATCTTCCATGCGATTTTTTAAATTTTCAATGGCTCGATCATCGGCCTTTAATAATTGGTTGATCTTTTTGTTTTTACCTATCCCTAGCATTAAAATGGCCAGCCATAAATTACCCATGATCACATCTACCGCCACCATCTTCGAGAACAAAGGTCCACCTACTTCAAAAACTTCTTTCATTGCTGTTTGATTGGCAGAACCTCCAATCCATGAGCCCGCAATGGTAGTCATGCCTCGCCATATTTCTTCAGTAGGTGGCGCATTGATGACTTCAGGGGCAATATAAGAAATCAAAAGAAGGGCTATAGGGCCCCCTAAGATAATACCGACGGTACCTGTAAAGAACATAATGATGGCCTTAGGCCCTAATTTTATGAGCTCCTTAACATCTACCGAAAGCGTTAATAAAATCAAACTGGTCGGCAATAAATACCGAGAAGCCATGAAATATAAATTAGACTTTGTAGGGTCAATGATGCCAAAACTATAAAGTAACGACGGTAAAAAATAACAAACAAGTACGGATGGAACCCAACCATAGAATTTTTTCCAAAACCATGACTTACTGTCTGAGGTATAAAAAACAGCTCCCAAAATCAACATCAGGATACCAAATATTACCGCATCATTTTGAATTAAAGCTTCGTTCATTCAGACTTGATTAAAGTTACCAGTTCATTAAGTATCATCGCCGTTGCACCCCAAATAAAGTGGTCATCAATATCATAATAGGGTGCCCTTAAAGTTACTCCTCTGGTCTGCAGATGTTTTTCCTTAATTACATTTTTTCTAAACAAATCGATCAAAGAAATTTCAATAATCTCCGCTACCTCATAAGGATGAGGTGTAAATATAGGTTTTTGATCCATAAAGCCAATCACGGGAAGTACCACATGATTAGACGCTGCTACATCCAGCTTGCTCAACTTACCAATTATCTGGATGCTTGAATCTGAAACGCCTATTTCTTCATAGGTCTCGCGAAGGGCAGTTTGCAGCAAATCTTTATCTGTATCCTCTTTTTTCCCTCCAGGGAAACTGATTTGCCCACCATGAACCCCGTCATAAGGAGGTCGCTGAATCAAGGGGAACTTCCAATCACTCGCATGTTCATCTGGGTATAACAATATCAGGACTGCACCCTCTTTGGGAGAAAGCTCAAAAGGTTTTCGAGCAGCTTCTTCATGGATGATCTGAGCTCTCATCTCCTCATGAGCGAGATTTCCTGGTAATTCTCCTTGCAGGCGTTTCCTAAGCGTTTCCTTTAACTGAGTATCTAACATCCCATATTCATTGGTTATTTCTAAAAAAACAGGGCCATTGTATGGGGCCTAGTTGCACTCATACTGGTCCTTAATATCTTTTTTCACCCTGTAAAGGCCACTCCCTATTTATGGAATTCATCCAGATCAGATATACCTAACCAAGCCGTTTTGGTCTCCCCCTTTATGTTCCTATCTGCAGTCATTATCCCTATGGTTATTTTTAGGGATAGGGCTTCTCTCTATCAATTGATTTTCAAAAAATAATAGCACGCTTAATTACAATGATCGTTCAGGTAGGCCTGCGCTTTTTCGTTACCCACATCCATTGCTATTTGCCATTCCTGGCAAGCCATTCCTGATTGGCCGTCTGATAAATAGGTCATGCCCAACATCAAATGAGCTTCCTTTACGTTTTCATCCATCTCCAAGGATTGCTTCAAATAACGGATGGCCTGAGTGAAATCCCCCATTTTATAATAGTAGTAGCCCTTATTTCGATAAGACCATGGATTATCAGGAGTCAAAACAATACTTTGGTTGATATCGATCAAGGCTAAAGCTGTAGAATCCATCTCTAGATAGGTAAAACCCCTATTATTTAGAAAAAAAGCATTGTTCGGATCCAGCCTAAGGGCTTGCTGGATGGCCCGATAGGCTAAGTCCAATGACGATAACTCTATATATATCTGATTGAGTGTATTGTATCCATAGGCTTCATTGGGAAACTGATGCAAAATTTCCTCTAAAGTAGCTGCCGCCCTTTGCTTATTGCCCAGATAAAAATCTAAGGTGGCTAAATTGATCTTGGCCTCAGTATCCTTTGGATTTCGTGCCAGTACCCTATTAAATTCATCCATGGCTCGTTCATAATCTTTTGACTCTGTGAAAATAAGCGCCTTAGCTTCGTGATAAATGGAACTATCATGATGGGCAATAAGTAAATCATAATCTCTGATGCTTTTCGTCCAATTACCCGCCTCTTGATAGGCCATGGCTCGGTTATGCAGGCAATCCCAAAATTCATTATCAATCAATAATGCCTCGTTATAATCTTGGATCGCTTCATAAACCCTGCCTAATTCTCGTTTGGCCACTCCCCTATTATTGATGGACTCGGCATCATCAGAATCTATCTTAATAGCTTTTGTGTATAAACTAATTGCACTCTCATAAGACTTCGCATCAATCGCTTCATTTCCTTGAGTAAAAAATTGGTCTCGCTGGGTTTCAAGGCTTTCACATCCTAGGACTAAGAGATAAACACACAATACGTATGGCAAACTTCCTAATGAACCTCGCCCATTCCCTGAAAACATCAAAGCTCTTAGATTTAAATGACTAATATTGACTTACAGAACCTCCACTACTTAAACGTTTGCTCAAACTAACTGGACTTCCTTGAAATTCTACTGACCCTCCACTACTCGCCTGGACATCTAGTTTTTCTTTCGCATAAACTTGAGCCAATCCTCCACTACTTATGTCCACTAATGTTCTTTCCGAAATCATCTTAAACCCCTCATAATGAGCCCCACTACTTATATCCAATGCTTGGTCACGTACTCGGCCGGTCAGCTCGACCTTACCTGCACTTGAGATTTCGACCTCAAGTTTATTCACCTCTAAATTCAAGGCGACAAACCCCGAGCTACTGACATCTAAATCTAAGCTATTGGAAAGAATATTTAACTCCAGTGAACCGGCACTACTGACCTCAATCTCTAGTGCTTCACTTTCCAATCGATCTGATCCTTTGACCACTCCTGCCGAGGACACATCTATTTCACTAAGACTCACATAAATAAGCGCTACTTTTACCTCAATATTTCTATATCTTCCATTTGGCCTCATACGTATCGTTAATCGACCATTGTTGACCTCAGTCAGGACATCTTCGGGATTACATCCTGAAACATCCACCTTTGCGTTGTATTCTGTACCTTTTATAAGTACAACCTCAATACCCTCTTTTACATATAATTGCTTAAACGGCTGTAAATTTCTTTCGATTGGATCTGCCAACAAAAAGATCCCTACCATTGATAGAGTTAAACTAAAAATGAGTCTCTTGGTCATAATAAATATCCTTTAATGAGTAATGATTATCTAGAGGATGCCATTAACATCCGAATGGTTGCTTCATGCTTTAGGTAAAGCACCCAAAAAAGTTACTTCAAAGTTTACTTTGATAAGATTTTTGAAAATCTGCCCATGCTGTATTTTTATATTTGCCCTCACCCATGTATTTGGAAATAGTATCAAAAGTAGGCGCATCCAAGTAACCCGGCACGGGCTGAATGATTTGGAGCTCTTCATTCATAAAAACCGTCGTAGGGTAACTGAGCTTATTTTGTGTGAGCGCTGCCGCCAATTCGTGATATCCCTTTCGTCCTGAAGCCACAAATTTGAAGGTATGACCCCTAAAACTAACTTCTTCAGCGCCTTCAGCATCAAATTTTACTGCATAAAATTTATCATTAACGTACGCCACAATTTCGGCGCGACTGTAGGTATCTCGATCCATTTTTTTGCACCATCCACACCAATCCGTGTAAAGATCAACCAAAATCATCTTGGGGTTCTCGGAGGTTTTCGCCACCGCTTCTTCAAAACTGATCCAATTGATTTCAGCGTTTAAATTATCCTCGGAAGGACTTTTCGCAAAACTGAATAATGCAATCAAAAAAATAAAAGTAAAGAACCTTTGCGCTTTCATACACTCAAATTTAACCATCAATGATTAAAAACATGAATTCTCACTGAAGATATCCAATAATAAATAAGAAAATGACGCTGAGCGCATAGAAAAAAGGGTGATAAATAAAATCACAGTAGCTAAAAAAGGGTTTTTTTTGAAAAGGGGTCAGTGCTGACTTGCTTTGATCTTCGGTGCATAAATAAAAAAATATCTGCTTGCTCCCCCTATGAAACCTTTCAAAATTTATTCAAAATAAGCTATTTTGCGTCCATGAAAGTAGGTCTTCTCTCAGATACACATGGCTATTTAGATCCCAGTATTTTCGATTATTTCAAAGATTGTGATGAAATTTGGCACGCGGGAGATGTGGGGAATGTTGCCCTATTGGAGACTTTAGAAAATTTCAAACCCTTGCGAGCCGTCTTTGGTAATATAGATGGGCACGACATCAGAATACGAACGCAAGAAACAGCATTAATTTCTTGTGGCGGCATGCGCATCATGATGACTCATATCGCCGGTAAACCACCGTCGTTCACCAAAAATATCAGGGCCTTATTAATAGATAAACAACCTAATATCCTTGTTTGTGGACATTCTCATATCTTAAAAGTAATTTTTGATAAGAAATACAATGTCCTGTATTTAAACCCTGGTGCAGCGGGAAAACATGGATTTCACAAGGTGAAAACACTCTTGAGATTTGAAATTGAACATGGGAAAATTTTCAATATGGAAGTCATAGAAATCGGGCCAAGAGCAACTCAAAAATGACAGCTCTGATTTGATTTTAAGGGAATGACACTCATCCACCTTCGATATCTGTTATGGAGACCTCAGTCTGTCAACAAAGGCTTTACCACCTCTCTCAATCTTAGATAACCCGCAGTATTTGGATGCAATCCATCAGAGAAGAACGACTCATCAATTTTATTTTCCTTATTTAAAAATACGTACCCAAGATCTCTGTAGGGTACCGCTACTTCTCCTGCCAACTGAGCGATTTGAAAGTTCAACTTTACAATTCTAGCTTCATAGTCTCTTCTGGGCAATAAGCCTATAAGTGTTATTTTAGCTGTAGATTGTCTGATTTTAATGGCCTTCATTAAAAGGTGCAATCCCTCTATAATTTCTTCATCTGTATTGAGATGTAAATTGTTGGTCCCTATCATGACCAAAACTTTTTCTGCCTCAAATCCGTCAAGCTCACCATGATATACCCGCCATATGACGTTCTCGATCCTGTCCCATCCGTAAGCATAATTCTTTAGACCCAATGGTGTGAATAACTGATCCCAAGAAGCTTGTTCTCTTCTTAATTTAGTCTCGGGTAGCCCTCCCCAAAAATGAACAATTGAATTGGCCAAAAAAACTGCTTTTGGTGGATCTATTTGATTTATATTCAAGATTTCTCTATGCCTTTTTTCCCAATCATAATTCCCGGGCTCCCTATATTGGGTAATGGGATGTGTCGTCGAAGCTGTTCCTATCGGTTCTTCCAATATGGATCGTATTTTTTTCTCATAACTCATACCGTATTTCATCATTCCCAGATCTGTCGGATGAATCCCATCAACAGTATCATCCATCTGAAAACCAATTTCTTCCTTGGTCAAATAGAAAAGATGTTCCATCCCTCCATCTTTGAGCTGATGAAATACTTGCTGCTGAAGTACATTGACTTGGCTGACTTCTTTGCTCTTTTTTTCACTAGTAAGGGCTTGAGTATAACCTGCATGATCCACCAAAAGAATGGGTGTCCTAGGCTGTTTTTCACGAAGGGCTTGCACAGCTACACGTATTCTATCTTTTAGGGCCTGCTCATTTTCAATCCCTACTCTTTCCCAACCATCTGAAGCCAAATTGGGAAGGCAATCGAGGATATATATTTTTGCCTCAATCTCACCAAGTAAATCAATCAGCGGCATATCCAATTTTCCATAACCTGAGAAACCCAGATTGATCAAGGGTCTGTCCATTTTTCTTCCTAAAATGGAAGTCCAAGCCATACCCGGTCGCGAAGCACATGCTCCCTGTGCGATGGATGTACCATACACTACAATAGGTAACTCTTTTCGAATAGGCAAGGGTTCAAAATACACCTGCTCGTCAACACCAATTTCCATCCAATTAACTTGATTATAAAGCGGTAAGTAAAGTCGATATTCTCGCCCTCGATCATGATAACCATCATTGGGGTTCAGAAGTTTGTATGCATACGTAATGGTATCTCCAAAACTCCGACCAGCGGCACACCAAACTTCCATTCCATCACTATTTATGGCATATAAGTCCAACCCACTTACGCCCGTGGTCGACATGTGATCCATGTACCTCAAATTTTCATCCTGGGTCTGATATCTGATCTTAATCTCTTTGGCATTTGAACGAAAACGAATCATCAGACCTGCCGAATGTTTGGACAGTCCCCAGATCTCTGGATCCACCTTATCAACTACGCGATGGGGCAGTCGATCGTAGGATTCTTGGACCTCATCGAACCAAGCCTGACCCTCTATCACTTGAAACTCATGCGCTGCAGGATTCCACCATTTAAAATTGGAATCACTTTGGCTCATTGCCAAATGACAAAAGATGAAACCATAAAATATAAAGATGTTTTTCATATAATTAAATTAAAATAATTTAATAAAATTAGTATTACCGATCTGAGTAATTACTCGATTTTGAACTTCCTGTTTTAAATTGCCTATTTTAAATTGAATAAGCATTTTTTAAAAACATGATCTGCTCTAAATCTTTTCTAAAGTACCTAAAATTAACCTAATAAAATGATTAACGTAGGGCAGTGAAACTAATCCACCCTATGTAAACTTGTATTAGATTAAAGTTTATATAAAAAATACGCGTTCATCTACCCTTCTATCCATGAATGAAGGTCCCTATCATTGGGAGGAAAAAGATGCTGCGGGTAGTCCTCCTTCATTAAATAGCGTCCCCTCAAAATAATCTTTCCACCCATACCTGACATATTTAGGATCAAACACAAGATCAGACCAAGCGATGACTTGATCGTTGATAATCTTTGCTTCTGCTGAAACATATATTTGATCCTCACCCGCCAATTCAAATCCTGTAAGACTCGATTTATGGCTCATTAATCCCTGGCCGTAGGTAAAATCAATGACTACTTTGCCCTCCTTCACGCTATGACTTTTGTAAAGGGGGCCAGAAGCCAATATGTCTTTATTGTAGTCGTTGGCCAGGGCCAAACGCGCTAGTCGATCTCCAACATCTTGTTTATTTGAAGGATGGATCGTCGTAGGTGATCCAATATCCATAGTGATGGCCATACCTGTATTGGTCACTTTTAAACTTTTTCGCTGAGCATCTCTCAACGCCGGTGATAGATTGTTTTCAAATCCGTAATTAAATGGTGCTATTTGAACAAAATAGAAGGCGAAATCATATCCCCAATAACTTCTCCAGTCAGTAATCAGTGCTGGAAAAAGTTTTTCATATTGTTCAGCTCTCGCTACATTTTCTTCTCCTTGGTACCAAATAACTCCTTTGACATTGTAGGGGATCAATGGGTGTATCATGGCATTAAACAATGAGGATGGAAAATCGTTGGGTCCACCGGAATAAAGAAAGGGTCGCTGACTCAACTGATCCCGGTGTTTTAAACCATAAATAATTAACTCAGAATTAAGGAGGTCTGCGTAAAGAAGACCTGACCAACTACCTTCTAAAAACACCTTATCCCCTTGTACGTTTTCAAGGTATATGGGCCCTATAACTGAGGATTTATCAGTGTAATCAATATGCATGATGGCGATGACATTCTCTCCTTTATTTAATATTTCTTTGGGCACCTTATAGACTCTTTGATCACGCCAACCCAAGGTAGCACCCACTTTTTCCCCATTTATATAAGTAATATCTCCATCATCGATAGCACCAATCTTCAACTCATAATCCATATCTATATGATCTAGAATCACCGTTTTTCGATACCAAAAAATACCATTAATCTCTTGACTATAACCCAAATCAGGCAAGAAAACATCTGTATAACCATTTTCGGCTGGTAAATTCATTTTTATCCACTGAGCATCATCAAATTGGGGGTCAGAAATTTCCTCCTGACTCAAATCCATAAGTTCTAGGCTTTCGAAGCTTGGAGGCGTTGGAGTCACCGTTAATTTTTCAAATTGATCCCTCCAAGCACGGATTTTAGTTTCGTCATATTGCTGAGTCGGCTTAATCAACTCAGGAAAATCACTCAGACCTTTCTTACTGGTCCAAGCTTCCACTACAGTCCCTCCCCAACTTGAATGAATAATACCAATGGGAATATTCAGATCTAAATATAATTTTCTTGCGAAAAAGTAAGCAGAAGCACTGAATTGTCCCACCGCTTCAGGTGAACATACTTCCCATGAGCCCATCATTTCTTTCTGCTTGATCAATGACAATTGTTTTTTTACGCTAAACATTCGTATCTCAGGATAATCGGCTGCTGCTATTTCTTCGAGATCGTTATCAATATTCTCATTAGGCAAATATCCAGTGACCGGCATCTCCATATTTGACTGACCCGAGGCAAGCCACACTTCTCCTATCAAGACATCATTAAAAATGATGGTCGTATCTGAGGTCAAGATACTGACTTCAAAAGGACCTCCTGCAGGAGGTGTGGGCAATTGAAGTTTCCAGTTGCCCGATTCATCAGAGACCGTACTTATTTCCTTACCCCAACTACCGCTCACCGATACTTTTTCATTAGGCAGATACTCACCCCAAAAAGCAACGACTTCATTTTGTTGAAGCACCATGTGATCACTGAAAAGAAGCGGTAATGTTAATTTTTTTGTCTCCAATTTTTGACAGGAAATGAAGATCAAAAGAATGAAGAGAGACCATGTTTTTAATTTAATTATTTTAAGCATTGTACCTTTCATAATCAATTAGTAATCGTAGTTTTAATTAGATTTTAGTGGCTAATAACATCCTAAAACAGTTATTTATTCATTTTTGTACTTTCTCTAATGGCTCCTATTTATAATCAGGTTAACTAGAAAAACGACCCTTAACTTAATAGTATAAATGACTTGGCTAATCAGGTAATCCTATTTTGAATCAAGCTATCATTTACAAGATTTTCATATATTCATTTTTCAAGAATACTGAATGACTCAAGTAAATCATCATTATTGACGATTAAGACTTGTTCTTTATTATTAGACTTAAAAAGAATCATATTTTTAGCATCTCCTCTGGCAAAAAATCCTGTCTCTCTTGATGTTTTAGCAGAAAAATTGCCAGATCCATCTCCTAATAGCAAAATACCAGATCCAGCATCATTGCGAGGCGTTTCAATTTCCGAGGCATATAAATTGCCAACCGCGAGAACATCTAAATTATCATCATTGTCAAAATCTTTGATAATGAAGTCGTTCAAATTAGAGATTTGAGCTAAGCGCGGTAAAGGAGATATCTCAAATTCACCATTCCCTTTATTCTCGATAAAAGAAGATGCAAAAGTATTGGTCTGATAATGTAAGGCTTCTTGCAATTTATCATTGCCGTATACTTGATCAATCTCCATAGACGCAAATAAATCATATTTCTTTATTTTCCCTTTTAACTCAGGAACTTGAGCAGAAGAGCAAGAAAATCCTCGCAATGGGTAGTGCTTATTCTCGTTATAATATCCCAATACAATATCAGACTGAACATCGCCGTTAAAATCATGATAATAAATATCAAAAGGTTCCTCGCTAGAAGTTTTATACTTGTGATTAAGCCCAAGATTTCCCACTATGTAATCTATGTCACCGTCCTTATCAAAATCAGCTTTATCCAAAGCAAACCACCAACCGGCAGACTGGTCTAGCCCTTTAACCTCTGCTTTTTTTAATTCCCCTTCCTCATTTTTAAAGAAAGTGACAGCCATCCATTCTCCAACGACGGTTAAATCAACATCACCGTCAAGATCATAATCACTCCAAACGGCATCCGTTACCATACCCAATCGATTGAACTCCTTAGCCAATACATTGGTAAGGTTAACGAGTTTGCCATTATCATTTCGCAAAAGCATACTGGTTGCAGGTAGAGGATATTGATGAGGGACGTGTCGTCCTCCGACAAAAAGATCTTGATCACCATCTCCATCATAATCTGACGCTTTCACTCTAGAACCACTTTCAAAGTTGAGATCTTGTATAAGTTCTTTCTTGAATTTTCCATCCCCCATATTCAGATAGAATCGATCCATATAATTTGGGTCATAAGCAGGAAATTCATTACCCCCACTTACTACATATAAGTCTTGAAAACCATCATTATTGATATCTACAAATAGAGCATCTACATCTTCATAAGCCTTTTCTTCTGCCCATAATCCTATATCCGATTTCATGAAAGTTCCATCTTCGTTCTGAACATAAAGTATGGCGCTCAACCCGTGAGATCCCCCAAGGAAAACATCTTCTAAACCGTCATTGTTAATGTCTCCTTTAGCCATTGCAGGACCAAACTGTGACATCTTGTGTGGCAATAACACCTGATATTGATAATCATCGAAGGTATTTTCCTCGTGTAAAAAAGTAAAAGGGAATAGGTCACTCTCCTTTTTAAATAACAGGGTATCTGAATCCTGTTCACCTCTATAAGATGATTTTTCGGCTTGATCCATAAAGACAGTCATCGTTTGATTGACCTTAATATTTTTTCTAACCGATATTTTTTTATTAGGCCAAACTATTAACAGACTATCTACCTCTATATTCTCACCCAATCCAAAGTGTACCATAGGTTCACTTGTAGAATATATACCACGAACATTGGTCGTTTCTTGCATCTGCACTTCGCTCCCCTGATAAATATATACCCGTGTACCAAATACTGGCTTGTTAGTTTTATCCTTCAATTGGATTCTTAAAAAATTTGCATTCTCCGTCTCCTCTGCGTTATTTTTATAAATAAAGGCAGGCAAATTGATATTGTTTACCACAATATCTAAATCTCCATCATTATCTAGATCCGCATAGGCTGCACCATTTGAAAAAGATTCGTGTGTTAAGCCCCATGATTCAACCTTATTTTCAAATTCTAAACCTCCATTGTTTTTAAATGCGTAGTTTTTAAGGGGCTGAGAAGGTATTAAAGAAATCACTTTTTCTAAATCCATAATATCCCAAATACTCACATCTCCCTCATTTGGATGTTCATTAATATATTTTTGGGCAGATTCTATAACGAAGTCATTGACCTTTTTGTCTGCGTCCGTATTACGGATATCATGTAATAATCCATTTGTAACATAGGTATCTTTATATCCATCATTGTCAAAATCAGCAATCAAATTTGACCAACTCCAATCCGTTGCAGACATTCCCGTTAGTTGAGCAACATCACTAAAGGTTTCATTACCGTTATTTAATTGCAAAGCATTGTACATATATTGATAATGACCCCCACTTTCAACTACATCCCAAAAAGACTTGGGATTCATTCCACTCATATTAGATTTTAATCTAAAATTATTTTCAGAAACCATATCCACTACAAAAACATCGAGTAAGGCATCATTATTAATATCTGCCACGTCTACTCCCATACTGTAATAAGAAAAATGACTGAAAGCTGCTTTTGAAGTATTGGTAAATGTCCCATCTTGATTATTGATAAATAAGAAATCAGGCGAATGAAAATCATTAGCAACATAAAGATCGATCCAGCCATCATTATTGATATCACTAGAGGATACACCATTTGGAAATCCTGTAGCATCAATTCCAGCTTCCTTACTTACCTCTTCAAAAAAATCATTTCCTGTATTTTTAAATAATTTTAAATGGTATTTTGGTTTCAAAAGCATGGTACCAAAATACTCGGAAAAGGTACCTGGATTAGGTGGTTGGGTAAGTAAAAATAAATCTAAGTAACCATCGTTATTATAGTCTAGAAAAGTAGCATGTCGCGTCCTTTCAGTATCGGAAATTCCATATTTTTTGGCAGATTCTGTAAAAGTGCCATCACCGTTGTTTACATAAAGCAAGTTAGATCTCCATTCAGGGCGATCATCATATAACTCTCTGCTTACATAAATATCAACATTGCCATCGTTGTTAACATCACAAATAGTTACTCCCGTTGACCAGCCACCATCATTTTGTATTCCGACTTCCTGGGTAACATCCTTGAATAAGAAATTTCCTTGATTAATATATAATTTATCAGCGACGAGATTACCAGCAAAATACAAATCCTGTAAGCCATCATTATTAAAATCACCTACACCAACGCCTGCTCCACCATAAAAATTAGAATAAAGTAAAATATTTTGATCTTTGGAGTCTTCAATAAAATTAATAAAATCGACTCCGGTACTCAGAGGATCCAAAAGCGTAAAAAGTTTATGAACCTTGACCTCTTTTTGGAAGAAAAAATAAAAAATACAGCTAGATACAGCTAAAATTGAAAGGAATAAAATTAAATTTTGACGCTTCACTATATAAATTTTAATACCTAGTAATCAAATAATGAAAGGTTTTCCGCTCAATGAGTGACACTGAGAAATACATATTTTTAAATAAATAAAAAAAAGTAAGATAACCTTTCAATTCAGTCATCCTACTTTTTTAGATTAAAACTTCACAGGAAAAAGGGCCATTAATAACGGATTAACTAGATCTATTACTAACATGAAGAAGAAACATAACCCTTAAAACCTGCGAAATTTATTTTTTTATATAATTAGAATATTAGGTTTAACAATCACACTTTAGTTTGTCGGATGGACCTTGACATCCCACCAAACTTTTGTAGTCATTTCGTTACCTTGAGCACTAACCATAGCTGCATAATTCTCGGGATTGGTAGCAGCTTCACCTCTATTTGCAACCAACTTTCGAGGAATTGTTCCATTTGTCACATTGAGCGCATTTGGAGGTGCTCCACCAAATGGTTCAAGAATGGGATATCCAGTTCTTCTCCAATTGGACCAGGCCTCAGTGAAATCAAAGAAATGTGTGGCCCAATACTGCTCACCTATCATTTTTTGTCCATCTAATCCAGCCACATATGGATGTGCAGTTAAATAGGCTAAAACATCGGCATCTGCAATCGCAAGTGACGGGTCAACATCCTCCCACATCTTCATCGCGGCAGTTACTCCACTGGCATAAAGTGTTCCAGCATTACCAGTACCTCCTCGTTCCGCAAACTCAGCCTTCAGCAACTCAGATTCACTATAATTCAAAAGAACTGTCGGAGTATTCATTTTATAAAATACAGGATTAGCTAAAGCAAAAGAATCAATTGTCATATCAAAAGTTTCTGCTAATTGTGTAGGACTATAACCGACGAATTCTCCTCTCGCAGGCGACGCGGGATCCGTGAAGATAGCTAATCGAGGATCGTTATTGTCATCTAAATAGTCATAAAATGTCGCAGCAATTTTTGTATTATCATATTTACTGAAATGAAGAGCAGCTGCGTTTCGATTTCCATCTCCTGGGCCATCCTGTCGAGCCATATATGCATTATCAGCATTAGAAGCCATCGTTCCGCCAGCTATTGCTTTTGCTGCCCATGCCTTAGCACTTACTTCATCCACTTCCATCATTCTCATCGCTAAACGCAACATCAAAGAATTGCCAAACTTTTTCCACTTATCGGTATCTCCTTGGTAAATAAAATCAGCTGATCCAAGAGTTGAAGAATTTGTCATCATTGCTCCAGCTTCTTCTAATTCTTCGAGCATATCAAAATATATATCCTCTAGAGGATCATATACGGGCTTTAAAATACCATCCGTATATCCCTTTCCAGCATTAAAATATGGTGATTGCCCATAAACATCTCCGACTGTATGGAATAAATAAGCACGCCATATCTTCGCTATTGCCATTTCCGAACCTACTATCGTACTTTCATCAGCCTCAAGCTGAACGATAATATCTTGGATTGTCTTAATAGGATCGCTGTAATAGTTATCCCAAATAGCCGAATTATAGGTAGCATCGAAGGTATAAAACATACCCTGCTGAAAACTATTTTGAACCAAATACTGGTTGAACTGCGCAAAGTAAATGACTTTGGCAAGGGTCATGTCTGTTTCGTTTCCTGCACCTCTCAACAAAACTCCAGACATTTTGGTATTTACATCTAAAGAAGCGCCTTTAGTAGGATCTATGTTCATCTCTTCAAAATCCTTATCCAAATCACATCCCATAAAAGGACTGATCAGAAGCAATAAAATTAATATCTTTTTCATATTACTCTATATTTAAAATTTTAAACTAACATTAAAACCAACTGTACGTGGAACTGGGAGTCCTGCGTATTCTAAGCCTTGACCATTTCTTGCTTGATAAGCAGATTCTGGATCTACATTAGGCACATCACTCCATAGCGCAAGGTTCTTACCTACTACTGAAACGGATGCCGATCCCAAATTCAACTTATTAGTGATAGACCTTGGTATACTATAAGATAAGCTCAATTGGCTAAATCTGATAAAATCAGCATCATAAACGCTTTCCTCTCCAATGTCCCATTGGTTTGCCCAAAAAACATCTAAGTTCTCCTTAGTCACTCTTACCATCTCAGAGCCATCATCCATTACTCCGTCTGGTAGAAATCCGGCCTCTCTACCGCCTTCAGGTATGGTTTCCTTACTCATTCCAACTTGTTTCAAGAAGGCATTGGTATTTGAATATATTTGCGCTCCGAACTTAGCCTCAAAAAAGACACTAAGCTGAAATGCTTTGTATCTTAAATCAGTTCCGATACCTAGCTGAGTGGGAGCGACACCATTACCTAAAATTTTCTGATCAGTTGATCTAACAGCAAGTGGAACACCGTCTCCGTTTAGAGAGTATATCTTATTACCATTGGCGTCTCTTTGGAAATAGCTACCATATATGGTACCGAATTGCTCTCCAACAACTTGTGTAACTCCAGCGGCCATATTTCTCGTTTGATCGATAAAAATATTGTCACCAGCATTATTTGTAGATATTATTTCACTGTTGTTTTTCGCATAATTAAGGGTCAAATCTGCCGAAAAGTCTCCTTTCTCATATACAGTTCCTCGAATTAATAATTCAATTCCCTTATTCGAAATTTCACCTAAATTTGCAAGCGATGAAGTATAACCAGAAGCAGCCGAAGCACTCACAGCCACTATATCACCGATAGTTGAATTGTCATAATAACTAAAATCTACAGTCATTTTACTCTGGAACATACGTAAATCAAACCCTATTTCAGCTTCGTTCTTTTGAAAAGGTTTAATTTCTCTGTTTGGAATCGTTCCCCCCGATATCTGTCCTGTAGGAAGGCTTACTCCATCATTGCCCGTATGAGAACCAGTCAAACCATAGTTCAAACTAAGCCCGTATGGATTATCAGCACCTCCGGCTATCTGAGAATAACCACCTCTTAGTTTAGCAAAATTAATTATACTCGGCATCGTCACTAAATCAGACAAAACTGCCGATACACTGGCAGATGTGTATAAATCATTATTAGGTGACTCTTTACCTACCAATGAAAGCGTAGAAAACCAATCATTTCGAGCAGTCAGCGATAAAAATATAGCATCTTTAAAGGCTAATTCTGCTGAACCATAAAATGAATTAATTGCTTTTTCAGCAAAGTAATAAGTAATTAATTGGCTTGCCGTATTAGCAACGTCATATACCCCTGGTATAACGATATTATCACCTCTCAAAGTTGATTGTTCTCTTGAGTAAGAAAAACGACCCGACCCAATAAATGCATTTAAAACCAAATTATTAGATAATCTTAAGTTGTCGGTCCCTAAAAAAAGATCAAGATCTGATTGTCGTATTGATATATCTTGTTCAGAAAAAATTCCTCCAGGAGAAAATGCAACACCTACGGGCCAAAGAGAAAATGCTTGGTCATTTAGATGCATGTTCATACGATCAACACCCCCTTGACCTTTGACATATAAAAAATCAGTGATGTCATATTTAGCAGAAATAGATCCTATTAATCTTTGCTTGTCAATATAATTTCGCGAACGACCGACCACAAAATTTGGATTAGTAAAATATATATTGGTGGAATGTCTGAACTCATCTATATTATTTGCTTGCGTTCCATCACCATTAGGACCTATAAAATCATCTATGTCAATGTCCGCTGCATAATATCGAATTGACGCATTTGCATTATTCGGAGCATCGGACAGGTTTGGATTTCCTACACTTAACTCGTCTATAAATTTCACAGAAGATTGAATAGTTAACTTATCGCTGAGTTTTTGGTTGGTATTCAATGAAAGTAAATTCCTGTTAAGATTTGATCGAGGCTGCATATCTTGGGCATTCATCCTTGTATACGACAAACGTGTTGATCCTTTATCATTTCCCGTTGACAAAGAAATAGTATTTGCAGTATTCACACCTGTCCTGTAGAATTTTTCCAAATTATCTCCCGATGACTCATAGGGTCTCGAACTGCCATCCCATGTAGTACGCGATGAACCATCCATTAATGGACCCCATGACATAAATGTGTTTAATGGATCTAGTGGATCTCCATAATTTTGTCCTTGACCATAACTTTTCTGTGGATCAAAAACATTTGTCAAATTATCGAATTGTACCGAAGAGTTTATCTCAATACCCAATCCTTTTTGTCCTTTTCCGCTCTTAGTAGTGATGACAATCACGCCATTTGAAGCTCTTGACCCGTATAGTGCAGCTGCTGCTCCACCTTTCAAAACATTGATTGTTTCAATATCATCTGGATTGATTGCTTGAAGTCCATCGCCACTATCATAACCGCCCCACATACCTGCACCGCCAACGTTATCGTTGCTCATAGTGATTCCATCTATTACATAGAGCGGATTATTGTTACCTGTCATTGAACTATTACCTCGAATGACGACTCTCGTAGAAGCTTTAACACCCATAGCATTTCCGTTGATGTTTAAACCCGCAACCTTACCTCGCAGTGACTGCAATGCATTAGTGGATCTTACTTTAACTAATTCTTCTCCATCAACTTGGGCAACACTGTATGCAAGTGCCTTTGAACTACGCTGGATACCCAAAGCGGTAACAACAATTTCGTCTAATTGTTCAACATCCTCCTGCAGAACAACATCTAAAATGGACCTAGATCCAATAGAGACCTCCTGAGTAGTAAAACCCAGTGAACTAAAAATAAGTGTCGCACCCTGTTCAGGAATACTCATCTTGTATGCGCCATTCATATCCGTTACCGTACCAGTTGTAGTACCGGAAATCTGAACCGTTACCCCTGGAATTCCTTCGTTTTGAGCATCACTAACTGTTCCTGAAATACTGCGTTCTTGATCAATGATTATTTCTTCCGTATCGTTCAGTTCCAATCGACTTACTGTGATGTTATTATTGATCTGTCTGAACTTAGTTTTCGAATCTTTTGAAACTTGTAGCAAAATATCAGAAACAGCATTTTCACCTGCTTCTATATTTACTATTTGGTTTAATTCGGATTTTAAGTCAGATTTATCAATTGCAAATCTAAAATCTGATTTTTCTTCAATCTGACTGAAAATCTTTTTTACAGTCAAGTCACCAGAGTTGAGCGCTACTTTAACTTCCCTCACGCTGACGTTCTTTTGTGCCCGTCCCGGATTGGCAAGGAGCATATTAAGAAACAACGATTGAAAAACTAACCCATATATTGAGTATTTCGTAATCATAGTTATGACTTTAGTTAATTTTAATTTCATATTTTTGTATTTGGTTAATTATTATGTTAACTGATTTTGAACCATTGCATTTCCAAATGATGGGTTCAGAATGTTTTTTGAGTCGGAAACCTTGTTTTCGGCTCTTTTTTTGTTACGAACTAGGATTATCTTTCATTCATGTTTTTTTAAAATGTTATGTTCACGGTTTCTCCTTCAATGGTATAACCAAAATTTTTGGAATAGCTAATGTTTTGCATCACATTCTCTAGTGTCTCATTATTGAATTCAGAGCTAAACTGCCATTGGCCTGCCTTTTCAATATTCTGGACAATGATTGTCTTGCCATACCATCTCTGAAGTACTTCGACTACTTCCTCAAATACAGCATCCTCAAAATAGATGATTCCATCCTTCCAGCTCAAAATCTTCTTAGGGTCAAAGCTGGATTGAATCATTTGCCCATTGGACTTGAAAATACTCAATGATTGTCCTGGATCTAAATAAACTTTTTGATCATCTTCATTTAACTTATCTGTCTTTTGAACCATTATCTTTCCCTCAGCTAAAGCGACTTGATGGCGATCTACAGAACTGTAAGCATTTACATTAAATTGAGTACCAATAGCGGTGACCGACATCGCTGAAGTTTTTACAATGAATTTTTTTGAAGGGTCTTTGGCCACCTCAAAATAAGCTTCTCCTGAAAGTTCAACCGTTCTTGTACTTCCTGAAAAATCAGGTTTGTACTGGATGCTGCTTTGAGAGTTCAACCAAACAATGGTTCCATCTGGAAGATAAATTTGTGACTTTCTGCCCGCATCATTACTTTTAATGACTATCTCCGTTTGGCCTGCCATCCCTTCAGCATCATAAAACTGATCAGAGAAATAAAGCAAAGAGATAAAAGCTGCGGCCACTAGCATGGCCGCTACACGCCAGTAAGAACGCAAATCCAACTTTTTCAAGAAGTGCTGATCGCTACTAGCATATTTGGATTTTTTACCTAAAAGCGTTTTTTCAAATATTTTATCGTAACGCTCTTCACTTACCTTTACTCGCTTGAATTCTAATTTTTGAATTAATTCTTTAGCAAGTAAAAAGTCTTCTTTTTTATCTGGGTTATTCTTGAGCCAAGTTTTCCAATATCGCTCTGTTTCAGGTTTGGACTGGATAACCCAATCTCTGAAATTGAGATCCATTAATAATGATTCCAGCGAATTTCCGCTTTTTAGTACCATGATCTTACTCTATTGTTGTATGTGTTCAAAAACTAGAGGGCATTACAATCAAAAGGGCATCAGTTTTTTTGAGTTTTTTTTTGAATTCGCAAAAAAAAGGGGGGGGGAAATAAAATTTATTTAAAAATGAGGGGGCAGAGACTTAATAACAATTCCATAAAATAAGTAATGAAAGGGCAGACTTCATATGAGCTAAAGCCCTATAAATAAGATTTCTGACAGACCTTATATTAGTGAACCCCATCAATTCCTTAATCTCCTCATAGTCGAGGCCTTCATAATAAAGACAGTAAATAGCTTCTCTCTGCCGATTGGTAATTAGCTTAATTACCTCTTTAAGCTTTTTTTTACTGTCAGTTTTTATCTGCTCATCGATGATTTTCTGTTCGGCTGAAATTTCGATTTCAAATAATCGAAATTCAGAATGCTCAAAGTTGGTGGTGTGATCATTGAATTTTTTTTTGTACAGCAGGATTCTTCTTCTCAAACAAGTAAAAAGATAGTTTCGGATTGACGTCTGTATTATGGTCTTTTTCCTTTTCTCTCTTAATTCAATAAACATATCCTGAAGCGCATCTTCCACCAAAGACTCATTCTTTGTGAATTGACAACCGTACTGAAAAAGACCTTCAAAATGAGTTCCGTAAATATGAATGAAGGCAATCTCTTTGCCTTCCCTAAACAATTCCCAAAGTCCGACATCATCCAAAGAATTCAGTGAATCCTTGTTACTTAAGGACGCATAAGCATCTTTTTGACCTAATTCATAATCTGAATTATTGTCGCGATTTTCAGTTGGTATATTTAATTCTCGGCGCACCGTAGCTATTATTTTTTTTCTTTAACTTCTTCAAATTAATAGTAATTTGAAAATTAAACCTAAATTATATCGATTTAATTTTTAATCTCAAGTAAAAAACAAAATCATTGCCATTATTTTAATCGCGCTCAGTAACTGTGTACTCATTCATTTCATCTCTCTGATTATTTTGAATTCAGAACCTCGATTCCATTTGGGCCAAATGCGGTTATTGGCCAATTCAAGGCCCATTTGATAAAAGAGATCCCCATCTTGTTGCATGGCTCCAAATTGCCAAGTATCCCTATTGAATTCATCAGATGGCGCATGGTATCGTTGCGCGTAAAATTGATCATATTCCTTTTTTATGATTTCCTTACCGCCATTGACTGCATCAAATGATGCGTAAGCAAAAAAGGCAGGGATGCCTATTTTGGCAAAATTAAAATGATCTGATCGGAAAAATAATCCTTTATTGGGGTAGGGATCCGGATAGACGTATCGTCCTTGTCGCCTAGCAATCTTTTCAGCTAAATCATCGAGTTCGGATTGACCAAATCCCATAATCGTTAAATCCTTCATTTTCCCATACGATGCCAAGGCATCAATATTGATATTGGCAACCGATTTGGACGGCTCATAGATGGGATGATGGGCATAAAAGGCAGAACCGAGTAAGCCTTCTTCCTCAGCGGTGAGGGCTAAAAACACCAAAGTTCTTTTAACCTCTTTTTCTTTTTTAAAAGCCGCTGCCAATGCCAAAATCATGGCCGTACCACTGGCATTGTCTTGCGCCCCATTATAAATAGAATCATTATCTATGGCGATTCCAATGCCTAAATGATCCCAGTGTGCGGAATAAATGATGACCTCCTCGGGAAATTCAGAACCCACTATTTTAGCGATCACATTACTAGACATGGCTCTTTTAATTGAATTTTCTAGACCAAAAGAAAGCTTAAGATCTAAATCGGTAGCTTGAAAAGTTCGAGTTTTTGAGTTTTTGAACCATTGATTAAAATCCATATCGGCATTTTTAAACAACTTCAGTGCCGCCTCACTAGAAATCCAACCTTGAATGGGACAAGTATTCATTGCAGATGGATCATCTAAGGTCAAATTTGCACCTGAATGCTGAAGGACGGACCAAGGATAACCTGCGGCAGCTGTTTCATGAACAATAAAAACGGCAGCAGCACCTTGCCTTGCGGCTTCTTCGTATTTATAAGTCCAGCGACCATAGTAAGTCATTTCTTGACCTTTAAAAAAATCTGGATCTCCACTATTGAAACCAGGATCATTGACGAGTACCAAAACAGTTTTCCCAGTTACATCAATACCTTTATAATCATCCCAACCATATTCTGGCGCTACAATGCCAAATCCAGCAAAAACCACTTCTGAGTTTTTCAATGCTACCTCCACCAAATCTTGCTCTGTTTTAGCTACAAAATCAGTTGATAAATCAAGGAAAATAGTTTCATTTTTACTGATCACTTTCATTTGTAATTCTGCCCGACTGGTAATCTCAATCATTGAAACTTCTTGTCGATAGCTTTCCCCATTGCCTGGAGATAATCCCAATAATTTAAACTGTTTTTCTAAATAATCTACCGTTTTCACTTCTCCAACCGTGAAGGGTTTGCGTCCTTGAAAGTCATCTGAGGCCAGCGCCTCCATATGTCTGGCTATATCTAAGGTATCAATTTGGATTTTAGCTTTTGTGTGATCCTGATTGGTTTGGCATGAAACCATGATAATCAGGCATAAAATAGATAATTGCTTCATATAAGTAAATTTTATACGAATGTAACTATTATAACATATTATTCTACCACTCTGTCGCGAGTGGTAACAAGCGGATAAAAAAAGAATATTGACAAGATAAAAATTAATACAACCTTTTTTAATATAGCCTCAGATATTCAGAGTTCAAATCTTCTGAACCTAGCACACACCATATCAAATCTAAAGATATGGTCCTTATCTTTAAAATCTTTTTCAAGATCTAAAGTATTCATTTTAACCTTATGTGATTCTGTATCCAACCTCCATGCTTTGGATTAATGATTTCATGATTCTACTCATTTCTATGTATTCTTAGTTAGATGCCGGTAACAGCTATTGGATACGCTCGTAAGAACTTTGGGAGTATTGCACCATTTTTAAATGGTTAGCATCAGTCATTTCTGAATATACCATCATAATTACTCCCTTGGTATGCACCCCATTTTATAGGCTTGTAAACTGGGAATTGAGTCTCTATTCGACGCAATTTCATTCCATCAAATTTATAAGTATGCCGAAGATTTGTGCTATGACTATAGAGAATATCTATAAAACCATTATCATCTAAATCTCCAATCCAAGGCGTAGAAGCAAGATTATTACCTTCGAAAGTGCTTGCAATTGTTACTATGTCCTTACTCTTAAATTCAATAGCTATAAGAGTATTGTAAAAGAATTTTTGATAATTTTCGTCAATCTCCTGAAAATTCAAACTCATCACTAATTCATCCAATCCATCTCCATTTAAGTCAATAGCTAGTGGGGTAGTTGTTTGATAAAATCCAAGAGAATCTTTGAATTCTATTTTCCCAGTGTAACCATTGACCATGATTTGAACACCCCAATCCAATTTTGGCCAGACACCTTGACCATAGGACACAAAAATATCGGGTACACTATCGGCATTAAAATATCCCAAGGTAATTGAACTATAACATTCTGTATTGGGCATTTCTACTTTCCATATTTGTTCATGACTTTCCCCATCAAAGGATAACAATCGTCCATCTACAGAATTAGTGATTATATCCAGAATTCCATCTTTATTAATATCAACTCTGACTGGTGGACCAACATAACCTTTATGGATACTACTATCCAATCGAATAGCATTGGATAAATCTTCTTTCACTACATCAGCAAGCGAACTGATAAATAAATTTCCTCCAATTGTTTCTCCCCCTGTCCCAAAAACAATTTCTGTACTTTTATCATCTCTACCATTCAGGACAACGGGTGATAAATATGTTTCTTTACCATCGGGCATCAAAGCTTTGAACAATAACTGTCCTGTTTTTGAACTGATGATAAGCAAATAACCTGGAGGTCGATTGGCATCGTACGGTTCGGCAAGAACATCTCCTCCATTGGAAACTAGGAGATCTGGCAATCCATCTTGATCCTTATCAGAAACAAATTGAGGGTTATAAAAATTATACCATTTTGTCGTTGTGTCTTGATTGCTGTTTAGAAATCGCCAGATAACTTCTCCATTTGATCCATCAATTCCCATGAATTCTGCAGAACGACCGCCAATAAAAACATCATCAATACCGTCACCTGTAATATCTTGAAAAATAGCGGAACCAAAAACTTGATCACTAGCAGACACGTTCCACAGTAAATGACCATCCTTTCCATCGACAGCAATGACCGCTGAATCGCAAGCCTGAAATTCTAATCGACCAGCGCCAATGATAATGTCTTTTACTCCATCCTTATTTAAGTCAGTAACTCTTGGTGAGGAAAAGGTGCCAATATTTGGTAAGTCTTTGACCCAAATATCCTGTGAATATGATAAGTTAAACAAACAAAAGATACTACAGATAAAAAAGACCATCCTGGAGTTCCGTGTTTTACCCTTCACAATTGCAAACACCCTCGTTATGATAACGTTTAAACCGTTTTTAACTTTTCCCTTATTAATGATCATTTGTTTTTTCTTACTATTAATACTAAACAGTTAGTGTATGAAGAGTTGCTTGGGGTTAGCTTATTATTTCTATTAATTTTTATCTACCAAAAAATAAATTTACGAAATTACGCTTCATAAAAAAAATATCATATGTACCGTATTGAGCATATCTTTTTTAGTTCGGTCGATACGCTTAAAACTTAAAAAATAATAAAAGCTAATATTTTTATCAAGTACATAATAAATTTAATCAAAAGGGAAACTAACATAAATTCCTTTAATTTGACTTAAGAATCAAATTTTAATCAACAATTCAAAAAATATGAATCTCCGGCTTCCTTCCCTTTTACTTGTGATCCTGATGTCTTGTACGCCTGATGAAAAAAGATCTTCGCCACAAACTTCTCAAAATCACCCTTTAACTGCCAAATACACACCGGTCCAACTCACCGCAGATCTGAGTAATCTGAGTGAAAAACAAAAACGTATTATTGTTAAGCTGATAGAAGCGGCAAAAATAATGGATGACCTATTTTGGTATGAAGCCTATGGCGATAAAAAAGAAGCCTTGGGTTTGGCTACGACCGATGAACTCAGAAAACTCATTCATATTAACTATGGTCCTTGGGATCGCCTGGCGGGTAACCAGCCGTTTATCGATCAAGTAAAACCAAAGCCCTTGGGGGCTAATTTTTATCCAAAGGACCTCACAAAAGAAGAATTCGAAGCTTCTAATTTAGTAGATAAAACATCTATGTATACCTTCATCAGAAGAGACAGTACCGGTGCGCTCATCTCAATTCCTTACCATCAAATGTTCTCAAAGCAAGTACAAAAAGTGGCGCTAATTTTGAAAGAATGTGCGCAAATAACCGAGAACAAAGCTTTCAGCCACTATTTGACCCTAAGGGCCGATGCTTTTCTTACTGATGAGTATCAACCTTCTGATTTTGCCTGGATGGATATGAAGTCCAACCCGCTAGATGTCGTGATGGGTCCCATCGAAAATTATGAAGATGCCTTATACAACTATAAAGCAGCCCACGAAGCTTATGTTTTGATCAAAGACTTAGATTGGAGTGCTAGACTTGATAAATATGTGAGCTACTTGCCCGAACTCCAAAAAGGAATACCGGTTCCTGAAGCATACAAAAAAGAACAACCCGGATCCAACGCCGATCTCAATGCCTATGACGTCGTTTACTATGCGGGGGATTGCAATGCGGGATCCAAAACCATCGCTATCAACCTGCCCAATGATGAAGAAGTGCAATTAAAAAATGGATCTCGAAGATTACAACTAAAAAATGCCATGCGGGCCAAATATGAAAAAATTCTGCTGCCGATTGCTGAAAATTTGATCGACCCAGAGCAACGACCGCTGATTACTTTTGATGCGTTTTTTGCCAATACTATGTTTCATGAAGTGGCCCACGGACTGGGTATTAAAAATACCCTCAACGGTAGTGGAACGGTACGGGCTGCTTTGAAAGAACATTATTCTGCCCTAGAGGAAGGTAAAGCAGATGTATTAGGCCTTTACATGATTACACAACTTCATCAAAAAGGAGAAATATCCGATGATCTGAATAACTACTATGTCACTTTCATGACAAGTATATTTAGATCGGTTCGGTTCGGGGCTTCTTCAGCTCATGGCCGAGCCAATATGATTCGATTCAATTTTTTCAAAGAACGAGGTGCCTTCACCAAAAACAATGAGACCGGTTATTATAAGGTGAATTTTAATAAAATGAAATTAGCGATGAATGGGCTTTCTGAAAAAATTCTTACGTTCCAAGGTAATGGAGATTATCAAGGTGTGACCGACTGGGTTTCCGAAAAAGCCCATATTGACGCGGACCTCCAGCTTGATCTTGACCGGCTAACTACAAAAGGAATTCCTGTAGATATTGTCTTCGAGCAAGGCGTAGCCGTGCTTGGTTTATAAAAAATAAATGCAATGGAAGAAACAAAAAAAATCAATGGATTTAAGCATCTAAGATATACAGCTCCAAAATATTCCAGAGAGGTGATGGAGCAAAAATCTCTCGAATTTTATGAGTCAATGAATCAAAGACGAACCGTTCGAGATCTCTCCTCTGAACCCATTGATAAATCTATTATTGATCGCTTGCTACAAACGGCATCAACCGCTCCTTCGGGGGCACACAAACAACCATGGACTTTTTGTGCCATTTCTTCCGCCTCCTTAAAAAAAGAAATAAGAAAAGCTGCCGAAGCAGAAGAAAAAGAAAGCTACGATCATCGGATGTCTGATCGATGGTTGAATGATTTGAAACCCATGGCTACCGATTGGCACAAGCCGTTTCTAGAAAATGCCCCATGGCTAATCGTTGTATTTAAGCAGGCCTACCAGCTGGATCAAAAGGAAAAGCAAAACAATTATTATGTAAATGAAAGTGTAGGCATCGCTTGTGGTCTACTGATTACCGCCATACATCAGGTAGGATTGGCTACCTTGACGCATACGCCCAGCCCAATGGCTTTTTTAACAAAAATTCTAAACCGCCCAAAAAATGAGCGTCCCTTTCTCTTACTACCTGTCGGGTATGCTGCTGAATACGCTTATGTTCCTGATTTGAAGAGAAAACCCCTTAAAGAAGTGGCCGTCTATTATTAACCTGTAGGGTCTGCGAAAATATAAACCCTTCTGTAAGTAAATCTGAGATTAATCGGCCATTTCAGTATAAATACCCTCTCGATAAGCGCGGCAATACATGGCTTCAGTGAGTACCTTTGGCTTCATGATAGATTTATTCAAAAGCATCCTACAACATTCTTGAATGCCTTCAATGATCGAAGGATGCGGATGAATCAGTTCAGCCAATTCTTCTATACCCCTACCATCAGAGATCAACAAAGCGATGGCTTGTATCGCACTTGAGGAATGTTGGCCAACGACCCGCATGCCTAAGATTTTATAATCATTTTCACCAATAATAATTTTGATAAATCCTTCGGTAGTCCTCATGGCAACGGCTCTCGGTATACAACTATAATCTAAGCTTGCCACCCGATAATTAAGACCTGATTGTTGTGCTTGCAGTTCGTTCATTCCCACACCAGAAACTTCGGGAGCCAAAAACATAATGGTCGAAATATTCTCATAGGTGAGCGGTCGACTCGGCTCACCAAAAATGCGTTCAACTGCATATCGTCCTTCCAATTCACCTACGTTAACTAGAGAGATATCCGCGGTTATGTCACCTACTGCATAAATATTTAAAATACTGGTCTGGGTCAATTCATCCACAATACCCCTATTATTGACTTCCAAGCCCAATGATTCATCTATGAGGTTTTCGTAGTTGGGTACGCGACCCACTGAAATCAAGGCCTTCTCAACGTCAAACACTTCGGTAGAACCATCGGTATATTCAAGATTGTATTGAACAGCACCCTCGACAACCTTCATATCTGTTAGGCGTGAATTTCTATGAATCAATACGCCTCGTTCTTCTAAACTTTTTTCTACCACACGAACCACATCCTCGTCCTCAAAAGGTAAAATTCGATCTCCCTTGTCTATCAAATGAACTTTTGTTTTACCAAAGCCCGAAAAAATGGTAGCAAATTCACATCCAATCACACCAGCACCCAAAATAACGATACTTTTAGGGAATTTATTCATTTTGGGCAACCCATCACTGGTCATCACAATTTCTTCATCTATGGGTAAATGGGGCAATTTCCTGGGGCGACTGCCCGTCGCCAATATGATATAATCTGCCTCTAACTCCTGAGTAGTTCCCTCACTCTCGACAGCAACACCATTTTTTGAAACTACCTTCGCCGATCCCTCAATGTATTCAAAAAAATCACTCTCTAGGGCTATATTAATTTGATCCATATGATGTTGTAATTGATTTACTCGCCCATCAAGGGCTGTATTGACCTCATCATTGATCTGATCCATTTGAAAATCTAAATCATTCACATTTAAACCTGAACCCTGCGTTCTGAGCATGGATGCCGTGGTAGAAATTTCCCACAAAGTTTTACTCCAGAGCGCACCATTATGAATGCCCGCTCCGCCCAATTTATCTTTTTCTATTAAGGCTACGTTCTTTTTAAAATCAACTGCACGCATGGCCGCAGCATATCCTGCCGGCCCGGCACCTATAACAATTACATCGAACTTTTTCATGATTTCAAAATGGGTATTTAAATATGGTTTACTTCTTTGAATGTCTTTCTTTTAGCTCATCAATGATCATCTTAAAGGGTATTTCTTTGGCTTCAAGCAGTACCAAATAATGATAAAACAAATCGGCCGCCTCTCCGATAAAAAGAGCTTGATCATCATCTTTGGCCTCAATCACCAACTCTATGGCTTCCTCTCCTACTTTTTGCGCAATTTTGTTGATGCCCTTATGAAATAAATCAGCTGTATAACTTTCATCGGGTGCTGACTTTTTACGTAATGAGATTACACTTTCAAGATACTTAATAAATTTTGTAGGATCTTCATTGGTTTCGCCAAAACAAGTGTCCGTACCGGTATGACAAGTAGGTCCTTTGGGATTTGCTTTGATCAGTAGCGTATCGTCATCACAGTCCGGAATGATTGCTACAACCTCTAAAAAATTTCCAGAAGTCTCCCCTTTGGTCCATAGCCTAGATTTACTCCTACTATAAAATGTTACCTGTCCAGAAGCACGCGTTGCCGACAAAGCCTCAGCATTCATAAAGCCCACCATAAGTACTTTATCGGTTTGAGCATCTTGAATGACCGCAGGTAACAAACCATCGAATTTGGTAAAGTCTAACGCCTTCATAATCTTATTGAAATATTATTCATACTTAAATATTTTTTTAAATCATTTATCTCAATTTCTTTAAAATGAAATATACTCGCGGCCAGGGCCGCATCGGCATACCCGTTGGCAAAAATATCAAGAAAATGTTCATTTTGTCCACCTCCTCCAGAAGCGATCACCGGTACCGTTACATTTTGGGAAACTTGTTGCGTCAAGGCAACATCAAATCCCGTTTTGGTCCCATCTTTATCCATCGAGGTAAGTAATATTTCACCTGCACCCCTTTGGGTCACTTCTTGGGCCCATTGCAAGGTCTTGAGCGTTGTTGATTGCGTTCCTCCACGGGTATGTACACAAGAAACTCCCCCATCGTTTCGAGCATCGATGGCCACCATGATACATTGTGAACCAAAGTTAGCCGCCAATTCATTGATTAAATCGGGCCGGATGACCGCTGCTGAATTAATCGATACCTTGTCGGCCCCAGCGCCTAATAAGGCAGAAACGTCAGAGAGTGAGGATATTCCTCCCCCCACTGTGAAGGGTATATTTACTTTTTGAGCCACCTGCCGAACCACTTCTAAAAGCGTCTTGCGTCCTTCAAGGGTAGCACTGATATCAAGAAAAACCAATTCATCTGCGCCTTCATCAGCATAGCGAGCCGCCAATTCAACCGGATCTCCTGCATCACGTAAATTACCAAAGTTGATGCCCTTGACCGTACGCCCATCTTTAACATCTAAACAGGGTATGATTCTTTTGGTCAACATGAAAAAAGGGCCAATTGATCCAAAGTAACCTTGCCTTCATAAATGGCTTTGCCGGTAATGGCACCATACATTCCCATATCTTTTAATTTTTCTAAATCCGAAATTCCGGTCACTCCCCCACTGGCAATTAAATGAATACTTGGATGGCGTTCAAGTATTTTTTTATACAAATCAAAAGATGGACCCAGCATCATACCATCCTTAGAAATATCAGTGCAAATCACATATTTAATCCCTTTCCCAACATAAAAGTCAAGAAATTCCTCCAAACCGATAGCACTAGCCTTTTGCCATCCCGAAACCATGATTTGATCATTCAAAGTATCCGCACCCAGAATGATTTGATCAGGACCAAATTCCTCCAACCATGAAAGAAATTCTGACTGATCATTCGCGGCGATAGAACCTCCTGTGACCTGTGCTGCGCCATGATTAAATACCTTTATCAAATCCGCTCGAGTTTTCACACCCCCACCGAAGTCCACTTGCAGTGAGGTCTGCTCGGTGATCTCTTTAAGTATCGATAAATTGACAACATTTTTCGCCTTTGCTCCATCTAAATCCACCAGATGAAGTCGTTTGATCCCGGCTTCTTCAAATGATTTAGCGACCGCTATGGGATCTTCATGATATAATTTCTTCCGCGCATAGTCTCCTTTTTCCAATCGAACGCATTGCCCATTAATAATATCAATTGCAGGGATAATTTCCATATTAAATCTTTAAAAAATTGTCAAGTATTTGAATTCCACAGTCCGCACTTTTCTCAGGGTGTGGTTGAATTGCATAAAAGTTGTTTTTTTGCAGCGCTACACTAAAATTATTACCATATTCCGCTTGGGCCATCGTTTGCTCGCAAATATTGACATAATAACTATGTACAAAATAGAGGTAATCCTGTTCCTTGATCTGTGAAAACAAAGGTCCAGACAATTGGGTAATATTATTCCAACCCATATGAGGAATTTTAAAACTTCCCTCAAAGCGCTTTACCTTCGCATCCATTATTCCAAGACAAGTGGTATCATTTTCTTCGGTATGGCTACACATAAGTTGCATGCCCAAACAGATGCCTAGGACGGGTTGCCTTAGTTGAGTCAACACGCGATCCAGTTTTTTATCCTTCAAATAATTCATGGCTGAACGGGCCTCACCTTGTCCTGGAAATATTATTTTGTCCGCCTGTTGAATTTCTTCATGATCATCCGTAACCAAAGGATCTATACCCAACCTATTCAAGGCAAATTCAAGAGATTGAACATTGCCAGCATTGTATTTGATGATGACAACTCTCATTTATTATTTGTGAATAATGTTAGTTCGTTAATTTTTAAAAGCCCAAATAATCGGTACCACTTCATTTTAATTACCTTTATCAAATAGGAGATTCATCTTTCTTGTCAATGCTGGAATTACATCATACAACTGCTCATAAGATGAAATGATAAAATAAATCTCTTGAAATACATCTTTTCGAAAATCAAGATGCATAATTCTTTCCAAATCAAAATCTAACCGAATAGCCTCCTCGGATAAACAATGGGCAGTTTCCCCTAAGGAAGATAGAATACCTGCTCCATAAATCTTCAATTGACCCTGCTCTCTAATCAGTCCAAATTCTACCGTAAACCAGTAAATCCTTGTGAGTACTTCTATAGCAGCATCATTATTGAAATAAGTCAAGCCTAATTGACTCAATCCCAATAAAAATTTAACGAAAAAGGCATTGGTAAGCAAGGGCACATGCGCAAACACATCATGAAACATATCGGGTTCCTCTAAATAATCTAGTGATGCTTTTTTACGCAACCAAGTGGTCGCAGGAAATTTTTGATTAGATAATAATTCAAAAAACGCACGGTCCGGAATCAACCCTGGAACTACGACCAGCTCCCATTGAGTCAATGACTGCAGTTTTTCATTGACTTTTTTGAATCGCGGGATTTCGTCAGCACGAAAATCAATCGTTTTTAGGCCTTCCAAATAGGTCGCACTTGCCGACTTTCGTAATTGCTCTTCTTGTCGAATATACAACAGCTGCCAAACTTCAAAATCCTCTGCTTCATATCGTTCGTATTCCTGCTGCATGATCGGTTCGTTACGAGTTGATAATGGATCCAACAAACGAAGTGATGGCCTCATCGGAATCGTCTTTGTTCAATTGGTTGATAAAAGCACTACCTATGATCGCTCCTGATGCATATTGACACGCATTGTCAAAGGTTTCTTTATTTGAAATACCAAATCCTATCAATCTTTGAACGGACAGCTTCATCTTTTGAATGCGTTCAAAATAATCGATTTGGGCTTGAGAAACCTCTTGTTTGGCTCCGGTAATACTTGCCGAAGATACCATGTAGATAAAGCCTTTAGAAGCTTCATTAATTTGCAAAACTCTTTTCTCAGAGGTTTGAGGAGTTATTAGAAATATATTGTATATCCCATATTCCTCAAAAGTTACTTGGTACATTTCTGCATATTCTTGCATTGGCAAATCGGGTAAAATAACGCCATCAATACCTACTTCTTTGCAGTCCTGGCAAAATTTAGTAAACCCATACTGAAGAACAGGATTAATATAACCCATTAATATTACAGGAATTTTAATATGTTTTCTCAAATCCTGCAGTTGCCTCATCAGCAACTTGAGTGACATCCCTGCATCTAAAGCTTTTTGAGATGAATCTTGAATGGTAGGTCCATCTGCAATAGGATCAGAATAAGGAATGCCTATTTCGATGATATCCACACCTGCCCCCTCCAGAGTACGTGCAATTCTCAGAGTATCATTGATCTTTGGATAGCCTGCGGTGAAGTAAATGTTTAAAACCCCCTTCTTTTTCTTCGAAAAAACTTCATCAATTCTGTTCATAATCCAACCCTATTAATATTTACCCCAAGAAATGTAAGTATCTAAATCTTTATCTCCTCTACCTGATACATTGATGACCACGACCTTATCTTTTACCTCAATTTTATCAAGCGCAGATATGGCATGCGCGGTTTCAATAGCAGGAATAATCCCTTCCAATCGGCTCAAGTCAATACCCGCATGCATGGCTTCCTCGTCGGTCACTGCACAAAAATGGGCTCTTCCTGAATCAAAAAGGTGGGCATGGATCGGTCCAATCCCTGGATAATCTAATCCTGCCGAGATGGAATAGGGTTCTGTCACCTGCCCATCAGCGGTTTGCATCAATAGGGTTTTACTGCCATGAAGGACTCCCTCAGTGCCTAAAAAAGTTGTCGCTGCCGATTTTTTATTATCAATACCTAAACCGGCTGCCTCAGCAGCAATCAATTGCACCTCAGGCCGGTCTAAATAATGATAGAAAGACCCTGCCGCATTACTGCCTCCTCCGACGCAAGCAATAACCATATCTGGATGATCCCTGCCTATTTTTTCGTTGAGCTGATATTTGATCTCCTCACTGATCACAGATTGAAATCTGGCTACTAAATCGGGATAAGGGTGGGGACCCACAACCGATCCAATAATGTAATGGGTATCAGTGGGGTGATTGATCCAATGTCTCATGGCTTCATTGGTGGCATCTTTTAGGGTTTTACTCCCAGATTCAGCGGCACGAATCTCAGCACCTAAAATTTTCATTCGTTCTACATTGGGCCGTTGTCTCACCATATCCACAGCACCCATATAAATAATACATTCCATGCCCATCAAAGCACAAACGGTTGCGGTCGCAACACCATGTTGCCCTGCTCCGGTTTCAGCGATGATCTTTTTTTTATTCAACGCCTTGGCCAATAAAATTTGACCAATGGTATTGTTGACTTTGTGCGCACCAGTATGACACAAATCTTCTCTTTTTAAGAATATTTGTGCTTGATATTTTTCAGACATGCGCTGAGCCAAATACAGGGGTGTGGGCCGGCCAACATAATCCTTTAATAGATAATCAAATTCTTTTTTAAAACTTGGCCTACTCGTTATCTCAAGATAATTTTCTTGAAGTTCTAATATATTTGGCAATAACATTTCGGGTACATAGGCCCCACCGAACTTCCCATAATACCCTTTGCTATTTACTTTATAATTTTCCTTTGTTATCATAATGATCTTTTTAATGCCCTCAATAATTCAATTTTTTTCATCCCTGGATGACTTTCAAACTTGCTGTTCACGTCAATACCTATAAGTCCCGGATGATCAATCAAACCCAGCGCTTTAAGACTTTCTATAGAAAGACCTCCGCTGAGCCAAAAAGGCTTTGAACTCGGACTCTCATTTAAAATATCCCAGTGAAACTTTTTACCTGATCCACCATATTCAAGAGATAAAGTATCGTATAAGAAATAATCTGCCTCCTGCTCAAAAGCTAAAATTTCAGCTATAGGTAATTCATCTTGAATTCTAAATACTTTAATCACCTTTACCCCCAAGTATTTGACCGCCACAAGGTAAGAAAGTGATTCATCTCCGTGTAATTGCACATAATCTAAGTCAAATTTTTTAACCTTTTCTGCCAATGAATCCAACGGTTCATTGACAAAAACTCCTACCTTCTGAGTCGTACCAAAATTGATGCCATCTAATGAGAGTTCATCCACAAATCTTTTTGATTTAGGATAAAATATGAATCCCATTAAATCAGGTTTTATGGCCAATACTGATTTAATATTCGCCACTTCTCGCATGCCACAAACTTTAAGTTTCATCCGTCAATAATTTTATGGCTTTAATAAATTCGGAACAATATCTACCCGGATTACGGGTCTTCATAAAACATTCTCCAATCAAAAATCCTTTATATCCATATGCCATTAAATCAACAACTACATTTGGATCATCTATTCCGCTCTCTGACACCTTAACAAAATCATTGGGTATAAGTGCTGCCAATGACTTTGATACCGCTACTGAAGTTTCAAAAGTGCTGAGATTTCTATTGTTGACTCCCAATAAATCGATATGAGGGTTTAAACTTTTTTCCAACTCTGCTTCATTGTGTACCTCTAATAATACCTCTAAATCCAAGCTTTGCGCCAAGGCCCCCAATGCGGTGAGTTCCCTTACCGACAAAGCCGCAGCTATCAATAAAATCACATCTGCTCCCATGGCCTTAGCCTCAATGATTTGGTATTCATCCACCATAAAATCTTTGCGTAACACCGGACAGTTTTGATGATCTCTTACCGTTTGTAAATCCATGATGGATCCTCCAAAATAATCTTGATCAGTTAATATAGAGAGTCCAGATACGCCTGCCTTCACATAATCATGAGCCACCTCTTCAACCGATGACCAATCATTAATTATCCCCTTAGATGGACTTTTTCGTTTGAACTCTGAGATGATCCCCGGTGATTCAGTTTGTCTGATTTGCTTTGCAAGAGAATGAGTCTCTCTTGAGAAATAAGGCTTCATTTCAAGCGCAGCGATGGGTTGCGCTATTTTTCTCGCAGCTACTTCCTGCTTCTTATTTTCAATGATTTTAGACAAAATACTCATCTCCTTATGCGTTGATTTCTAAAAACTTACTGAATGTACTCTTCGCTTTACCCGATATCAAAGAAGTTCGAGCTTCTTCTACCGCAGCTTCGAAAGGACTCCCGTTGATCGTGGCAATAGCCATTCCTGCATTGGCAATGACTACATTATTTTGTGAATCAGTCCCTTTACAATCAAGAATCTCTTTAAACAACTGTGCTGACGACTTGATATCCGACCCCCCTGATAAATCCACAGCATCTAAATAAGAAAGCCCAAGTAAACTCGGTGTGCCTATGGCTTCTCCCTCATTAGAAATGTACTTGAAGTCTCCAGTTAAAGAAATTTCATCGTAACCATCTAAGGAATGTACAATAAGAAAATTCTTGTCAGTATTCTGATACAGGTAACCATACAAACGCGCCAATTCGAGATTGAACACGCCTACCATTTGATTCGTTGGAGCGGCTGGATTAACCATAGGTCCCAACATGTTAAAAAAGGTTTTTACCCCCAATTCTTTACGGATAGGTGCCACATTTTTCATCGCCGGATGAAACAAGGGTGCGTGTAGAAATGCAATGTTACTTTGATCAAAACTTTTCATGATAAGCCCCACATCGCTGGAGAATTTACACCCTAAATATTCCAAAACATTGGAGGACCCACAGACAGAAGAAACGCCGTAATTACCATGCTTGGCCACATGATATCCTGCTCCGGCAACCACAAAAGATGCCAAAGTGGATATATTAAAGGTATCCTTACCATCTCCTCCGGTACCACAAAGGTCTATGGCATTGTATCCTTCTGCAGGGATTTTTATACATAGTTCAAGCATGGCATCTCGGAATCCCGACAGCTCATCTACGGTAATGTTGCGCATCATGAATACCGTCATAAACGCGGCCATTTGACTGTGATTGTAAGCTCCTGAGGCAAGGTTTGTTAAAATTTCCCGTGCCTCCTCTTTTTCTAGTGATTGATAATTAAATAACTTATTGAGAATATTTTTCATTTTCCTGAATGTTCTAACCAATTAATAATCATTTTTTTCCCATGTGAAGACATGATGGACTCGGGATGAAATTGCAGTCCGCGAACATTGTATTCTTTATGTTTTACCGACATCACACATTGGTTCGCATCTTCTGAAGTGACGATGAGATCCTGTGGAAAATTTTTATTGGAAATTGCCCATGAATGATACCTGCAAGCCTTAAAAGAATCAGGAACTTCATGGAATATTGGATCGGAATTTTTTAAAAATATATCGGTGACTACTCCATGATAAACTTCATCTAAATTATACAATTGGGCACCGTAAGCCTCGCCGATAGCTTGGTGTCCTAAGCATACCCCTAAAATGCTCTTGGTCGCCCCATATTCCCTTATGATTTCGGGCATAATTCCTGCATCTTTTGGAATCCCAGGACCGGGAGAAAGTAACACACAATCATATTGCACTACCTCCTCAATAGTGATTTTATCATTTCTGAAAACGGCGAGATCTTTATGTAATCCGAGCGTCCTTAAAATATGAACCAAATTATAGGTAAAGCTGTCGTAGTTATCTAATACTAATATTTTCATCTTGGCTTTGAATTCAATTGCGCCATCTCCATCGCATTTTCAAGGGCTGCTAGCTTGTTATAAACTTCCTGAACCTCGTTCTCTGGGACGGACTTAGAAACAATGCCTGCACCTGCTCTGAAGATCAATCCCCCCCCCTGACTTAAAAAGGTACGAATCATAATGGCATGATTAAAGCCTCCTTCAAAATCCATAAACCCAATGGCGCCGCCATAATATCCTCGCGCGCTCTTTTCGTATTGGCCGATAAGTTCCATCGCACGATGCTTAGGCGCCCCGGACAAGGTTCCAGCCGGAAACGTACTAGCAACAATATCTAAAGAATCTGAAGCTAGATCCAATTGTCCGGTAACCTTACTCACTAGGTGAATGACATGGGAATAATACTGAACTTCTTTGTAGGTTTCAACGGTGACCTCCGAGGTAAACTTACTGAGATCATTCCGAGCCAAATCTACCAGCATGATGTGTTCAGAATTCTCCTTGGGATCCTCTAAAAGCTTTCTAGCCAAATCAGCATCCGCCGCATCGTCTCCGGTCCTTCTAAAAGTACCTGCAATGGGATAGATTACGGCTTCTTTCGCATTAACAATTATTTGCGCTTCAGGAGATGAACCGAAAATTTTATAGGAGCCATAATCAAAATAAAAAAGGTAAGGAGATGGATTGATAGATCTGAGTGCTCGATATACTTGAAATTCATCTCCCTTAAATGCTGACTCAAATTGTCGTGAAAAAACGACCTGAAAAACATCACCTAGGTTACAATGATCAATCCCTTTTTTGACCATTTCTAAAAACTCATTATCGGTATGATCAGAGGTTATTTCGCCTACCCTATCAAAGGAAAAAGAGGGTGTGGTCTGCTTGTGTAAGCATTCTTTAATCTTTTCTATCTGACTACCTGGCTCATCTAAGTAAGATTCGACAACGTGACACTGATTTTTAAATTGATCAAAAATAACGAGATATTTATACAACGAATACCTGATCTCTGGTATGCGTTTATGGGTCGATAAATTCTCCTGTATTTCAATCTCTTCAAAATGTACAACTGCATCGTAGTTTATGTAACCAAAGAGACCCGTTTCACTATATTTTACCTTGGTTTTTTTGTATTCAAATACTGATTTAAATGTTTTGAGTGCCTCTAAGGGATCAGTGTTAATCTCCTCTTTTGAACCATCAGGATAAGTACAACTCGTGATTCCTTGATAGGTCTCAAAAGTGGCTATCGGATGGCAACAGATATAAGAATAGCTATCTTCTTCGCCATGATAATCTGAACTTTCAAGCAAGAGCACATTCGAAAATTGATCTCTGAGCTGCAAGTAGGCGGACACCGGAGTAATGGTATCTGCTAAAAAGCTCGATGCAATGGTTTTTAAGGAATATTTTTTCATCATTAATGGGTCAAAAAAAAAGCCTGCTGTGAACAGCAGGCTTTATGTTTTTCTTACACAAGGTTATGCTCACAAATTATAAATTTGTATTTCTAGCCACCACCAATATGTTTTGTTTAAAGTCATTGTTCTGCGAATAAAGTGTATTTCTTGCAAAGAAACAAACTGAAATTATTTTTTTTATAAAAAATTCTATAGCCAACTACTTTGAGTAATGGGCTCATTTTTTGCGTTTTTAAGTATTATTTTTCTTCTTTGCTTAATATGTTACATCTCGATACGCAACTCAGTATACTCATTCATCTTGCTCAGGCAGATCATAATATCTCAACAGAGGAAATAGAGATTATTAAAAAAACGGGTCAAGATAACGGACTCAATTCTACTCAAATAGAAGCACTCATGGCATCTCCAAAATCCGTCGGGGACTTATATCGTTTGCCAAAAGAAGAAAAGTTAAAATGCCTGATAGATCTAATCAGACTCATGAAAATTGATAAAAAAATTTATCAGAAAGAAATTGATTTTTGTGAAAGAATTGCGCTGAAATTAGGCTATCAGCCCAAAGTAATCATGGAGCTTTCTGCCTACATCTACACCTCTGAAAGCATCCATACTGATCGGAGCATATTGGAAGACATTGTCGATAAGTATTTTATCGATGAAGTCTAGGCATTACTGAGCTTTTAATATGAGATAAAGTCAGATATCGACTACTTGAATCAAGTTGAAACGCTCACCTGTAAAGTCATGAATCTAGCACACATTTAATTAAATTTATTCCTCATTAAAGGAATTAAATAACTTAAGCTCAATCCAGTATCCCAATGATTACTCATATCAGGTATGTCCGTTGACCTATCAATAGTGAAAATGATATTACTGAAGCCGTATGTAATGTAAGCTTCCAAAGACAGCTGTCCGAAGCCCATCTTCCTTTGGTATCCCAAACCACACTTACCTCCATAGCCAAACGACTTATCCCTTTGAGGATCAAACGTCCAAAAATCAGTCTTTTTGCTCTTGTCTTGAGGATCTTTAGGAACATCGTATCGCAACAAAAAATCTACATAAATACCCAAGAGTAGGTAGGCCTTACTTTTTTGAGAACCTACATAAAAAATAGATTCTATAGGGATGTTTAAGTAATCCATATTTGTCCTAACGGTTTGGAGGGTATTGAGAGTATCCAAATACTCTTGATCCCAACCCTTTTCAGTAAAATTGATACTCATCCTGAGACCTGTCTTCAGACTTCCTTTGTAAATGTCAGGAAAATATTGAAACATCAAACCTCCGTGTAATCCTTTGATTGGCCGAGAGAGTAAATTGACCCTATAAATGGTATGCTCGATGTAAGTAGAGGAATAATGAGGTCCCACCGTTGGTCCCATCAACCAATGTCCCTGACCATTACTGGTCTCAACGGCAAACAAAAACAAAATAAAAACTATGAAATGCCTCATATGCTACTACAATTATCTGTCATTTTGATCTATAAATCATTGTTTTTATGTTTTTCATACCAAGAAAAGTATGATCCAATGATGATAAGTTCTCCCGAACTCCCACATTTATATTTATAAATGAAATATTATCTGAAACTCAGAACTTAATTGAAAGACAAACTTAAATAGTAAATAATTTCGCATTAAATTTGTACTGGCAGACGAATACGACCAGCTCCTGTTGAACCCCCCAGGTCCGGAAGGAAGCAAGGGTAAACGGTTGATGCGGTGCGAATTTCGTTTGCTTTTTTTATTTAAACTAAATGATTCTCTGATGAAATTTTTTATTGACACGGCCAATCTTTCTGAAATAAAAGAAGCTTATGATCTTGGTGTTCTTGATGGTGTAACTACGAATCCATCGCTGATGGCAAAAGAGGGTATTACCGGAACTGAAAACATCTTAAAGCATTATAAAGATATTTGTAACATTGTTGATGACAATGTAAGCGCAGAAGTCATTTCTACCCACTTTGATGAGATGCTCAAGGAAGGTAGATCTTTAGCTAAAATAGATGATAAAATAGTGGTGAAAATTCCTATGATTAAAGAAGGCGTTAAGGCCATAAAAGCACTGGCTGATGAAGGAATTAGAACCAATTGCACACTCATTTTTAACGCGGGGCAGGCAATTTTAGCCGCTAAAGCAGGCGCCTCCTATGTTTCTCCATTTATTGGAAGATTAGACGATATTGGATCAGACGGTATCCAATTGATTGAGCAAATTGTTCATATTTTTGACAACTTCGGATTCGAAACTGAAGTCCTTGCCGCGTCTGTCCGACATAATTTGCACCTTCTTCAATGTGCTGAAATAGGTGCTGACGTAGTTACCTGCCCCCTTAACGTCATCACTGGTCTTCTCAAGCATCCCTTGACCGATAGCGGTTTGGAGAAATTTCTTGCAGATTATCGAAAAGGCAACTAAAAAATTATTCCTCTTGAAAGCCTATGTATATTATCAAAGTTCGAGGAAAAGCTAAAATCCCTGACTACATTCAACTAAGAAATGACAAATTCGTATTAATTGCTTATTTCAGAGCGGACAGGCCGCTCAAAAAATTGGAAAGATTGGGACTTGGGGGAAAAGAAGAAAAGCTGAAATTAATCATTGAAAAAATGCCTTTTGGTAAATTAGAGCCTCTAGAGTTATAGATGTCCACTGAGCAAGATTATATCATTCAAGTTAAAAAAGCTACCATATTTCAAGGTGGACAGACGGTACTTGATCATGTCGATTTCAATATTTTGCAAGATGAGTTTGTTTATTTGATCGGTAAGACGGGAAGTGGAAAATCATCTTTATTGAAAACTTTGTATGCCGACTTGCCTTTAGAAATCGGTGAAATTCAAATGGTTGGCTATCATATCCATCAAATGAAAGAAAAAGAAATACCCTTCATGAGAAGAAAAATAGGTATTATTTTTCAAGACTTTGAGCTCTTCTATGACCGCACGGTTGCAGAAAATCTAGAATTCATCATGGGCGCCACAGGGTGGAGAGATCAAGCTAAAATGAAAGTCCGCATGGCAGAAGTACTGATGAGGGTTGGGCTCGGTGGTGTTAATAATAAAATGCCACATCAGCTTTCAGGTGGAGAACAACAGCGCGTCGTAATTGCCAGAGCGTTGATCAATGAACCCAAAATATTAATTGCAGATGAACCCACAGGAAATTTAGACCCTGCAGTAAGCGAAGATATTTTTAAATTATTTTTAGAAATCAATAAATACGGTACGGCAGTCTTAATGGCTACCCACAACCATTTTTTCATAGAAAAATATCCTGCCAGAATTTTAAAATGTGTTGATCGAAAAGTGCTTGATTCTGATAAAGAACATTTCAATCTCTCCAAAACCTATTAAAACGAAAAACGAGATTTCTCTTTTGCCCTCATTTTTATTTACCTAGAGGTCTGTCTTTTACTTTAGCTTATTCTTTTTTATTTGAATAAACCTCTTGACTGGCCCACAAGGCATTTGAAATAATTATCAAATACCCTTTTTATTTCCTACGGAATTTTCGATATTGTATTAGCCAAGATCTTACTCTTTTTTTTAATAAATGCATAAATGCTATTTAGGTCTCCTGCTCTGCTTTTTTCAATATGTGATCGTTGCTCAACAAGCAGATAGCTTAACCCAAAGTAAGACCAATAACTTCAGTCATT
>Ga0114997_10000159_pt1 | contig 50455 bp, 58 predicted proteins | sample ArcticOcean_MG_C_2_FD_87045 | JGI IMG/M metagenome (GOLD analysis project Ga0114997, IMG submission 87045) | Marine microbial communities from western Arctic Ocean - ArcticOcean_MG_CB4_136 | ecosystem: Environmental > Aquatic > Marine > Oceanic | place: Arctic Ocean: Canada Basin | collected... | reverse complement strand
TTTAGATATTTCATGTACAGTTCAATACCGGCTTTCATTCTAGGTGCCTTAATTGTTCTTCTAATTATATCAGACCATGCTGAGGCAATTGATTCTGCACTCATACCATCAACGTCTTCTATTCTTAAAGATTTAATTTCATCGTCTGTAACTTTACCATCATCTAAAATCATTTTACATTTTTTGTAGAACTTTAAGTAATGGTATTTTTCTAACATCTTATAGATAACATTTTTAGGTAATCTATTCTTAACACCGAATTTTCTAATTTCATCTGGTGACATGTCAGTATTAAATGCTGATCTTCTTTCGGCGTCTACAACATCTCCGATTTTAATTATGTCACTAATACTATCTTCTATTTCATCTAACTTTTCATTAATCTTTTCTTGTAGATTTAAAATGTCGTTAGGTTTTAATTCTGTTAATTCATTATAATCTATAATGTCTCTTTTTAATTCACCTTTAACTACGTCTAACTCTTGTACTTTTCTTTCAAACTCTTGTACATATAGATTAGTATCAAATACAAAGTCGTCAGGTTTCTTAACAAATTTATTATTTGTTATATCAAATACTGCGTCTGCTTTTTTGTTTTGATCATCGTAAGTTTCTTCATCTGTAATAAAGTAATAGTTAATAGGGTGTTGTGTACCTGGTATTAATTTACCTTGAATATTTTTTGGGTTCTTTGCTGACAAATACTTTTGAGAAAGGTCAACTCTTTCTTGTTCTTGTTTTTCTTTTGGTATATCAAACAGTATATTAATGTCCAAGTCTGCGTCATTTCTATATCTATGTGTTAGTATTGAACCGATTAAAGCAACCTTTAAAACAGGATATTCTTTTTTAAACTGAAAGATTTGATCGTCAATCTGTTTTAGAACACTCTTTTTTATTGTAGGTTTTTTAGTATCTGCATTATCAAACACAGCTGGTGCATATGTTCTTCTAGGTATATCTATAATACTTTCTTTGATTATGTAGTCTTTAAAATTTGTTATCATTTTCTCATCTTTGCCAGTGAATTTTTTGCCTCTAGTTCTTTTGCTATCCATTGTTTAGCAAGATAGTTATCTGGATTTCTACTTATTTGTCTTCTAATATATTTACTTGCTGTAGCTACCGTATTAGTGACAAGTTCTTTTTCTGATCTGTTATTGTCAACAACTAACATGTTCATTGGTTTAAATGTAGTTTGAAAACTACCAATGTTTTGTTGTACTTTGTTCCAACTATTCTGTACAATGTATTCAGGTACAGACCTAGGTCTATTTAAGTTTCTTTGTTGTGCAACTTCTAAACTTGTGTTTACAAAGATCATATACGTATCATAGCCAATCGCCTTTAACATAGAGTGTTGTCTTGTAATAACTGTCTTATCTCTACCTGTTGCGTCTATGATTAATCCTAATCTGCCTTGTACATATTGTTCCAATTGAGAACCTGCTGTAAGTTTTGATCTTCTTCTCACAATGTCTCTAAAGTATTCTTCATGGTCTGGCATTTTTAATGATAAATTTGCCTTTAACAAACTTCTTTCAAAGATTGTATCTGAATTAACTACTTTCAATCCTGTACCAGCAAATGCTGATTGTGTAATAAAAGTCTTGCCCGAACCTGGACCACCTGCTAAAAAGAAAGCTTTGAATATACCTGGATCGTACACTCCCTCTTGTAACATTGTGTTGACTTCTTTAATTGTTTTCATTATTCGTCTTTAAAGTCCTTGAAGTAATCTTTGTTAGTAGCGTTACCTGGTTTATATACACTCTCTGTATTAACAATACCAGACTGTTCATCAATTATTTGTTGTGTGTCTGTTGCATAAGCTTTGATTGCTTGTATAATTGCATAAGTACCGTCAACTCTTCCCATAGATAAAACATCTAAAAAACCAATGTCCATAATATCATGTGTATTAAACTCAATGATTTCTTTTGGCGTATGACCTGAGAAAATATTTTTAAGTATGTAAACAACTCCTCTTGCTTCATGTGAGTCTGCGTCCATTTCTAGTATCATATTATCACCTTTTAATGATGGTAATACCCATACCTGACTTACACAACCATAAACTCTATAGCCTTGTATTCTCTGTGTCTTCTCATCTAATTTAACAACACCTTTACTTTGTTGTATTAGATACATAAACTTTTCTTTTGGTTCTAACTGAGCAAAGTTATGTTTCCATGCTTCGCACTTTTCAGTCATTGTTAAATTTCCTTTTAAGGGGTCATAGTTTTCATTCACTCTTATAATCTCCGGTTCTACATAAGGAACTTCTTCCGTTGGTTGTTCCTTTGATGGTTCTGGCGTAGGAAACTTCATCGTTTCTGGTTCATCAATTGGTGGTAAACCAGCCGCTTGTCGTTCCATTGCCTGTATTTGATTTTCTTCTTCTTGTGCTTGTGCTATCTCTTTGTCAAATCCTTCTTTCGCTGACTTGGCGATAGCCTTGGAAAGTTTTTTCATTCCACCTTTTATATACATAGTATCTCCATTTTTAATTATCTACCTTTGCACCAGCTCTCCATTGATAACATGACCAATATCTTGCCTTCCATTTAGGACCTGGATTTTCACAGTTGTGCCTTGCTCTGAAAGATTTACGTCTTGCTTCACTGTCTCTTTTGATTTCCATATTAGGATCACCAAAAGTTACCTTGACAACATTACCTTTATCGTTCTTAACATACACTGCAAACTTACCTGGTCCACCAGGTGTTCTAGTAGGGTTGTTTAGTTTTACTTTCTTTCCTTGATGTTCAATTTCTTCAACTACAAGGTCGTCATATTTCATATCTTCGCATAAGCTATCAATATGATCTAATTTGTTTTCGTATTCTTTATAAGTTTTCATTGTTTATATTTATCCTTTGACCCAATCTTTACTAATCGTGAAGTTGGCTCTACTAAATTCTAGTCTATCCACAAGTTTAACTGCACCCGCTGATCTATCTACTGCAACATAACCCTCTGGATTAGTTACTCTGTAACCTGTTGATGTTCTTATGAAGTGACCTATGTTTTGTACTTGTGATAGCTTACTTACTAAAAAGTTCTTTGCATTTTGTAAACTGATATGACTAGCGATTGCAAAATACAATGCTGATTCATTTCTATCAATATACTTTAAATTTGTATCTAATATATCTCTATATTTTTGTTTACCTTTATCTGATTTCTTGGCGTCTATCTCTGCCTGTAATATGTTCTTGTAGTAATCTCTAAACATACCTTGCATTGATTTTACTTTGGCCATATGGCCTTGTGTGTTTCTTATATAATGATTGAAGAAAGATTTTAATCTATACCCTACAGATAAGGCGTCTTTGTTTCTTGACATTTCATTTAGTATTGTTGAAGCTTTACTTAAAGAACCCTCTGCCATTCTTATTAGACTATCAAATCTAGATAGTTCACTCTTTGTAAATGTAGATGAACCAGATGTATCAGTGTAACCAGCACTTGCTAAAAATATAGAAGATGATCCTGATTTACCAGACACAGTACCAAAACCAGCATTTAATGATTTCATAGTTTTGCCTGAATAGTAAGTATGAAATACTATTCCTATTCTTGCTCTTCTAATTTTTTTACCTATTGTTGAGTTGGCTGGTACAGCATATGTAATAGTGTTTGGTGTAAATGTAATCATACTTTCACCGTCTATAACTTTTGTTACTGTATCATTTGTAAAAAGTAAATCGCCTTGGTAGATACCTCTTATTCTTAATCTTTTTAATTCTCTTAAACATACATTCAATTTCTCTGCAACCGGACCTGAATGGTTGGAAGATATATCACCTGAAGTATAATTGATTTTTGGTGTTGCGTTGAATACTGATTTAGTACCAACAAAGAATTTACCATTTTCTGGATTAATACCTGCTACAATAGCGGGAGCACCGTCCCACTTAACAGACATATTTACTTTACCACCAGATGAACCTGCTAGCATGTTTCTAATTGACTTTAGAAACTTAACAGCATTATCTCCACCTACAGAACCCCTATTAATTATATCGTCTTCTAGGTGTTCTAAATGTGTGTTCTTTTCTTTTGTAATAAAACCTTTAAAATTAAACATATTTCCTTCATTTATTCCATAACTATAATCACTATCCCATTTAATAACTCAAACAACATTTTTGTTGTTACCTCTATTTATACTAGTACAACTTGCCAAATGGACCAAATTGCGACCCTCTTTTCTCTGCCAAGTACACCATATCTGTAAGCATTTTGTTTCTTTTTGCTTCTGGTATCTTGTAAATACAATAAAGAAAGTCTAGTTCCATTAGCTTTGTATGTGATACACCGTTCTTTAAGTCAGCCGAGTTGAACGATCTGATCATATTAGGTGTAAAATCACTATTCTTTATACCCGTTTCCGTCTTTTTATTTACAAAATCAAATCTATTTTGGTAAACCTTTTTTACTTTATCAAAATCTTTTAAAGTTTTAGGATACATTTGATGTTTGTTTACAAAAAACTTACTAGCATTGTTACCTACACCATACTCTAGTAGTAATTTGGCTAGTAAATCTAACGGCACTTTACCTACACGAGCAGCTCCAGCACCTTTAAACTTACCATCAAATTTTAAATTCTGATTAAATCCTTTTCCGTTTTGTCTGACCTGAAATTCGCATACATCATTAGAAGATTTAATATCTATTCTCATATCAGAGGACGATAATGTTTTGTCTGATTGAGTTTTCATATTCATAACTGATTTATCTAACTTCATTACAAACTTGGCGTCTTTCATTAATGCGTTTTTAGTATTTACTTCTTCAAATCTTGCTACGTTACCTGATACTTTCTTTAAAGATACACCTGCTAATTTATTTTTTGCATATAGTATCTTCATCACATCATTTAATTTTGAAATAGATACAGACTTGCCTGCCATGGCCTGATCAATAGTTTTTCTTACTAAAGTTTCATTACTAATTAACCATATGTCAGCAGGATTCCAACTATCTTTTTTAGATATTTTAAACTTGTCTCTTATTAAGTTAGAGATATAAGTCATAAAACCACCGTCTCTATTATATTCTGTAAAGTTTACACCAGAAAAAACTTCTAACATCTTCTTTTGTTGTTGATAAAAATTATCCAGCCAACCATCTTCCATAACATCTGGATATATTGCTACTAGTTCTTTATACTTTACGTCTCTTGATATATCTTCAGGACATGTATACTTCTTTTTATCTTTTAATGATCTTTGAATAATCCAAAGTGAGGCAAGTTCTTGTTTCTGTACAACTGTTGCGTCTAGAGAACCTACTGATTTCTTACCTGTCTCTACAAACTTAATCTTAAATTCTTGTATTATAACGTCTGCTGATTTTTTAGCACCTTGTTTAATGGTTGCGTCATACTTCTTTATTAGTAAATCACATACCTTATAAAAATTTGAAGGAGTAAGTTTTACTGTGTACGTCTTACTTTTAGTTACCGGAGCGTCATCGCCATAGTAACCACCCTCGTCCATCAATTTTAATATAGATGTAAAATCACCTTTTAATTTTGAAGGTACGTGTTGTACCAGTGTTGATAGTGTTGCTAAATTGTATGCCATAACTTTCTTATACCATATTTATAAGAAGATGGCAAGTACTATATGTTGTTAATCCATAGAAACTTTGGAACACCACCGTTCATTTCCCACACTCTATTTTTGTTTTGAAATTTAACTAGTTTATCTGCGTCTTCTTCAAAAAAATAATGTGCAATAATATTATTAGTTGGTTTCTCTTTAACTTGCCATATAATCTTACGACCTTTCTTAACCATCTTCTTTGAATAAGATACCTTATCGTAATCTTTATTTGCTCTAGGTCTTCTATCTTCTTTATTAAATCTTACTTTTTGTGTAGCCATATTATACTTTAAAATCCGAAAATTTATCGTAAGGGTTATCTATTTTTTTAGGTTCTGGTCCTTTGTCTACAATGTTTTGAGCATTGTTTTCAACATCATATAGTTTCATCTTGGCTCTATCTACACCTATAATGAAAGAACGATGTAAAGAAGGATCGTTATACCTATTCTTTAATTGTTTTACTTTCATTTGTCCTAACTGCTCTAGCTCTTCATTAGACATCAAAGCAAACATAAAGTCTGCCGTTGCTGGAAGACCAAATGATTCAGATGTATCTTCTAAACCAATATCAGTTGAAACAAATCCTGTTCTAGTTGTTTGAGTTGCACTAAAGATAGGCATATCAAACTCTACGGCAAGTCCTCTTAATTCTTCAGCGATTGCCTTAATATAAAAATACGATGATATATTACCACCTTTAAATCTACTACTAGAACAAATGTTTAGATAATCAATAAACAACACTTGTGGTTTAAAACTTTTCTTTAAAGACAGTTCATTTAATAAACTTCTAAAGTGACCACTATGAGCAGACGCTGTAGGATATTCTTTTATAATTAATTGACCTTTAGTCTTATCTTTAATTTTTGTTATCTTATCTTCATATAATGATTTTGGCATATCATGTAGATCGTCCATAGAAACATCTAATAAGTTAGCGTCTATTCTTTCTGCAATTCTTTCCTCTGCCATTTCTAAAGTAATATATAATACGTTTAATCCTTGTGCTAAGAAACTAGCAGCTACGTGGCACATGAACAATGATTTACCAACACCTGTACCTGCAAGAGCAATATTTAAAGTCTTACTTGGTACACCACCTTTTGTAATTCTATTGAAGTAACCTAAATCAAATTGATACTTCTTTTCTTTTGTATGATACCAATTAAATCTTTCATCACTGTCGTTAAGATAGTCATGCCCGATATGATTGTCAAATGAAACTGATAAGGCGTCTGCCAAGATACTTGGTATCGCCTCCGATTGTCTCTCTTTGTCTTTACCATCAAGTATCTTAATACCATCAAGTACGGCATTATGTACTGCTCTATCTTTACAAAACTTTTCTGTAGTATCTATAAGCCATTTTGAATCAACATCTTCAGGACTTAACTGTGCCACTAAATCTTTTACACCAGCAACGTCTTGATCATTTAAATCTTTTCTGTAACCCATTTCAACCAAAATGGTTTCTTTAGTAGGAAGATTCTGATACTTCTCAACAAAGGAATATATTTCTGAAAACAATATTGATTCTTCTCTTTTAGAAAAGTATATGTCTTTTAAAAACGGTATTGCTTTTCGCATATACAGTTCGTTAAACATTAAGTTTCTTAATATGGTGACTTCTATTCTTTCGTTATTCACTGAACTCTACCTTTCCATTATTTAATTGTTGTTCCATTACTTCTATCAATATGTCACCTATGTAATCTATAAACTCTTGGTTCTCAATGTCTTTTGATTCTGGATTGGTTAGTATATCATAATCAAACTTCATTGGCAATGTACCATCTGGCTTTTCGTCTTTAGCAAACGCAACTTTACCGTACTTGTAGATTACATTTCTGTACTTATCTTCAAGTAACTTTATAGCCGTAAAATCGTCACCAGTCTTTTGTGCAAAGACATACTTCTTATTCTTCGTCTGATCCGTATTTGAATTTTTTGTTGGCGTATTCATCTATTTTGGTTAATATCTCCTTTGTAAAATACTTTTCTGGATCGTCATTGATGGTTTTACCAAACACCTTACCTTGTGGTGTTTCAAATCTTGTAGAAGTTTTGGTAAAGATACCGGCTGCTTCTGCCATATCTAATAAACCATAGTGCTTATCAAGACCTTTTTTATAGGTTAACTTAACATCAATTTGTGCGTTTTCTTTTGTCAATCTAGACTTATAATTTTTACAATGTATAATATTACCAACTACTTCCGTACCTTCTTTTTCTTTACGTTTACTTAAATAGATGATTGATGAGGCAGCGTATTTTAGTCCTGAACCACCTCCCATTTCTTTTTGAGGGAACATTGAACCAATAACATCATACGTATGATTGGTCATAATCATAGGAATACCTGCTTTACCTAGTTTCAATGTTAATACTCTAAAAGTTGACTTAACAATTTGTGATCTTGTCATGTCTCTTGTTTCTTTACCAGCGGCTGTGTCTTCCATTTCTTTCGTAGTAGATAACATACCTAAACTATCTAATACAAACAACAAAGGTTTTCTAGTCTTCTCTGGTTGTTCTAAATATTTGTCAATAATTTTTATTGATTGAGCTCTAAATTCTTGTACTGTAGCAACTGGTACAACAACCATTCTAGTACCATCAACACCACGACTTTCAATCATGTCTTTTGATACGGCACTTTCTGATTCAAAGTAAATAACACCAGCGTCTTTGTTTACGTCTAAAAAATTCTGTACAATACCTAATGCAAAAAATGTTTTACCTGTTGCTGCCTCGCCGGCGATTGCTGTAATTTTGTTTGCTGGTAATCCACCATAGATACTACCAGATAGTAGAGCATTAAAAGAATAAGAACCTGTGTCAATGAAACTTGATACATCACTATCCATACCATCACTTACTAAACCTGCATACTCATTTCCACTCTCTTTGATTATGTCTTTTAAAAAATCACTCATATTATTATCTCCTTAATTATAATGTACTAACTATAACATATCTTTTAGATATTGTCAAGCTTGTACTGTTTTCATTTTCTTAAAGGACACCTTAAATTTCTTTGGTGTTCCTTCGTTCCATAGTCTATACTTCTCATCTTGTGGAACCCAATCTTTAGGTGGCTCTTCATACTCGTCCGGTTGTATTTTGTTCCATAAATCTTTTTTTAGTTCATCACCGTTTTTACCATTGGTAAACCTAAAGTTTGAACCTATATTGTCGCATACATTACATAGTTGTTCGTAATTGTATTCTCTCTTCCTTTGGAAGTCCCAATATTCTTTTAATTCGTTATAGTGATTCTCTGCTATTGCCATCAATGTCACCTGATAATGTCTATTTCTGCCTCTGGTGTCCAGATTTCTAAATCATTCCTTAATCTACCATCTTCTTTTAGTTTATTATATCTTGATTCTGCTTTCTTTTTCCACCATTGTATGATATTATTTAGTTCAAATTTATCCCAATTCTCACCTTTGATTATTTCTTTAGTGTTATCTTTTACTATATCTAGATAGTTCTTGATACCATAGTCACTAACATAGTATCTTTTTCTTTCAGTTAGTTTCTTTGCATTACTTATAGTTGTATTAAAAGTTTCTAAATTATTACCTGATAGTGATCTTTTAACTAAAGCAATTATAGCTTGTGTTTGTTTTAATTTTCTACTTGAAGCGTCTTGTTTAACAAGTTGACCAACGCAATCTTCAGCATAGTCAGATAGGTCATGGAAAGGTTTGCCATGTATCAAAGGTATGAAGTCACTATCAGTTAAACCTTTGTATCTTAAATAAGGCTTCATGCCATCATATTGACTTGATGATTTACTATTACCATATAAACTTGTAGTTTCAAATAATGATAAGTTCATACCATATTTTGTATTTAATTTTTCTCTTATAGTGTGACTACAACATATAGCTGCTAATAGTTTACCACCTAGGTAATTAAAACCAAAAGGTTGAGTTGGTACTATAACAAATCCCATAATAGAAGTCTTATTAAAACTTACTAATTCTGGTACATGAGTTAATAATTCGTTTCTTGGTTTCATGTTTATAACAGGAGAACCACATCTTATAAAACCTACCCATTGACCACTATTCTTTTCTCTTATTGCAATCTTTAAATTTTTACCAGGTACACTTGACATATTAGTATGAGAAGAAGTCATATTTAATAATGTATCATACGTCTCATTATCTGGTTCTAATATTTCAAAGTCCATATCTTTAGGTGACATATCAAAGTTTGAAAATATTTCACCCTCTAAACCCATTCCAGGTAATGCAGCCGGTACATCTGATATTTGAGATAGTTTTTGATCTCTCATATACTGATCTATACGACTAAACTTACCGAAGTAATCATTAAATATGTTAGCACAATACAATGCCTGTTCAGTAGTTAATGTTTTAGTTTTCATAGTTATAGTATATCATGTTTAATTAAATTTGTCAACCTGGTTTCCCCATACGTCCCAGCCAGGCATAGAAGTTCTAGCAAATAATTCTATTCTTGGTAAATCACCACACAATTCAACTATATCACTTCGTATTCTATCTGGTTTTCTACTGTGTTCTCTACGTTCACTCACAACTAATCTATCTACATTTTTACCAACTCTTTTAGGTTTACCTTTTGTTGCCAAGATACATGTTTCAGTGTTGGCCCTAGTCCAATATCCAGGTCCTTTAAAGAAGTAATTTTTTATTCTAGTCTTATTTGTTTTTGCCCATGTGAAACCTACTGTCTTGTATGTAAATCCCCACTTCTCAACTAGAGGTATTTGTTTGTGTAATAATGGGTCTGTACACCACATAAACAATACACAATCGGTATCTGCAAGATCACCTATTGGTAAATTTTCTATATCTTTCATTGTCATAGTAGGATAATGTTTATCTGGATTAGTCTGAGCAGTTTCATTATTATAATTCTGGAAATGCCAAGGAGGATCGGCATAGATTATGTTATATTTTTTTGTTGAGATCATATTCAAAATTTTGTGTTACATCATTTATATGTACTTGTTTAGCACCGTTCTTAATGTGAAAATGAGTTGCCATTGGTGTTAGAGGAGATAAAGTAACTAGTCTTTTATATTGTTTTTCTTTTACATACTTGGCTAGTTTATTAATAATCTCTTGACCTGCACCTCGTTTACGAGACCATACTGTATATGCAACAACAACGTTACCGTCTTTTACTCTGGACATATAATCCATTTCTCTAACAGTATGTGGCACTTCAGGACAAACTGCAATACAAACAATTGCTATAATCTTATCTTCGTATTTTAATCCTAGTATCTTTCTATCGTGTGTAATTCTAAAACCTAGAGTCAGTTCAGGTCTAACTGGATCCTCGGATACATCTATGTCGTCTAGTTCAACTAGTTCAGTACCTTTAACCCACTTAAAAAAGTCTTCTATATATTTTTTCATCTAACTAAAAAATGCATCCAAACTTGCTTTCTTTTCTTGTGACCAACCAATAGCCTGTAAGATAAATCTCATAGGGTCAAGGAAAGTCTTTTCAAATTGTGTTTCGTAATCTATATATTCTTGTAGTTTAAACTCTACAGGTAAGGTTGTAATATAACTTATCACATCAAATCTAAATGGATTAGCTTCTTTTAATTTTAAGAATTTAATCTTATCTCCTTCTTTAATGAAAGGATATTGTTTATGTAATTTAAGTTCTCGTAGTTTTTGATTATATATTAAAGAACCTTTAACATGTATTGGTGTACCTTTACTGAATATGGTTGCTGGGTTTCTATACTTTTTAATATTGTTACATGATCTAGGAAAAGATATTGCTTCAGCAGACAAACTATTAAACTCTGTTTTAAATTCTGCAATGAATTTCTGTAAAGTATCTTCATCTTTATTCATAATGATTTTGATTGCTTCTTTAATCTTACCTCTACAAACTTGTGGTGTTGATGATTTAACTGCTTCAATACCCATGATCTTTAATTTAGGTTCAGAAAGTCTTACACCCTCATCATCTAATACGTTTAACATATATCTTTTCTTTGCAACCCATATACCTTTGTTGGCAATTACTTCTCGTTTCATTACCATACAGTTCTTAAATGCATTTGTATAGTCAGATAGTTCATCAAAACATTTTTCAATAAAAGGTTCTAGTCTACTGTTAACAACTTTGTCTATAAAGTTACATATCTGGTCATTGTCTTTACCTTGACATGTTTTTTCTACTAACTTATCTAGTGTTACATAGATTGAATCTGTATCAGAAGCCACGATATAATCTTGTTTGTCTTCATCTTTTAATTTTAAAATAGTATTCATATAAGTGTTAACCTTTTCTTCAATGAATCTAATAATGAATTGACCTGCTGTTGTAATAGCAGCTGCTTGTCTTACATCATAGAATCTAAAGTATTGGTTACCAACTGCACCATAAGCTGAGTTCAAGGCAATCTTTCTTGCCCATTGAATGTTATGACATCTTGCAATTTCTCTTTGTAATTCTGGTGTTGGTGTTTTCTGATATTGTTTTTTAGCGGCGATCATTCTTTTCTTATAAATGACACGTTCATTGTACATTGTTTCCATCATTTCAGGTAAGAAACCTTGACCATTGTTTCTAAACTTAGCACCATTAGGTGTAACACACGCATTTTCATTCTTTAAATGTGACAAGTCTAAACTTTTTTTCAACATCTTGTTTACAGAAATACCAGATGGATCTTGGCCTATTATCTTTTCAGGAGAAATATTGTATTGAATAATGATATGAGGATATAGTGAGTTAATATCAAAAGAACATACCCACTTATGCTGACCAACTGTAGGGTCTTTTACATAGGCGCCTTCATATTTTGTATCTTTACTATGTTCTTCTCTTGGTGGTATGCATATGTTTTTTGCCAATAGATGATTAGCAATCAAAGTATCCCACACTCTTACTTGTGAAAATATATCATCATAGTTTACTTTAGATTCATATGCGACAGTTAATGCTAATTCAATTAGACCAAGTTTATCTTCTAAAGCGTCAACAAGTTCTACGTCTTGTATGTTATAATCAACAAACTTTTGAAAGTCTTTCTCGTAAAATTCTCTAAAGGTTGGATAAGGGTTTTCATTTTTTCTTTGGCCAAGTTCTACTTCACCAATAAAGTCTAGTTTATAACTCTCTTGCCTAGTAGGAATAAACCATCTATACAAATCAAGATAGTCTAACATTACGGTACCTTTTAAAACATATGAGGTTTGTGGTCTACCTCTTACCATGACTTCAATTTTATCTACAAGTCCCCATGGTGACATCTTGTTTGCAACCTTTTCACCTGCAACCATTTTAATTCTATTCATCAAGTATGGTAGATCAAAGAATTTAGTATTCCAGCCTGTAACAACATCTGGATAGTTCTTTAACCAGAATTTCATAAACTCCATAAGGAGTTGATTTTCTGTTTTACATTTAATAAAAGTTACATCTGTCCTATCTGTATGATAGTCACCTTTAGCCCACGTTAATATTTGTTTGTTAGTTTGATTCTTAACTGTAATACAAATGATTTCTTCGGTAGGGTTATCCACATCTGGAAAACCATCTGTTACTGTAGTCTCAATATCTATTGTGAATATTTTAATAAACTTTTTATCCCACTTGATGTTTTGTGGAAATTGTTCGTTGATGTACTGATAATGATAACGTTCTAGACCATAGACAGGAGAGTTTTGAGTTGCAACTTCACGTCTGAATTGTCTAGCGGCAGATATATCTTTGAATTTTATTGGGTTTAGATTTCTATTATCTAAAGTTTTAAACTTACTTTCTTTTTGAGTTAACGAATATAAAGTAGGACCAAAATCTATCTTTTCTTTATAGTCTTGGCCTTCATGTATACCTCTTACAAGAAGTTTGCCTCTATGTTCTATTACTGATTTATAAAAGTTCATCATCTAATAAGTGTAGTGTTATTCCGTCAAGTTCCTCTGTTAATGGTAGTTGACAACTCAATCTGCTTATGCCTTTCTTGTATGATTTTTCGTATTCTAACATACATTGTTCAGTACTATTATAATCTATTTCACCTAGTTTGGCAATCCAGGCATTACCTACGTACACGTGACATGTACCACAGGCACAACAGCCACCACAACTGGCAGGAATTTCATCTAGACATGCTTCTTTAGCCGCCTCCATTACTGTCCAACCAGCAGGTACTTTAACTTGGACTTTTTCGTTGTTTGTCCTGATAAAGTTAACAGTTATCACTTATTTTCTGTGATTAATCCTGGCTTTGGTGCAATGATAGTGCTTGTGTTATTCTCGTATGATTTTAAGATTTCGTCTTTAGGGTCTGTTATAAAGACTATTTTATCTTTAGCTACTGTAATAGTATTGCTTTTACCAAACGCATTGTACAAAGACATCATTAATTGTATTGGTTGTCCTGGTGCTTTTTGTTGTGGTATGATTACAAATGGGTTCTTTAAACTTACCCCTTGGTCGTTTTCTCCTACCTTAGCAATTACATCTTCGCCTGTAGATAGTCTTAATATTTTCACTTCTTGCATAATATTTCCTTTTGTTTATTGTTATAATATATCATATATTTAGCGGTTTGTCAAGCGCCTGTTTCTGTTGCGAGGTACAGGCAAACCCCTAGCAGACTAAGCTGCTAATGCGAAACCTTGTGAGTTAGCATTTAATTAACAGTACGATGTTAGCGATTAATCTCCTAGAAGTTTTACCTACGAGTCGATCCTATTTCAACCCCATAAATTTTGGTTTAATGGTGGAGTTGCTCGGTATTGCACCGAGGTCCTGCATAGTTATTGTCTTCTTATCAACGACTAATCTTTTTTGTTTATCGGTTTTAACCGTTTGCTCAAGGCGAATGTTCTATTAGGGTTTATACTGACATTCATCAATCGCATTAAATCTCTATTGACTAGTAAGTCTGAAGCAGCTCTAGGTCTACTATCTAATCCAACTTCTATATCTTTATATGTGAAACCATTAAATGTAATATCTAATAATACTGTAGGTCTAATTTCAGATGGTTCTTCACCCTCAGCATTTGCTCTAAAGATTTTACTTACACCATGTTTAGGTTTACTAAAAATCTTACCGTCATATTTCCATTTTATAATTTTACCATCTTTTTCTAAAATTTTATCGGCATGTAAAGCACATGCTTTTGATCCGTTACCACTATCAAGTTTAGCTCTAACTTTACCAACACCATCTATTTCAACTGTCTCAAGCCAACCACATTCTAAAAGTGCTTGTCTATCCCAATGTTTTCTTTTTGAAATATAATCAACTAAAAACTCCATCATTTTTTCACCATCTATTCTTCCAGATGGTTCGCCTACTGAATAGTAATCTTTATATTGGTAACCCTCGTAATCAGCACCTGATCCTGGACTACCATTGATTTCTAAAATGTATGGTTTATTATTAAATACTATGTGATCAACTCCTACCATATATGCTTTTGAAACTCTAGCAGTTTTTAAAACCAATTCATATTCTTCTTCACTTAATATGTAAGGTTCTGCTTCAGCACCTCTGTGTGTATTTGATCTAAAGTCATAACTACTATGTACTCTTTTTGTACATGCAATAACTTTGTTATCTACTACGAAAGTTCTAACGTCAAACTTCGTAGGCATAAATTCTTGTATTAAAAGTTCAGACTCTAGTTTCCACATTGCTTGTGCTGTTGCAACTAGGCCCTCATAACTTTCTATTTTAATTACACCGATACCTTGTGTACCAGTTAATGTCTTTAAGATTATAGGAAATTTACCACCAACCTTATCTAGTCCTGCTTTTATATTCTTTTCGTTAGATATAAAAGATGTTGTAGGTGTAGGTATACCAAATTTTTCAAATAGTAAAGCAGACGTAAGTTTGTTATCACAAGTTAACATCGCTGCTCTTGTGTTAGCCATAAATGCTGATGAGTTTTGAAAGGCAGATATTAAAGAAAGACCAGCTTCGTCTTCTACTGCACCTGCTCTTGTTATACAAAGTGTATCTCTACCTGTAAAGGTGTATTCGCCGTCTTTACCATCGTAATTATAAACTGTAAGGGTATTCTTTTCTTCGTCTTTGTCTGTGATAATTGTTGATTTAGTATTTACAATAATACATTCTATCTTCTTCTTTTTACATGCTTTTTCTATAAGTTCAACAGTTGAATCCTTATTAGGTTTATCTGAATCGTTTATAGTAAGAATAGCAACCGTGATATTGTCTTCATCACGACTATTATCTTGCTCTGTTATGTAGTCTCTAAACTTTGGTATTTTCATCTTGACCATTTTCCTTAACAATTTTTTTACCTATGTTATATTTAGCAGATAATATCCACTCTTTTTTCTCTTTAAACGGTAAAACTTTTATTTGTGATAATGGTGCTTTGTTAGATACTGCTGTCTCTTTTAGAACAATATCAATTAAATTCCAGTCCTGTAATAGAACGGCTATTGTATTTCTACGTTGAATATCATTGTTTATTAAGGTTGCTTTTTTACCATCTAGGGCAAACAACTCTTTAAAATGTACTATGTAATACTTACCTTGCTTATGTAAAATATGACATGATTGGAAAAGAGTTTTATCTTTTCTACTTGCGACACCAATTCGTGTTAATGTTTCTCTTACTTTTAGGAAATCGTCTGGTTGGGTCAAGGTGACCTCTAACATACTCTCTTGTGTCCAAGTTACTTCTTCATTCATTTAGTTCTCCCGCCCTTGTTACAGGCTTCTTTAATTTTAATAATATTTTCTGGTGTAAGTACTTGTAAGGCTGTTCTCGCTTTTTCATTACTGTAACCATAATACTCTTTAACAACTTCCAAATCATGCAGTTTTTGTTTTTTAATCCACTTGCCTCCAAACCGCTTCTTTGTTCTAACACTATTTAGTAAAAATTGGAACTGTATATCCTTGTCCAAGAAGTGATAACCATTCATTTCATTGGCATGTGGAAGTGTATCCCAAAACATAGATAAACACTTGTTTATTATAAATGGTGGGTATTTTTTAGTCCAGGCTTGATCTGTTGTATTCAACAAATTGACCTTGGTCTCGTTAATTGCTTTTAGATAATCTTTTAATTCGTACATAATATAATTCTGGTGCCCTTTATCCGAGTCGAACAGATGACCTACTGATTACAAATCAGTTGCTCTACCAGCTGAGCTAAAAGGGCAAAACCTTTCTACTTTCGTTTGTTATGTCTACCCATATACCAATCGCCAGGTTCATAATCCCAACGTTTTCCATGATGTCCTCGTATATCTGCATACCACATTCTCATTCTAACTATAATTGTTCTAAATATTGTTCTCTTGGCCACTTGTCTTTTCTTTCTTTATCTTTAATATTATAAATGATATAATTCATTTTGATCTTATTTATACGTTCACTTATTTAAACTTACAATTTGCCATAATCTCGGTCAAACAAGCGATTACATTGATTTCATGGTCTGCCACAAAAGCAGCCTTGTATTGATAGCCAGCAATAATAAGTATTGCTTGAGGTACCGATTTAGGATCTAAACTAATTGATAAATGATCATACACACCTCTGAATAAATCAGTGGCATCCATATCTAAATGCTGTATTACCCACTTACGCATATTATCAAATTCTTTTTTATGTAGATAGGACATAAGGTTTTTGTAGTCCGTTTCTTTCAAATTGAATAGTATACCACTATCAATCTTACCACGTACTGAATACCTTTGTAATTCGTTAATCGTTCTCCTGAAGTCTGGGTAGTGTTTTTCAATTAATTGAGCTAAGATGTTCTTATCATATTCAACTTCTTGCTCTTTTAGAATATTTTCTAAACGTTTCATAAAAGACATGGCCGTTTTCTTTACTTGACCATTGGTAACTTTAAAATCAATAACAGTACATCTACTATGTAAAGCAGGTATTATCTTGTTCTTATAGTTGCAAGTGAATATAAATCTACAGTTGTTATAAAAACTTTCAATGAAACCTCTTAATGCAGGTTGTACAGACTCAGCGTTCATATAATCTGCCTCGTCCATGATAACAACTTTGTGTCTTGATTCTGTATTGAATGATACTGTAGTGGCAAAGTTCTTAATCTTATGCCTCAATGTATCTATTTGACGACCCTCGTCTGAGCCATTGATTATGATATAATCAAGGTTTAACTGCTCACACAATGCACGTGCTACAGTTGTCTTACCGGTACCAGCAGTACCAGTTAATAACATATTAGGTAATTCTTTTTTATCTAAAAATTCTAAAAATGTTTTCTTTGTATCCTCTGGTAAGATACAATCTTCAATAGTCTTTGGACGGTATTGTTCCACCCATAAGAAATCTGCCATAATATATACTCCAATTTATTCATTATCTATCACTTGTTAGAGAAAACTTTTTAACGATCTCCTCATCAACTTCATAACCACCTTTTCTACTAGTCCACTCATCAACATATTTTTCAAAGTCATACTCTTGTATAAAATCCGAAACTCTATCTGATAATTTCATATCAGCGTCAAGGTCATAGGAAGAAGATACTTTGGTTGCTAGTTCTAATCCTCTTTCAAAGATTGTTATAGTACCAAACTCCTCAATAATATCCTTTAAGGGTATTTCTCTGTTTATATAATGTGTAGATTGGTGATGTTCTCTAGTTTCAAGCTTAATACTTTCAACAGTACTATCTTGATCTCCTTCAACTTGAAGATTAGAGTTTACAAATGGATCGTCCACTTAAAACTCCGAATCAGGTTCTAATGCAATCCAATATTGTACTTGTTTTGCTTTAGAAATAAAACTAGAAATTTTAGCTTTAGATATTGCAACATCATAATCATCTGGTATCATCTTAAAGTTTTCTGACTTAAAGTAAGCATTAAACTTAATGTCTGATTCACCAATTGTTGTAGATACTTCGTTAGATGATTTGTTTTTCTTATCAGTTGCAACTAGTTTAATATTTTTACCATCACCGATAACGGCAACATCTGGTAAGTTTAAAGTAGTAACACCTTTTTGTAACTCAGCAAAGTCATCTTTTTTCAAAGTAAATGTAACATGATTATCTGGCATGGTTATTTTACTAGGTTTAAATACTGTAGATGGATCAGAGAAGTAATACTTAACTTCTTTTTTAGTTTTCTTATCCACGATAAGACAGTAACCTTTGCCAGTAAATTTAACCTCTGGACTTTGAAACAAGTCTAGTGATCTTAAAAATAATGGTAGATCATAGATAGCAAACTCGCTATCAAATTTTTCTTCTATATCAGCTTCTGCTAATATATTTCTCATATTGGAAATAGTTTGTAACTTATTTCCTGGCTTTACTAAAATATTCATGTTAATATCACTGAAATTTTTTAGTAACGCAATTGTATTAGTTGATAAATTCATTTATCTTCACTCCTTTTCATTATTAATGGAGCGGATGGTAGGTACTGCCCCCACTTCTAGAGATTGGAAACCTCTAATATTACTTTTATACGACATCCGCAATTTTAATCCTATATCATTTGTTATCAATTGTCAAGCCTCTAAGCTTTGTAAGCATCCAATGTTTTTTGAAACTTACCGGCATGTGATTTCTCTGCTTTGGCTAATGTTTCAAACCAATCAGAAATTTCATCAAAGCCTTCTTCTCTAGCAGTTCTAGCCATACCAGGATACATATCTGTATATTCATGTATTTCACCTTTAATAGCTGAATTTAGATTTTGCTCTGTGCTACCCATAGGTTCGCCTGTTGCTGGGTCTCCAACTTCTTCTAAATATTCTAAATGACCATGTGCGTGACCTGTTTCACCCTCAGCAGTTGATCTGAATACTTGTGCTACTTCAGCAGCGCCTTCAATATCCGCCTTTTGAGCAAAATAAAGGTATCTTCTATTCGCTTCACTTTCTCCTTGGAAAGCAGCTCTTAAATTGTCTTTTGTTTTACTATCTTTAATATCCATTTAATTCTCCTTTAACGTTCATAATATAGTTTCATTATATAATAAAAGAGGAAGGAAGTCAATGCTCCCTTCCACTTTTTTTTAGTTTATTTATAGTTTGAAAGGTTGTCCTTTAATACCAACTACTCCAGATTCTTTAGTTTCACCACCATTATTATTATCTGGTTTCTGATTTTGCCACAAAAAACCACTTAGCTTAAGAGGTAAAACCTTTTTGATCTTATCTAAATCAATATCAGCACCTGCTAACTTAGCTATGTGTTGAATCCACTTACATTCATTTTCTAGATCAGTAATATGGAGTTTTTCCAATTCTTCTCTTTGAGTGTATAATGCAGGTGCAGCTTTAGGTTCATCAATGAAGCTAATAATATGTACCGGATGTTGTTTACCATATTGCATATAAGTACTTTTACAATTACCTATAAGTGATGATAGGTCTTGATAATAGGTCACATAACCTAACTTACCTGTTTTTAAAAAGTTCTTATCACCTTTAAAAGGTATATTGTTTTTTTCTGCATATTCTTTAACAGAGTTTAAACCTGTACCTTGGTGCCAAGTTCTAACAGGACCGTTTGATGATTTTTGAGTTTTATAAGACTTATAGATGTTTTGTCTATCAGTTGCAGTCATTTCAGGAGTAACCTTTAAAATCCATGCCTTGACCACTGATTTTTCATCTGTAATCATATCAGACTCAACAGCTTTAAGAGCACCATTCACAATATCCTCTTTTGTATTTGGTGTATGTGCCTCACCTAAATGTTTATTAGATAAAAACTTATCACTAAAAACATCAACAGGTTTGCCTACTGGTTCAACTACATCTACAATAATGGTTTCCCATTCTTTCATAGAAGCTGCCTGTGTTCTGGTAAATCCCCATTCTAGGTTAAAATATTCATCATTATCAGAATTAACTGATACGGCTATCGGTGCTTTGTCGTGTGACCAACCTATAGCTTCAAAACTACGAGCAATTGGTGTAGCGTTTGATTGTTTAACTAAATGGGTTCTTATTTGATTTTCTAATTTAGGAATTATATTTTTTAATTTTGTTATAATTCTCTTTTTAAATGTATAACCTGGTGTGTCTTTATATATCACACTAGGTGGACATTGCTTTAACGACTTATTCAAGTCAAAGTGTACTTTCATACTATCTCCTTTTGCCTACTGGCTGTTAGTTCACGATATACGGCTACTGCCTTAATGTATATCTAGTTTATATATAAGTACGTTATATTAACATACAACCTTACTTATAGAAATTCACTAGGCTGAGGATCCCTACCAGTTCCCTAGTGAATATCTATAAGTGTTAGTTTTTTATTAAAGATGAAACTAACAAAACACCATAAAGAAGCCCACTATATGCTTCTTTTTTAACGCTGTTAAGGGCTTACGAGCAGCCTCAACCATAATATATATATATCAAACACAAGCGTTAAATAACTAAATTATAAAAATTTTTCTCTTAATCTCTTGTTCTTTTTTGCATTAGCAATCATTTCTTTTTGCTTACGTCTTTTTTTATCTGATGGTTTTTCAAAGTGTTGTTTTTCTTTGAACACTTTTAAAAAGTTATCTTTAATAGATTTTCTTTTCATCACACGTAATGCTTGTTCTATATTATTATTTCTAACTTCTATTACTTTTTCTCTTGACAATTTATTATTCCTTTCTGTAGTGATTAATTTATCCTCTTATAACGTGGGTGGCCACTACACCACCCACAAGGATTACACTAAGCTTTAGACACTGTCTGAATCAGAGTCATCGTCTGATTCGTCTTGGTCTTCGCCAAGATCCGATTGTTGAGCTAAATCTGCCTGTCTATTTTGTTCCATAATGTCTTCAACACTTGAACCAGAATCTACTTTGGTATATAACTCTACAAACGAATTTTTTGTATCATCTTCAAATCTATTAGTACACATCTGAATTGCTTTTACTTTATTATTAAATATAGCATAAGCTTGAGTTATGTGGACTAATCTTCTTGTAGAGATAATCTCGTCAACACCACCATCAAAGTAGGTTTTTCTAATCACATCTGCCCACGTTGTAAGCTTTGTGATGAAACCTGCGTCTGTTTTACCAGCCGCCTTTAATGTATTTGTTAATATTTTTTTCTCAATAGCAACACTTGGATATTTCTGTTCAAATGTAACAGGAAATCTTTCAAGAAATGCTTCATTAAGAATGTTTGTACCAATGAATTTACCATCTTCACTACCTTGACCTTTTGTATTGGCAGTAGCAACGATATTAAATCCAGTCTTTGGTTTAACAAACTTGTTAATTTTCTTAACATAAACACCTGATCCTTCAAGTATTGGTTGTAGACACATGATTTTATTAGAAGCTAAATCAACTTCATCTAATAATAAAAGAGCGCCTCTTTCCATTGCTTCAATCACAGGACCGTTTTGCCAAACAGTTTGGCCATCTTTAAGTCTGTAACCACCTAAAAGATCGTCTTCATCGGTCTCAATTGTTATGTTAACTCTTATTAATTCTTTTTTGGCTTCAGCACAAGATTGAATTACACCCATTGTTTTACCATTACCAGATAAACCTGTAATGAAAATGGGATAGAATCTATTAGATTTAATAATAGATTTCACATCTGTGTAGTTACCAAATGGAACAAATATTGGATCTTTTTTAGGTACAATATCACCTACTAAAGATGAAACAATATAAGCGGCTTCTGATTTAATCTCCTCAGCAACTGCCGTTTTTTTGTTTTTAACTGGCGATACAACAGGAGTAGAAATATCTTCTCCGTCTACCGGTAGTTTAAACAAAGATTTTCCTAATTTGTAATCTTTATTTTTGATTAACCATTGTGGAGCATACTTGCAACCAAATTTCTTGTTTGCCTCCTTCAATTGGTCTACTGTCAATTCTGTTGTTTTAAACATTGCGAAAGCATGTTCAACGAATTGCGTTTGTTTAGTGTTTAACATAGTGTTATCCTTTTGTTACGTTGTTTTTATCCTTTATCCTATCAGGATTTGTCATAGAAAGCAAGCCTAAAAGAAGCGTTGATACCATTACCTTTTAAGCAACCTCCTCTATGAATTTGTTTAATACCGTTCTGGAAGTGATTCTTCCTTTCATACTCTTACTGAATACTGACTTAATTGAAGCAGTTTTCGAATCATCTGTAATCGCTGATAGATCAGCATTTTGAACTTTCATTGATTTACCGTTAAGAAGAAAGTACTTATTGTAACCTTTGTTGTGTACTAGTACTGCTTTTTCTTTTTGAAAAGTGGCTTTGATTTTATTCATCATATCATTTCTGTGTTCATAACTTTTAAAGTTTTTAACATAGCTACTGATATCCCACCACTTGATTTGTTTAAGAACATAGAAACCAATTGTTTTAATACCGTGTTCTTTTTGAATTAATGTTAACATCAAATTGGTAAGTCCTTCTCTACTGTCCTCATTAACATATGATCTTTTACCAACTTTGATAACTGTTTTAACTGGTACATATGGTGCATTCTTATCAACGGCACCAGTTCTACACTCATCTTTATGTTTTCTGGTAAGACCGTTCTCACCTAATATAACTTTTGCTTCACCAGTATAATTTGCACCACCGTCTGTTAGGGTAATGAAAGTCATTTTTTCTACGTTGTATTTTCTTTTAAACATGGGAACTATTTTAAGACACGTAACTAATGCTTCGTTAAGAGGTGTAGTACCAAGATTGTATTGGTTAGGCATATGAAATCTACTACCTTCATAAGCTTTTTCATTACTCCAGAAAGAATTTTTAATACTATTATCATAACATAAACCCATATTGTAAACATACATTAAAGATTCTTCTAAATCTTTTTTCTTTGATTTATGATCTGCTAATTCAACTAGATTAAAGTTTTCTAAATACATGTCACCAGATTTGTATTTCCATACAGATTTACTTGTTGATTGATTGTACTTATCTAGACCTTGTTTCCAAGAATATTCAGTAGTAAACATATATACTTTAAAAGGTATATTGATTTTTCTACAAAACATAACTAAATTTATTAATTGATCAATAGTCTTTTTAAGATCGTTTGCCATACTACCAGACCAATCAAGTAACATCATCATACCATGATTCTTCTCTGTAGGTATAATAGTTAATCTTTTAAATATATCATCACTGAATTTGTAATCTTTTAATTTTAAAGGATCAATAGTACCAGTTTTATCAGTACTAGCTCTTTTATATGCTGTAGCACTTTTTTTCATTTCAAACTCTTTAACAAGATAGTTAACTGTTTTCATGTTATCTTTGATATATTTTTTGTAGTCATTTTTTAACCACATTAAATATTCGTGTGTACTAGCATAATGCTTTCTTTCACTAGCGATGTATTCTCTCATTTCAGATAGAAAGGTTTTATTAGAAACAATAACTTTATTCAAATTAACATCTGGTAGATTAACATAGTTATAGTCACATGTTCTATCAGTTAAACTTTCTCTATTCTTTTCATATGTTTGATCAGTAACAGCAATAAATTTTCTAGAATCTAAATTGTAACCAGCTTCACCCTCATCGGCACCGTTACCGTGGTCAGGTGCTGAATTAGTTGAGTCTGATTCTACTTTGTTATCTTCTTCTTTTACTTCATCTTTACTTTCAGTTTCAGCATAAGATTCTTCTTTCTTTTCTTCTTCGCCATCTTTAGACTCACCTGGTTTGATATGTTTATCAGCAAGTTTATATAACTTATCTAAAGTACTACCAGAAAAATCTGAATCTTTTTCTTTACTTTTAATATCTTTTTTCTGCCAAGCTAACATTTCTTTTGCTAACTTAACTACACTAGTAAATGATGTAAGAGAATTAACTTTTGCTAACCATTTATTATCAGCAGTTGTAAAATTAATTTTAAGTCTTTTAGATGACTTGTAAAATACGTTGATCTTATCAATCAACATAAAGTCTTTGTCCATATCTCTGTTTTTAATACCAAAGAAATTTGCTTTGTTTAAGATATCAAAACCATTGATATAGTTTTTAACTACACCCTCATATCTTGTTTGAATTTTTTTGTCTATTCTGCAATCTTCTAATACATTGATGTATGCTCTTAACTCATCATCATTTATTTTAGACCATTTTCCGTAAGGAGTAAATAAAGCATGAGCACACTCATGGGCGATTAACATGTCATATACATCAGCACTTTTAGTTTTAAAGATAGGTAGTGTTAGTACTCTATTCTTAACATCAAATGAAGCTGTCTTAACATTGTTATGTTGAATTGATATATTCTCTGTAGCGATAAGTTTAGCAAGTTGACTTTTTTGATCAAGGCTAATTTTTGTAGTGGTTTTATTTTTCATATACACTTATCCTATATGGAAAAGACAGGAAAGTCAAGCCATATAATTCGTTGTGGTTACTTGCTTATTGAAAGAACATAATGAGAACATTACATTTTCTTGTTTGATTCGTTATCTTCCGACTTGATTTAAGTACTTTTCTTTGCACTCTTCCCAATCCAAGTATATCAAATCATCATAGAAGTGTGATTCTTTGGAGAACCTATCAGTTGCTAATAGGTTTTTAATTCTTTTTGAAGCATGTTTTTGTTTCCATACTTTGACTAATGCCTCTGTAGATGAATCGAATCGTTTAATAAGACCATCATCTTTTACTTCGCCTCTTAAATACTCATAAGTGTTTTCAAATAGTCTTGCAAAATAGATACCTCTGGCATGGTCTGTTTTGATTAAAGATTTTTCTATACCCATTTTAGAATAGGTAAACATATACGATCTATTCTTATGATCTCTTTTTAATGGTTGGCCATTGGCTCTCGTTGCTTCATACCATTCAAAGTATTTTCTAGTATGGTTTTTCTTTAACCATTGTTTAATTAGTTTTTTAGTTGCTGGTTGTGGTTCATATGAAACAGATCCCATAGTGAAACCCATACGTTTCCAATATTTTAAGCCATCGTATTGACTTAAAGTGTTTGCTTTCGCCTTACCATATAAAGATGTTGTAGTAACTCCTACTAACTTGTCGCCATACTTGTCATGCCATAATTTCTGTACCTCATCTGATAAACATAGATATGCTAATAGTTTACCACCTGTATAACTGTAACCTAATGGTTGTGTAGGTACAATAGAAGAACCAATTGCTGTATGATTAATCATACCACCAAATGTTTTACTCTGTCTGTCCCAACCAATAGCACTGTCTCTAGGTGTTAAATCCATGAAGTCACCAGATATACAAATGACACCTAAATGTTTACCTGATCTATTATCGTTTACATTAAAAAATAGTTGTCTGCCAATATTACTATTGTTTTTCATAGTAGATAAGAAAGTTCTTAATGTATTCCAGTTCTCTGATAGTTTGGCTGTTCTTACTGCTTTGCCTTTGAAATTCTTTGTACTATCATCTGTAAATTCTAATACAGGTTCTAACTTATCATAATCTTCAGGTGATTCGGGAATCCATATATTGTTTCTAACTGTATCTATTTGAGTTCTTTGTTCAGGTGATGTTAGTATTTTTTCAGTACCATACAATGTAGTTGATTCGGTTGTAGGGAATTTTCTATGTACTTCTTGCCACTTTTGAAATAGGGTATACTCTTGTACTGTCATCTTTGACACGTATCCTAAATCTTTTTGAATAGCTTCTGTAAGTACTCTCTCGTCTACTTGTTCAAGAGCCTCAATATCGTTTTCTTCTTGAAACTGTTTCCACTTTCTTTCAACGCCTTCTAAATCTTGCTTGGCGTGTATATCAAAGTCTTCTTTCGGTACTGCTGTCATAATGTAATCCTATCATAAACTTTCCTCAATGTCAAGCCTACTATGGAATCATCCTATTATCTACTTTTTCCATGGCTTTCTTATGTTTTTCATAAGCTTTCATCTGTTTTCCAGCTTTCTTATATGCCAAGTCTAGTTTCATTTTACTCTGTCCCTCTGTAAAATTTCTACCTAAAGTATGTTCGTGTTCATGTTGGAATACTCTACTGATCATACCATCTAGATGTCCTTCTTGTAGTTTACCATCTTCATCTTCATACTTTACAATAACTTTACGTGGTCTTGTAATAGATAAGAAGACAAAAGGAAAGGTTAAACAACCCTCTTTCATCACTACTTTTTCCTCACCTTGTGTTATTATCATAGGATTGAAACATGCCATTTTTAAACCATCTTCTATATGAGGGTGGTCACCTATTACGAACATATTGAAAGGTAAACCAACTTGATTGCAAGTTAAACCTATGCCACCATATTTTCTCATAGTAGCAAACATCTGTTCCGCTAATTCTTTTCTATCTTTAAGACCATGTTCCTTTAACATATCATCACTGAAAGGTGCTATTGCTGATTGTATTCTAGGATCCCTAGGTGGTATTAGACTATATGTTTTAGTTTTACTATAATCTTTATGTTTAGGTTCAACAACCGTTTCAGTTACTTCTTCTTTGACTTTCTCCTCGTATTTCGGACTTTGTTTATTATCTCTAGCCGATATTTTAGTCATGTTTTGTTTAGGTTTTTTCATCACGTTTTTTTGAGTACTGCCCATATTTTCTCCTTATGCTTGTTGTAGTCTTGTAAAGTTTTTATATTTTTCAAACTTAATTATATTTGTAAATTTATCAAACATTATATCTCCTTTGTGTGATATAATAAAGATATTTTCTTTTGATAGTTGAGTTATAATCTTAAAGAAATCATCTGTACCTTGACCATCTAAACTACCATCAAAAATTTCATCTAGTATTAATAAATTGGTATTGGTACTGTTTTTCATTTTAGCTATGTGTCTCCAAGTAAATAATAATGCAAGGTCTATTCTCATTTTTTCACCCTCACTAAAGTTATTATAGTTAAAGCCGTCTCTGAATCTACTCTTTATAGTTTCATTAAACTCCTCATCTAAATGAAAAGATACAAAGAAGTCCATAGCTTGTAAGTGTTGATTGATTAAGTTATTCATAATAGGAACATACTTACGTATAATCTGTGCCTTAGCACCCTTGTCATTTAAGATTGTTCTTAATATGTCTACGTAACTCTTTTGTTCTATTATTCTATCTCTTTCTATTTTACCTTCTTCTAAATCTAAATTTAATTGTTCTAGATGTTGTTTAATTTCTTTACCATCAACTTGTTTGTTTTCTAATAGTTTAATTTCTTCGTGTATTCTATTACTGAATTTATTAATTTCATCTAAAGACGTTTCAAATTTAGATATATCTATATTCAATTCGTTTATCTTTTGTGATACCTTATTCATTTCAGTTAATTTAATCTCTGTATTGGTAATCTCTGTTAGTAATTCGTTCATGCCTTCTTGTAGAGTTTTAATCTTTTGTTTGGTTGCCTCTATCTTATTACCTTTAAACTCGTGATCAATAGGTTGTGTGCAAGTAGGACAGTTATCATTGTTTTCAAAAAACTCTAATGACTTTTGGTGTGTAGATAAGTTAGTTTCAATCTTAGCTTCTAGTTTAGATAACTGATTTACTTTCTTTTCTACCTTACCTTTCTCTGCCACTTCTTCTTTATGATATCCTATCTTCTCATTTAATTCTTCTATCTTTCTACTATATGTATTATTATCTTCTTTGTTTTGATCAATAAGCTGTTTCTTACCATCTAGGTCGTTCATATTAAGGTCGGAGATAGCATTGAAGTGATTTAACTCTGTTTCATACTTGGTTTGTATGAGATCACAACGGTGCCTCATTTCTATTACCTTTTTTGCAAGGTCTGATTGTTGACTTCTTAATATTAAATCCATAAGTCCGAATACTCTTATGTCTAATATTTCTTCTACAACCTCTCGTCTGTACCTAGGTTTCATTTTCATAAAAGGTTCATAAGATGATGAGCCTAACAATACTACTTGTAAAAAAGACCTATAGTTAAGTCTCATTATATTTTGTTCTAAATACTTTTGATAATCAATACTGTTGGCGTCCTGATTTAATAACTCTCCGTCACAATATATCTCAAATATATTAGGTTTGATACCACGTATTATTTTAAATTCTTTTGTACCAACATCAAAGGTTATTTCAACAATAGTTTCTGTATTGTTTATTGAATTTACTATTTGCTCTTTCTTAATAATTCTAAATGGTTTATTAAATAAAACAAAACAAAGGGCGTCTAGTAGTGTTGATTTACCTGAACCATTTTGACCTACAATTAATGTAGTATGTGATTTATTTAAATCTATATCTATCGGTGTGTTACCTGTAGATAGAAAGTTTTTATATTTAATATTTTTAAATACTATCACTCATTGGCCTCCGTGTATAACTCTTTAGCAAACTCTTTTAGTTTATGTTTATCTAAATCTGTGTCTATCTGATCAATATAGTTACCTAGAAAGGTCAACGTATCTTCTCCTGAATCTAAAATGTCTGCTCTTACTGTTTGAGTAATATCATTTGTATCTTCATTAATAATTAATTCGTGTACGTTTGCGTTATTATAAAATCTTTCAACTAGTCTACCATACATATCAGTATCAGTTTTTTGAGATACAAATAACTTTACGAAACAGTTTTCATAATCTTTTAAATCTAAACCATCATAGTTTGTTTTAGTATCATCATATACCAATTTTTTAAATATAGGCATAGGGTTTTCTATTCTATCTAACTCTCTGGTGTCCGTATCAAACGTATGAAATCCTTTAGGACAGTTATAGTCTGACCACATAATTTGATATTGTGTACCTAGATAGAATATCTGGCCATCATCTGACTTCTTGTGAAAGTGTCCTGATAATACTTTTTCAAATCTTCTAAAGTGTTCTCTTTCAAATCCGTGTTCGTTCATAACTCCTTTATGCATTTCAAAACCTTTTACTTCTAAATGACCCATTGCAATTTGTGATGTAGAGTTATCAATCTGAAAGATAGTATCTTCTCTATTATCGTCACAAATCCAAGGTATAAACAACATATCTAAACCACCAATATTTACTTCGGTTGCTCTTGTATATATTTTTATATCAGGCCCTAGATTTAAGTTTTGTATGGCATTGACTTCATTTGTATTCTTATAATAGGTGTCATGGTTACCTAATATAACATGAGTATCAATATTTAATTCTTGTAATCTATTCCAGAATTTCAGTCTGAAATTGTGTGCTGTATTGTGGTTTATAAACTTACGTCTATCAACGACATCTCCTAAATGTACTAATGTATCTATCTTATTCTCTATTAAATAGGGAAAAAATAGTTCATCATAAAATCTATTCTGATAATTGATGAAGTGTGGAGAATCGTTACGGCAACCAAAATGAGTATCGTTTAGTAATGCTATCTTCATACTTGACTTAACTTAAAAAATAATCTAAAGTGCTTGTCTTCTTTCTAGGTTTACGTTTCTTTTTAGATTTAACTATTTCTTCAGCAATCTTTTCTTGTGAATCCATAGGTAAATTTTTCTGTAAGTATTCCGTCATCTGATTCTTAAACTCTCGGTCTTCACCTGGCTGTAGAGCAAAGTCATCTAGATTAGATTTACTTATCAGTTTGTGTTTAATTGTAACTTGCTTTTTCTCTTTTTGTATTCTTCTAATAAATGCATAGTAGATTATTTGAGTAAAGTAAGCAAAAGGATTATTTGATTTTTTACCATCAAAGTTGTCAAGATATTGTAAACAGTTTTCAATACCATCTGATATCATATCGTCTTTAAATGTGTAGTTTATAAAATTAGGTCTGTATGAAAGATGATTCGCAATCTTTAAAAAACAACTGCCAAGGTAGTTACCCACCATTGGTTTAGGCTCTTTCAATCTTATTGCTCTACGTACGGCTTTTCTGTACGCAACCATGGCCACCAAGAACTCTTTATTATTTACGTAATGTTCTTTTTTTTGTTTGTTATTCATAATATTAATATACTATATTTTTTCTTAATTGTCAATGTTTTAAGACATTTGGAGCGGGTCAAGGGAATCGGACCCTCTACCTAATCGTTGGCAACGATTCGCTCTACCAATGAGCTAGACCCGCCTCTCAAAAATTTAGTTTCAATTACTAAATCCTAACATTGACTTTCGGTGAATTATATGTATAATGAACGGTGTAGCCGTTTGATAAGGAAGCTTGGAGTACCAGCGTCCTTTAATGGATTGTTCCTTCTTCATCATCATCATAATCTTCATCAAATATCTCGTTAATCTTTTTATTCTCACCACTGGAAAACTTAATCATGGGTTTCTGTTTGTTATTATCCACCATTGGTATGTCATTATATTCATTAACAACTCCCATATAACTCTGTGTCATACTACTATTGGCATTTGTGATGGTCATTATCTTATCTTTTGGAATAGTTATCTTAACATCATTGGTGTAAGCAGTCCATCTTATTAATGCAATGTAATCCTTAAATCCGGAAACGGTGATTTGAGGAACGTATTTGATAAGTAAAGGTTTTACAATACTAATAGATTTATTAGAGGTGTGCAATTGTTTGGCACCAATAGGTAAATCGCAAACAATATCATCACCATTTACTAATTTAATTATCTTAATGTTATTTTCCATCTTATTTTTCCTATTATTTATTTATCTTTATTTAGCTCTGCCAATACACAATGAGTACCACCAGTCTTTGTTGTCATGTCATAATTTAAAAACGATGTTTCTTTAAATACTTTCATATTATACCAACCTTTGTTTCTGCCAGGGTCTTTTTCTTCGTTAGGCAAATAATCATGGAAAATAATTTTAAAATGATTTGTAGTTCTTTTTAATATTTCCTCACAATCATAAGCGTCAATTGAACCATCAACAAATACAAAATCAAAATCTCTAACATTGTACAGTTTCCAATAATCAGAGCTTTTACAATGGTATCCGTGTATCTTATCTTCTATACCAATATACTCAAACACATTGTCTTTATCAATAGTATGTACCTCTGCTCTGTTTGTTATTAAAGCAGTTGTACTTTTACCTGTACCGGTACCTATTTCTAATATCTTTTTAGCATAACGACTTTCTTTTAATAAAAATCTAAAATCTTGATCTGAAATCATTTCAATTCTATATTGTGTATCTCATAATTAAAATCTTCACCATTGTAAATATTTATCCGTTCTCTAAAGTGTGCCAATGTATAATTCTCTTTTCCATTATAACTTATGTCATCTGCTATATCATATAAGGTCGCAGCTGAATTATTATCCTTTAATCTTAAACCTCTACCAATTGATTGTAAATTTCTTACACGTGACTTACTAGGACTTGCAAAAATAATGTTGTGTAAATTCTTGATATTTATACCTGTACTAAATGTTCCATAACTTGCAACAATAATAGCGTCATCTGATTTTTCTGTAATAAATCTTATAGCTTCTCTGTCCTCTGTTTCAACTCCACCATGTACAAAGAATACTTTTCTATCCTCTGCCTTTTCTTGTATTAGAGTTTTTAATATTTCGCCATGTTTTTCTACGTATTGAAATAAACATAATGTATTACCTTTTAGATTAATCGCCAAGTTTCTAATATACTTATTTCTTTTTTCATTAGCAACCAAGTAATGCATTTCTTCTTGATAAGTCTTATCTTTCATAGTATGCCTGACCTCTTTGTCGTGTTGCAATACTAAACATATAATTTTTAAATCTGCTAGTTGTTTATTCTCTTGTAATTCTGTTGTAGTTATAACCTTATTTACAGTACCAAAAAGTCCTTCTAACACTAGTTTATGTGTTTTTGTTCCATCTAATGTACCTGTTAAGCCAACTCTGTACTTACATTTATCTAATTTAGTAAGTATTTTTGTAAGTGAAACTGCCTTAAATAAGTGTGCTTCGTCTCCTATGACCATACCAAACTGTTTAAACCATGCTTTTGGTTGATTGTATATTGATTGCCATGTTGATATTATAACGTCTTTGTTTGTATCTTTGTCATGTCCTTGATATATTCTATGTACGTTTTTCTCTGGTGTCCAACCATAATCGGCAAAATCTTTAAACAGTTGTTCTACTAGTGATGTTGTTGGCACTATAATAAGTACTTTTTTCTTATTCGGTTTAAGTCTTAACATATTGAATCGTACCATTAGATATACTATTAGTGACTTACCAGAGGCAGTTGGAGATAATAGAAGACATCTATTCTTTCTAGTAGCATATATAAATGCGTCTCTTTGATAGTCTCTTATTTCCATTGGTATTTTAAGTGCCTTTAAAAAACCATCTACTTTCTTTTCATCAACTTCTACATCTTTTATCTTTGCACCATCTACAATCTGTACTTTATTATCTTCGCACCACTTTAATATGTAAGGATATAAACCAGCATAGATTTGTCCAGTTGCATATGAGAATAATCTTATTTTTCCATCCCATACTCTGTTACGATATGCAGGAGTAAACTTATAACCTGGAACTTCAAAGCAAAAATACTCTGATAATTCTCTACGTATAGCAGCGTCGGCCTCTATCTTAATATAGACCTCGTCAACCTTATCAACTATTAGGTATTTAACTATTGACATTATGCAAAAGACGGACCAACGATCCAACCAACTAAAACCTTTCTTGTTCCTTTGGTAACCTTATGTACTTTATGCCAAACAAATGATGGAAAAGATATAATTGTACCTGTTGTAAATTTACCTGTAAATTTTTGATTTTGATTATTACCTTTAGGAGTTGGAGTAGCTAATTCAAACTCGCCTCCTTCATAGTCTTCATTTAAAATCAATGTAAAACTTATCTTTCTAATGAAACCATTATCATATGGTTTAGTATGAGAATCTATATGCCAATCGTAATGATCTCCTTCTTCATATATTGTATATTGAAAAGGTTCAAATTCAACTAAATCAAAATTCCAACCTGCTGATTCATTATGTTTATTAATAATGGTATTCATATCATTATATAGAGTATCGTTTTGTTTAATCCATGCAACTTTACTACTACGATTTTTACCATTACCGTCTTGTATTTTGGCTTCATTCATTTTTAATGTATCACATAATGAAATTAACTTTTTACAATAGTCTGGTTCAAACTTTCCCATACTGACACAGTTGGTATTATTTAAATACATTATACTGCCCCACTTGTAAATCTTTTCCAATCAATTGCATTTTTAATAGTAAATGTACGATTGGTTATTTGTCTTAATGTTCTATCTAAAAAGTCTACGACAACCTTTAAGTACTCAACCTTTTGTGTTGCCTTTTGTACCACTTCATCAGCATTTATATATTTGTCAACGTCTGTTCTTAATATCTTTAGATTAAAAGGTTTTAAAATGTATACTTGTGGGTCTGATTTACCCGAATAGTATTCCCATTTCTCACGATTAACTGTTCTTAATTCATCTTCAGCACGTGTTAATAGTAACTTAAATTTAGTTAAGTGTTTTAAATATTTGTTATGTAGGGCTGGTGTTTTTAAAGACTCAATGTCTAACTCTATGTCGTTAAGTTTTAAATCTTTGTCGGCTTGTTCTTGTAATTGTTCTAAATCCATAATATCTCCAAATTTCTTTCATTGTGTTACAGGTCTTAATATCTTCTATTAAGATGTTGTAACGCTAGTTTTTTTGCCTGTTAAAGCAAAGTCATATATCTTGTAGTCAAATGTTACAGTAGCAGTTAAGTAATCTACATCTGTTGCTTGTTGGTTATAGCTTAAACTTGATAGTGATATAGGAAATACATCACTGAATCTAACTTCTAAAACCGAGTTGTTTTTGTTTGATAGTACTGATAGAGTTGCGTCTGAAAATGTTCCACCAGTTGATGGTGATCCATACTTAACACGACCAGCGTCGCCTAATATACTTGTATTACTTGTAGGGAATCTATCTTTTCCACTATCTAACAAGTTACTAAATTCTTTATGATCTGAGGGAAAACCAAAACCTCTTAACCAACCATGTATCTCTTGGTAGTTTTCTAAATTTTCATCAACCATAAAAGATACTACAAGTCTTTCGTAGTTTAACTTTTCTCCTGGTAATGGAATATCTTTAAAAGGTGTAGATTGAGAATAACTATCTGATAGAGATATGCCTGGTAAAGTTGCAGCCGTACAAAAGTATTCTACTTTAGGAAGTTTAAGAATACTAAACTTAAACTGTGTAGGACTTGCATAATCTAATTTTGTTGGTTGTCTACTTTGTGTTGTTGTCATACTATTATTTATCCGTGTCCTTATCTATTTCTTCCCACTCCTTTTCAGTAGATTTTTGTTCTAAAACCTTTTCGTTATCTGTTAGAACTCTATCTTTTTTTTCAACTTGTTCTATCTTATCTTCAATATTATCTAAAGGATTTGCCTCTGGAGTATAAAAGAAACCAAAGTAACATAATAATACAAGTAGTATAATTACTTTTAAACAAACAATTATAACTAACACGCCTAATATTGATCTTAATAAATTCTTCATATACCTATTTATGTTATTTTCTTTCCCATATCTTTAATTTACCGCCTTCGGCTACCGTCATTTCTTGTTTACCTTGTTTTTTATTACTACGACATGTATCCCAACAAGCAATAGGACCTCTATTATTTTCTAAAGACTCATAGAAAGCCTGCCAATGATCGTTACTCAATATGTCATTTACGTGATCATGGTCTTTAAGATAACTGTTTTCTGCTAGTTTTTTAAACTCAGGATCTTTCATCATTCTTTCTGTATCACAATGACAACAAGGTAATACCTGACCTCTATTAGTAACAGCCAAATTCATATCTCCATTAAAACACATAGGTTTTATTTTAACATTTTCATCATACAGTTTAGTATTAGATTTTTCTACATCTCCTCTTTCTGTATATTCACTTACGTGTGGAAAATTAAATTTAATCTTTTCCTTCAAACTCATCTACTTCAATTCCTTTTTTTTGTTTAGGCATTAATTTATCGGCTTCTTTATTATCCCATCTACCACTATTTATTACATTAAATATAACGTCTATTTCTTCAGCCATTTTCATAGCCGTTTCTACGTCTTGTTCATTGTAATTAAAAACAATATATTGCCATATAGGTTTCTTATTTAATATTTGTCTGGCCATTTTTAATCTCTTAAAATGCATTTCACCATCTTGATGTACTCTATACTTGTGACTATCTTTAGGTAATCCATCTATACCAAACCACCATTGTGAATCGGGATTGGCTTCAAATGCTTCCTTAAACCATTCGTCTGATTTATAATTAGAAGCAGTATGTACTTGACTTACTAAACCTTTTCTTTTTATCATTCTTAACATATCTATAAAATGTGGGTGATGTATTGGGTCTGAATACTGACCACAAAATTGTATTCTAGCAAAATAATCTGTAATTTTATCAAATTCTTCCATTGTTATATCTCTGCCTGGTATTGGTTTCTTTTTTAGTCCACCTTTACCATCACTTTCATACGTTTGTCTAGCACAACGTAAACATTCTAGTGGACACCTGTGTGATAAATCTAAATTAACCTTGTTTGATATAAACTTTTTATTTCTATGAGCCAATTCATGCCATTTTTTATTATCAATTACCATGCCTTTAATAATTTGATGGTTGATTAATTGGATGTTTTTTTCACTCATATATTATATCCACTCTCGTTTGTTTGTATTATTAATGTATGTTCATAAAAATACATGTCGTATATTGTTGGAACTCCTATGAGTACATTAAGAACTATTAAAATCCATATGAGTTTGTTAAAAAACTTTTGTGTTCCTTCGTCTATCTCTGGTTCTATACGTCTGTCTTTAATCATAATTAACTCTACACTATATTTATACTATCTTCCAGGACCACCAAATAGGGCAAGTATCACTAATGCTATTATCAGAATTGCTGTAAACAAATGACTGTTAGGGTTCATTGTTGTCCTCCTTCTTATTGAGTTTAAATTTCTGGATTATTTAGGCCAAAAAAAAGGGCCCGAAGGCCCTTTTTTAATAATGATATCGTTTCTCTTACGATTACATAATGTTTGATACTTTAACTTTTTGGTAGTATCTGTTTGAGTTAGGTGTACCTGAATCAGTGATTCCTGTAACCGCACCCGAAGCAGCACCAGTTTCCGCAAAAGGATTCGCAACTAAACCGTATCTAGTTTTGAAACCAATTTTTGGTTGGAAAGTATCTTGACCAACTGCTCTTACCATTTGTAATGGAACATAAGGACAGTAGAACATACCAGCGTCATAAGGTGAAGTACCTTTGTAACCAACAACGTAGTATTGGCTAGCGCTTGAGTTTGCACTGTATGGATCAATGTATACTTTAAATCTACCGTTTAATACACCAGCAAATGTACTGCCTGTGTCGTCAACGTTTAGATTGTTGTTTAAAGCAGGTGTGTAATCTAAAACACCGGCCATTTGTAGAGCAGAAGCGACATCAGCAGAACAAATAATCATGTTCCCTTTACCTCTTCTTGTTCTTTGAGCGATTCTGTTTGCGTCTCTTTCCAATTGGAACATAAGACCTTTGAATCTCTCAACAGACCATCTACCGTTTGAGTCAGTATCTAAATCAAAGACACCAGCAGTAGTTGTGTTAGTAGCAGCACCCTTTTCAGAGTTTATGTAAACAGCTCTTACAACTTCTCTGTTGATTTCCGCAAGGATCTCAGCAGATAGAATGTTTGCAAGTTCAGTTTCAGCGTCTAGACCGTGGATTGCTTTTAAATCTTGAGCAAGTTCCATAGTGTATTCAGCCTTTAGAGCTCTACTTCTAGCAGTAACGGTTGTTTTCTCAATTGAGAAAGCCATTTCAGCAAAAGCATTGCCAGCAGCGTCGCCTAATGCTTCAGCGGCAGCTGTTGTCATACCTTGACCTTTAGTGTATTCGCCTACAGGACTGTCGTTAAGAACTGAAGGATTTGTTCCTCTTTGTTCAGTAACACCGTCACCAGCAGCTGAATCACCAGCAGCATTTCTAGATGAGTAATCAGAATCAGCTTCGTCAAACATAGCTTCGTTGCCAGTTGCTGAAGTGTATCTTGATCTCATTGCGAAAATAAGTCCAGTTGGACCAGTCATCGGTTGTACGCCAGCGATATCGTAAGCGATAAGGTTAGGCATAGCTCTTCTTACTAATGAAATTAAAATTGGATCCCAATTTGAAGTTCCACCAGTGTTATTCGTAGGAGCAGCTTCGCTTAAGAATGCTGAATCCTCTTTCATTGCACGTTCTTGGTTTTCCAAGACAGTTGCAGTAACGGCTCGTTTGTAAGAGTCACTGATTTTTGGTAAATCAGGGTGCTCTAAAACGGGCTGCCATTTTTTTTCGTATTGTTCTGATAAATACATGTTTTTTATCTCCCTATTATTTTTATTTGTTAGACAATTTAATGTCTTTTGTTTGACTTATAGCGGCACTATAAGCAGCCATCGCATTGCTAAGATCCTCGTTAGAGTTTCCTTCGCCAGCCGCTACTTCATCTATACCGTCACCAGTAACAGTCTTAGGTTTGAAATAAGATTCTTTTATGATACTTACTTTTGCTCTAAAATCGGTTTCTGTTGAATAATCTACTTCTTCAGCAAGTTTGTTAAACTTTTCTTTTGCAGTTTCAGTTAAGTCTTTTGAAGCTTCATCTAAAATTTCAGCTTGTTTAAACTTGTTACCTAATTTGCTTAGTTCAACATTCTTCTCAATTGATTCGTTAAGTTTCTTTTCTAACGTTTCAATTTTTGAAGCTTGATCTTCAAGTACATTATATTTTTCATCTGGAACATTTATGTAATGGTCTTCAAATAATTTTTTAAGACCACTGATAAAGTCCTCAGCGATTTCGCCTTTGATTCCTCTTTCTAAAGCAAGTTCGTTTTCTTTCATCCATTCTTCTACCACGTATGATAGATAAGAATCAACTTTTTCAACTAACTCAGCTTTTGCTGTAGAGGTTTCTTCTTCGAATCTTTTGTTAAAATCTGCTTCAATTTCTTCTGAAATTTCTTTTACTTTAGATTTAATTGCAGTTTCAAAAATTGTTGCAGCTTTTGTTTTGAACTCTTCCGATAAATCAGATTGTCCAGCGATTAAAGCTTCAACATGTTCTTTTACGTCTATGTCTTTTGCTTTAACTTCTTCGTCCTTCTCGTCTTCTTTTTTCGCTTCAACTTCTTCTTTTTTAGTATCAGCTTCCTTGTCGTCTTTTTTGTCAAGGTATTTTTTCAGACCAGCTGGCATTTCGCCTTCTTTAACTGTTTCTTTATCGTCAGCGTCCGTAGTTTCTTTAGCACCTTCTTTTTTAAGTGTTGGCATTGCGTCAGCAGCACCTTGACTTTTTTGAGCAGGTTGTCCAGAAACTTGTTTAACTGTTTTTGAAGCATCCGGGTTACTGTCTGTAGGTTTAACTACAGCCGCACCTAAATCCTCAGCACTATTTGATAAGTGATTCGGTTCAGCTGCAACAGCATTTTTTTTCGGAAGATCAGCAGACGGATTGGCAGTATTTTCTGCTACGTCTTTCTGGTCTTTTGTTACTTCAATGTTTTTTAAGTTTTCGGCCATTGAGATATCTCCTTCGTATTAATTTATTTTCTTTAACTAGTTATAAATTCTTGTGTATATTTATAAAACTAGAGTTTTTTAAGAAAGTCCTTAAAGACTGTCGCTTTAGCTTCCGCCAATGCAACGCTTTTCGCTCTTTCAATACTCGCTTTCCAGGCATTTAAGTCCCTTTCAACGAGAACGCCATTGTCCCATACCCACTCTTTACTCTCCATTATGCCTTCAACGAAAGCGTCCGGAGCTGATGGATCTGCAACAATATCAGCAGCAGTAGCTAAATAAAAATCTCTACCTACATAATTTACACCGCCTCTTGTTTGTAATGAACCCATACCTCTAGACGATACTCCTAATTGAGCACCCTCATCAATAAGACCTTTTACAATCTTACCATATGGTGTATTCATTATTTTTGCTTCACCAATAAAATTAGAACCATCTGGATAGAGTTTAGTAATCATATGTGATACTCTCTCTAGGTTTACTGTTGGACTGTCTGGATGTCCAAGTTCACCAAATGCTCTTTTCTTGTTGATAAATTCTGCGTTATATCTTCTTACTTCGTTGTCAAGTATGCCTTTTTCATAGACACGTCCATTTTTATTTTTAATCTCTGCTTGTAAGAAAACACCTCTAATTTTATAGTCTTTCTTGCCATTGGTTTCTTCAACCAACATTTCTGACTGTGTAATTTCTTCGGATATTAGTTTCATATATTCCCTCTTTTAAATACTTATCTATATTTATAAGATTTTTTATCTAAACTCTAACAAAATCGTATAATTATCGCCAGCTGCAAAGTTCTTTGTAGATAGTAATATGTCACCTGTTGGTGTCGTTGCATTGTTAGATATAGAGTTTCCAGAGGTTCTTAAATCCCAGTGACCATTTCCAGAAATTATTGCTAATGTTGAATTAGTTGCACCTGCCCACATTAATTCTACTGCTGATCTATTATTTGAAGTACTAATTGAGTACCATACTTTAGCTAACTTTCTCTCACCATCTTCCGTCATAAATGTAAGTGCTGAAGCGTCAACCTTATTGACTAAAGTTTCTCCAGTACCGTCTGAAAAATTTGTAAGTTTAACTACATATTTTATACCAGTTGTATCTGATATAGTTTGTTTTGTAACTGTATCTGCCATATTTTATCTCCTATTGTGCGTCATAGTAAGTTTTTGATAACTCACCACGCTCTACTGTAGTTCCTTTTTTTCTAGTTTTTATATAAGTTTGTACTGTATCACTAGTTCCTGGTTTAGTGTATGTTCTTATTCCACTAGCAACTGTTGAATTAGCACCGGCGGCTGAATCACTATAAGTTGCACTTACTGTGGCAGCATTATCATACTCCCATATATTGTTTGAATTTGGAACATCTACCCACGCCATATTACTCTCCTAGTTTTTCGGTTATTTCGTCTGTGAAATAATCTTCTAATTGTTCTTTTTGTATACTATGTTTTGTAACAACACTATCAATTGCGTTTTCAAATTTTACTACTAAATTCTCTGTAGTAATATCATTATCTTCATCAATAATTTTATATACTTCTTTAATAGCAGTTTGCATAACAGGAGTTAACTCTCTGTAAGCATTGCTATCAAATAGTTTATTGTTTTCTACAATATCACTAACTCTTTTCATACCGTGATTAAGCACCCACATTATCTAATGATACCTCTGGTGCGTCTGCTGGTGCCTCGGTAGCAACTGGTTCAGCAACTTCTGGTGCAGTCGCAGCCGCTAACTCTGGTCCTGATTCTCCAGGTGTTCCATCTACGTTAGTTATTGTTCCGTCTTGATTGAATTGTCCTGGTGTCGCAATATCTGGTTTAGGACTACTAAATGCTTGGGCATTAAACATATTGCCAGCAACATCTTGTCTCTTATTATCTAATGCGTCACCTACTTTAACTCTTAAAGCGTCTTTAAATGAATCACCTGCTTCAGCATTTTTGCCTGCTGATAATTTATCTATAAAGTTTTTTACTTCACTACTCATATTTTTTCTCCATTAATTAAGGTTATCTTCACTATCAACAGTTTGTTGATTAGGTGATGATATTATTCCTGTGTCTATTTCTTTTTTAATTTGATTGTCTATTTTTTCTATATCTGCTTCAGTTTGTTTTAGTATATGCTTTCTAACATACTCAACTGAAAAGTATTTTCCAACATAGTCTCTTACATCATTAGCTAAACTTATTCTGTCTTTCAACATTTCAGCATGCTTAAGTTCAGCAAAGTGACCATCTTGTAAAAAGTCATAGAAAATATTGTCTCTGATAATTGGCCATTCTTCTTCAGCAATTACTCCTTTTAAAACAAGTTGTGTTTTTAAAATATCATTAAACAGTTCAATAAATTTCTTTCTTAATCTTTGAACAAATTTAGTAAATTTTAATTCGTCTCTTGTGATTTCTGTTGATCTTCCTAAATTAAAACCTTGAGAAGCTTCTAATCTACTTGAAGGAACATTTAATGATCTATAAAGTTTTGCTCTAAAGTATTCAATATCTGTTATTTCTCCTAGATTTTGACCACCTGGAAGTGTAGTAATATCTGTTCCTCTACCACCCTCTCTACTCGGTAACCAAAAGTCCTCTAACATAGACATATAGTTTCTATCATCTCTGATTTCTCCTGTGCCTGCGTCATAAACAAGTTTATTTCGGTATCTTGCCATAACATCTCTCAAATATTGTTCTGCTTTTAGTTTAGGTAAGTTACCAACATCAATTTTGAATATTCTTCTTTCAGGTGCTCTTGCTATTCTGTAAATAACAGCAGCGTCTTCAATCATTCTTAATTGATTAACTGGTTTAATTGCTTTATGTAAGTATGATAATACTATGTTTTTATTCTGATCTATTAATCCTGATGGACAAAACGCAATTGTATCAGGTGCAATTTTAATACCTTGTAAACTAGCACCGCCTACGCCTCTTTCATTGTATATAAAGTATTCCATCATTTCGTCTACCATATTTGTAGCCGATGGAGCAACTCCGTCAGGTCTTCTTTTTCTTACCTCTCTAATCTTTTTGATTTTACGAGGGTCAATATATTTAAGTTCAGTAATACCTTTTCTATCAGTTGTAGTATCTATTATCTTTTGAAAATAAATTCTACCATCAACATACCATCTTCTAAAAAGATCGTGTCCTCTTGTGTTGAATTGTAATAGTCTTAATATTTCTGCAAATTCTTCCTCTATTTTTCTTCTTACATCACGACCATAAGGAACAGATTCAGTTATCATTTTAACCGATTGTTTGTTCTCGTTTGATACAATTGCCTCATTGACAATATCTTCAATCGCCATGTCGCATTCAGGATGTAATGAAATTTCTCTATATCTTCTTATAAGATCCGATTCGGTTTTTGCACTACCTTCCATGTCAAGGTGTGACGCAAAATGCCCTCCAGCAGCAACTACTTGTGTGCCGTCCTCTGCTTGTGGGGTACTAAAATTCTGTTTCGGGTCCGACTTAGGTTTAGATTTTGTAATGTTAAATCCAAAAAACTCTGCCATAATTTAATCTCCTTATTTCTACTACTACTTATAATAGTTTTAAAAGGGCGGTTTTAAGGCCGCCCTCTAAATCTATATTACGTTGTAGTATTTGTTTCAAAGTATTGGTACTCAAATGTAACACCAAAAGTTTCTATTTCTGTTGTTTCACTGTAAGATAAGTCAATACCAGTAATCTCTGTAGGAAATAATCCTCTCAAAGTATACGATTTAACGTTGTTACCGTTTCTGTCAAGATGATCAACAAAAGCGTCTACTTGGTAATCAACTGGATTAGTTAATCCCTCGTTATCAGTCATATTATTAATACCATTCTGCCATCTTTCAAAAGCATTTCTGATTTTGAAGTTTGTATCGTTTAGTACTGTAATTGACCAACTCGCTATTGTTCTATCGCCTGCAATTTTAATTGCTCTACCTCTAAAAGGAACGTTGATATTTGATATCGTCATTCCAGGAATAGATGTAGCTGTACATAGAAACGCTAAGTCTTCTATTTCTCCACCAACTTGTGCGTAACCAGGGAAAGGCATTGTAACCTTAAACTGATTGGCTCTTGCGCCACCGCCTGCAAGTTTAGCTTTGAAGTCATTAATGTTTGCCATTTTTTATTTCTCCTCTGCTAATTAACCGCCTGCGACTTCTTCAAAAGAAACGCCGGTTCGTGTTGCGATGAATTGTAATGTAATAAAGTTGATACTTCTTGCTGGTTTGATAAATATCTCAGCAATAAACTCATTTCTATCAATTACTTCACCTGTGTTATTTGATTCGTCACATACTACTAAAAAGTCTGTGATACCACGTCTACCTTGTACTTCTCTTAAAAAAGGTTCAACTATGTTTCTAAAGTTTGCTCTTGTAAATTCATCATTGAACTCAAAAAGTTGAAATTTAGAAGCAGTAGCAATCGCTTTTTCTAATACAATAAACAATCTTCTTACGTTTATTCTATCAAAAGCACTTGGAGCTGATAATCCTGTTTTGTCACCAAAAAGAATTGTGCCTTGACCTGGGAATGTTACCACAGGATTAACACGAGCTTTGTATAACTCATCTCTTTGAGATTTTTTAGGATTGTATGCTAATTTAACTGCGCCTCTTATAACACCTCTGTTATATCCAGCCGGTGAAAACCAACTGTCTGCAATTAAATCAGTTCTAGCTGCTAGACCTGCAATGTCTCCATTTAATGGAACATATCTATATACGTCATTATATCTGTCGTACATATATTTGTAACCACTGTCTATCATCACGTATGATGATGATCTAATACCATTGCAAAATGCTAAAACATTTTGTGTTTGCGTAATAGAAGAAGCAACACCAGCTACATCTGATCTCTGAGGAGATACGAATGCGATAGCGTCTTTTCTTTTTTCTGCTAATGATATTAAGTCGTCTACGTGTGTAGCGTCACATTTACCACCCATGATTAGGCCAACATCTACTGTTTCAGAATCTTCAAACATTTCGTATGCTGTTTTTTTCTGTCCTGTAGTTGCTGTTGAACCGTCAGCACCTGCTTGTAATGAATCAGTTTTAATAGTATCAACTGCTGAGAACGTTATGCCTGCAGCCGCTGAACCATGGTTTGATCCTGAAGCGTGGTGATCTGTCCAATAAATGTAACTTGATTTATTGTAAATTACATCTGCATAGTAATTAGTGTCACCTTGTGGAGATTTAGCGTCTGAAGCTTTTGAAACTTTATCAAATACTTCTAACACTTCGCCACGAGTTCCTGTAATAAGACCATCTTCGTCTACTACTACAATATGCATTTCGTCATTAACACCTAATCTCGCTGTTGCGTGAGGAGATGTTCCAGGAGCACTTGATACTGCATCAAAATATTCCCAAAGTCTTTTAACGTTTGCACCATCAGCAGGTACTTGGTGTAAACCACCTTGACCTGTGTCTGATCTAACGAAAGTTATATCGTTAGTTGCTACACCTGTTACTCTGTATTTGTAACCATCGTAATCTGTTCCAGCTGCTGTTTTTGAAAATTCTAAAATATCTCCAACTGCAATACCTGTTCCAGATGTTACTGTTACTGTTGTATGACCAACTGCCATAGCAGAGTCATTTAATGTTGTCTTTGCGTCTTCTTGGAAACCTGTTGCGCTGTGACATACAGAAACTTTTAAGGTATTACCCCATGCTCCTGCAGTTCTAGCTGCCCATTCTCCAACTGTTGCTGATCCTGTTGACCAATTGTCTTGATAGTCTTGTGTGTTCTTTATTACAAACAAACTACCTGATACGGTAGCGTTTGAAACACCTGTGTTTTGTGCTCGTACAACTCTTAAAGCGTTAGAGTATTGTAAGAAGTTTGCTGGTGTAAAGAAATCCTCAAAATTTGAATTATCTGGTTTACCAAAAACTTGTACTAACTCTTGCTCACTAGAGATTGATGTAACTTGATCTAAAGGACCTTTTCTGAACTCGCCAGCAAATGCGCCTATAGATGTTGATACAGCAGGAATGATTCTTGTTAAATCTTTTTCCTGAACGAGAACGCCTGGTGATACTTGAAATGCCATAGGTTATTCTCCTCTTAATTAGCTAATTTATTAATATTATATTTCACAACTCGTATTATTAATACGCCCATATTTAAACTTATCAGTTACATCTATTTATAAAGATGTTAACTTACGTATTTACTGACCTTTTCTGGACACAGGAAACCATCTAGTTCCATATTCATCTACGGTTTCTGCGTCATTTTCAGGATCATCAACACCATTATCAACGAAGCCAAATGGCGCCATATCCTGTTCAATTAAGTTCTTTTGTTCTTCATACATACGTTCTCTAGCGTTGGTATTAGTCAATTCTTTGAAATAAGGTTGATTAGATAACCAACCAAATATGACTAGACACATCATTAAATCGTCATGTGAGCCGTCCTCTGCCTGCCAACTTTGACCTCTTTTAGTAAAAGTAGACATCTCCTGAATAATATTGAAATCATTAATGACAATTTTGTCGCCCTCTATTAATGTCTTAATATTGGAACAACCTATTCTTTTGGTTGCCTTGGTCATACGAACACCTAAAGATGATCCTCTACCACTATACATTGCACCTAGTATTTGTCCAGCACGACCCTTTTGAGTAGTCATCAATATGTTACCATATTCAATTTCGTATTGTAAAGCTTCTGCAACTTGCTGACCTATATCATTAACCTCTGTTAGTATATGTGCTTCATTATATCCTTTACATACTTTAGATATTATATTAGGAAAGACAAAAGGTTTAATTTCGTTACTCTTATATTTACATACAATCTTATAAGGCATACTTGTAACATCAAATACAATAAAGGCAGAAAAGTCTTTATCAACTCCTCTTGAAACATCTACTGTAGCAAGATAGGTATGTCCTTTAATAGGCTCTTCAAATATATCCACACCTTGAGCCGACTTTAAAGGTGATATGTAAGGTGTTGATTTAATTTTTGATGCCGATATTAATGTATTTACAGAACCTAAAAACTCACACTCAAACTCTTGTTGAAATTGTTCCTCACTTGTGTTACGTATTGTTTGTTCTTTCCATTTTTCATCACGGCCTGGTACTTCACTCCAATGTACTTCCATAGGAATGTAATCATTTTTTTTATTAATTGCGTCTGTCCAAAGTTTATAGTACATGTTCATACCATAAGGTGTGGATACTATAATCATTTTAGTTTTTGTACCAGCAGAAATTGTAGGATAAACTGAACTAAAAAACATTTCGGCAATGTTAGTAGGTACGAAAGCAAACTCATCAAGAAAGATAATATTAAATGAACCACCCCGAATAGCACTTGAAGAAGTGGCAGCTGCAACAATGGTAGATTTATTTTCTAACTCTATATTACCTTTGTTCCAGTTTATTACACCTTGTTGTAACCATTTTGGTAAGTTCTCATATGCAAGTTGCAGTCTACCTAATATATCTCTAGCAGTAGAACTTTTGTTTGCAAGTATGGCTATGTTAGAGTTTGGATTAAATAATGCATAATGCAATAGATAAGAAATAGTTGTTGTAGATTTTCCTGATTGTCTCGGTAGTTTACATATAGTAAATCTATTATCATGTATGGTCTTTACAATATCTCTCTGAAAAGGATACATCTTAAATGGTACTAGACCCTCATCAAGTGATACGATCTGTATATATTTTTCCATAAAGTATACAGGATTACCGGCACACTTTTGGTATTCTACTATCTGATCTCTAGAAAAATCAACAGGTGTGTTAATCTTTTTTAAATTTGGGTTTCCTAAATATGCGTCACTCATTTATTACTATTGCCTCTATGTGTGTGTAACCTAATTGTATTGCAGCTTTCACTCTTTGATTACCTTTATGTACACTCCACTCCTTTTCCATATATATGTTTCCGTTAACTCCGTATCTAGTAACTGGACTTATTTTATGTTTATTAACTTGTATAGGATCAACCAATTCTTGACCCTCTAATAATTCTTTTAATGGTACGCCGTGAGATTTAAGATAAGTTAAATCACTTATCTTTAGTACTATCTTTTTCGGGTGTGATGTTTTTGCTTTCAACAGTTTCAACATGATCTCCTTTTAACATCTTTTGTAATTCAGCAGTTGAACCTACAAACAATGCATTTTTAATATTAGACGTGGCACTTTTAGGTACCTCTTTAAGGTCTTTAAGTTTCTTTTGTAAGTCTTGTAGTTTATCAACTGTTCCACCTACTTGACCTATTAATTGACCTACAACTTCATATGCTCTAGGGTGTTGACCCTCAGCTGCAATATCTAATATGCCTTGAATAGCTTCTTGACCTTTTTCTATTAAATTGAAATAACTTTCTCTACTGTATTTGTAGTCGTTATCTATATCTTCTTTATTTTTATCTTCAACTCTAGGTACAACTGGTGTAAATTCTTTCTTCTCTACAATTTCTGTAGAAGATGATTCAATTCCTAATATGTCGTTAACCTTGTCTTCTAATTTTGTCATAATTATTCATCACTATCAGTTGTTGGGTTATATTTTTTTCCATCTGTAAAGTTTGTTATTGTTGTTGTAAATCCAAAATCATCATTAGCGTCAGCCGATAATGGATTTGGTTGAATTACTATTCTTTCTTCTCTCTTAGCAGTTGCCGGATCACTATCTGTATATAAGTCTGCTTGTACTGTTTTAATAACACCTTGACTAGTCGTAGGACCAAACAAGTATGTTTTGGCAGTAAAATTCATTGTGTATATAACTGCTCTACGTGAAGTAAAGTCACCTGAATAACTGTCTTCATAGTTAATAGAGTTAAGAATTATTGGTACGTCTCTTTTAATACCTAATTGTGGTAGTACATTTACTGTAACTGTATAATCAGGTTGAAAGAAAGGTAGTATTTGTTCTATAATTTGTAAACCATTTTCAGCAGTTGCTGTAAAGGCATAGACGTTTAAACTAATATTGTAAGGAACAGGAACATAGTTATAACTATTTTTTTTAGTTGACTTACTTGTTGGGTTTGCCGTTTCGTTCAATACATATTCTGCGTTACCTGTAATCTTATTTGTTTGTTCAAGTAAAACAGAACCAGTGTCATCTTCTAAAAATACTTTATCTAGTAAAGCACTTGACTCGGCTCTACTTAAATCAACCGAAGGCTTCATAAATTTTTGTACTCTTGTTAATTTTCTTGCAGGATCATATTGTAATCCTGATATTTCAAAACCTATTCTAGGCAATGTAATTGCCATTGATCTATCTTCTAAATTTGCTTGTTCATCTAAACGAACTAAAAACTTTTCTTTAGGTGCATATGCTAAAGGTACTTTTATTCTTTTCAATATAGCACCGTCACTACTCTTATTCTCTATAACAATGTTGTTAAACAATTGTCCAAAAGAGATAATGATCTTTCTTAATCCTTCGTTATAAAACGGTGTTCCAAACATTATTGTCCTTTATCTGCTATTTTACCTTTATTAGGTCCTTCTTTAATTATATAATCTTGTGTGCCATTAGCACCAGAAACTACTTCTTTTTTTAAATTTCTTGATAGTTCCATTTCTTTTTTTTCTCTTTGAACTTTATTGGCGTGTTCACGCAATTGTCTATGTCTATCTCTTTCCATTAAATGTCTACCTCCCCAAATGGATTTCTTTCTGTGAAATCTAGTACATCGTCTGTTACTGATTCAGTATCAAATCCGGCAGCCGTATCTAAATCTAAATTCTGTGCATAGTCGGATTGAGTCTGTACTGTTGTTGTAGCTGCGTTGTATTCTTCGTTCAATAAGAAGTTAGCATTACCTGAAGAAATATCATCTGTCTCTAATCTTAATGAACCTAGATCATCTTCTAAAGGTATTCTGTCTACTAATAGATTAACAGAATTTTCTCCTTCTCTCTTATCAATATCTTTTATACCTGTATCAATTGATTCATTTGCATATTCCCAACGTGTTACTCTTAATTTATAAACAGGTAAACTTCCTAATTGAAAGAAAGGTTCCTGATCTTCTACAAATTGAATTTCAAAAAAACTGTTCATCAAAGGAAAGAATAATATATCTCCTTCGTTAGGTCTGCCTGGTGTTCCCAATGCAACTCTAGTATCAATTTTATTATGGAATCTTCTTTTAGAAACAACTAGTGTTGTATCTTCTCTTATTTCTAATCCGAATTTATTAATTAACTCTTGTTGACCTGCAAATCCTTCAGTAGTTTCAAAATACATTTCTATTGGTAATGCGTTTTTAAAATTACTACTTACATCTTCACCTAAAACTAAATCTCTATTTACCATTTCTCTTGGCATATAGTAGATTAAGTTACCATATATTTTTAGTCCTTCTATGATTAAATCTTCATACAGGTATTTCTCGGCAGAATTACCGATGCCATCTCCGTGCTGAAAATATGGATTCATTATTACCATAAGTTTAACCTATTAAAAATGCTGGGGCTATTTCAAATGCGTTTCTAATTTCTGTTTCTAGTTTATCAACGTCTGTGATTGCCTCTGAATACAATTGTTGTCCGTTAAGTGAGACACCACCAATCATAGTAACACCATTAAATTTAGATAGGTTTGCTCCCCATTGTTTTTTAAATAAAGCAACTACATATCTTTTTAACCATTGGTCATTGAATACGTCTGTATGAGTTGCTGGATCTAATTTTCTGTAACAGTCTATTACAAGAAATTCACCAACTTGTAAATCGTTTTTCCAATCCATATCAATGTATAGTCTGTTATCGTTTATGTTAAATCTTAAAGGTTTTTCACCAACTAAAATATGATCTAAAAAATCTAATTGTCTCATTACGAGATCATAGTTAACTACCGATGTTGAAGAAAAATCATACAGATCATTTAATCTCATTTGGTATCTTACATCAAATAAATTAAGAGTACCTTTACTTGAAAAAGGAAAAATATTTGTAACTGCTATAACAGTTTCAGGAACAACTATAAAATTTTGACTTTCTTTCCAAGAAGTAGTTACTCCTTCTTTAGTTATAGATTCACTTACATTAGCAGTAACTCTGTCATAATCTGCTTGTGTATATTGATACTTTAAATATGTTCTTCTAATAGCGTCATAATGATATTGAGAATAGAACTGTAAAGCTTCATCTAGTCTATCTTCTAACTGATCATTATCAACGTTAATTTCTATAACAGGTTGACCTAATGCTCTTAAAGCATAGTCTTTTAATGTTTCTCTAGTTGTTGGTTGTGCCATAATTCTATTTATCCTCTTTTTAACTAC
>Ga0114997_10000156_pt1 | contig 50680 bp, 80 predicted proteins | sample ArcticOcean_MG_C_2_FD_87045 | JGI IMG/M metagenome (GOLD analysis project Ga0114997, IMG submission 87045) | Marine microbial communities from western Arctic Ocean - ArcticOcean_MG_CB4_136 | ecosystem: Environmental > Aquatic > Marine > Oceanic | place: Arctic Ocean: Canada Basin | collected... | reverse complement strand
TTATAATTATTTAATTTTTCAATAGATTTTTCGGAAATCCCCTTTATGGACAACAGTCCAAATCTTATGTTTTCGTTTTCGGTGTTGAAATCCATGTCGGATTTAATTATGTGTGGGCTAAGTAGCTCCACGCCAAAGTGAGACATTTCCCTTTGTATTTTAGATATCTCTTGAATTGGGTCTGGCTCATGCCTAGTCATCTTAAGTAAGCTCAGAAAGAACTGTTGGGGGTATTTGAATTTTAAGTAGACCGTGATCGCCGCTAAGGCTGCGTAAGATATGGAATGGGATTTATTGAACGAATAATTCGCGGAATCTTCGAGAAGTTTCCACAGTATTTCTCCGACTTTTGGGTCTATTTTGTTCGTCTTTACCTTGTCTTTGATTTTTTTCTTCCACTTTCTAACTTCTGTTACCTTTTTCTTACCGACAATCCGTCGGAGCAATTCCGCTTCGTCTAGGCTGAACCCGACTTTGTTCGCCATTTTCATTAACTGCTCTTGATATAGAGCGACCCCTCCCGTCTCCGATAAGATGTCGTCGAAAAATGGATGGATGGATTTTGTTTCCCCTGTGTTAACGTACTCGGCGTATTGATCCACGAAAGCTAACGCGCCGGGTCTTGCCAAGGCCAAAACACCGCTGAGCTCTTCTAGGTTCTTGGGTTTAACTTTCCGGCACACCCTATAGTTCGTGTCTGCCTCGATTTGGAATAACCCGTGAGGCGTCCTGAGGTTTTGCAAATTATCATAAATCAAGCTGTCAGTTAGATCTATGTCGGAGATTTGAATGCCTACATTGTTGCAGACGTCATTAACTACTGAGACCGCCCTGAGTCCAAGTATGTCAAGCTTTACGTTGAACATGGACACCCAGTTCATATCGTAAGAAGAAACAAAGCTTTTCTTATCTGAGGTAAGTTCTGTTGGGCAGGTGTCTTCCATCATGTCGTAAGAAAGGGAAATCGCCGAGGGGTGCACTCCTTTGTTTTTATTAAGCCCTTTTATCTTGAGGGCGATATCATAGCATTCCCTATTCTCGTCGCACCATTCTCTTAGCTCTGGGACCTCGGCGTAGGCTTCTTTTAAGTCTTTTACTTGTCCGAATACTTTTGGAATAAGGGACGACACCTTGTTCATTTCTTGTTCGGATTTCGACGAAACTACCTTGCCGCACTCCTTCATGCAAAGCTTGCCGCTTAGTGTGTTCAGCGTGATAATCTTAGCTGTCTTGCCTGAGAACTTGTCGTCTAAAAATTTTAATACTTTTTGGCGATTATAATAACAAATATCTAAATCTACATCCATCATCAACGAACCGTCTAGATAGGTTACGCCGTCTACTATATTTTTCTTGGCGCGAATTTTAGAGATGAAACGCTCAAAATATAAATCGTATTTCAGGGGGTCAATCTTTGTTACGTCCATTAGGAAAAGGAGAAGGCTTCCCGCTGCTGAACCGCGCCCGAGGCCCGTCGGAATTTTTTCTTTTTTGCAATAGTTGATAACCTCCCAGACCAGCAAGAGGTAATCAATGAACCCTAAGTCTTTAACTGTATTGAATTCATAATCAAGCCTTTCTTTATACTTTTCCTTGTCGAGGTTTCTTTCGATAAGGCTGTCCTCGCAGAGTTTACGCAGAAAGTCTTCGTTCTTTATGTCTTCGCTAACGCCAAGTTTGCGCTTGTCCTCATCGCTAACATTAAAGGAAGGGAGTCTTACTCCGTGAATGCCGAGATCGAGTTCTTCAAAATTATCTGTAAAGTCAGATGTCATAGTTCGACCATCCATTTTATTTTATTCCATACTTTAACGTTGAGCTCAAGATCAACCACCGCATCGTGAAGGCTTTCGTAGTCGTGTTTAATTTCGTATTCTTTACCCAAGGAAGTGAGGTTGGTTCTTACCCCCTTTTTCCTTAGGGAATACATTTTGTACTGATATTCTAGGAAATCGTCTCCAGCTTTGTAGTAGTGACCGAACTTCAACCCTTTGGCTATGCAATTCGTGTCTATGACTTTTCTTACAAGGTGCCTGTATGGTTCGTTCATGTATTCATAGAAATCCTTAAGTAAGTATAAGTCAAATCCAAGAAAGTTGTGCCCTACTATGTAGTCGCAATTATCTAGCCAGTCCTGCATTGTTGGGAAGACTTCTTCTGGGGGTAGCCCCCTTTCCTCTAGCGCTTTAGGGCTGAACTTAGTTATTCTTGCTGCGTCTGCGCTAATCTTCAATTGGGTGTCCCATTTTATGTAAAAATTTTTGGTTGCAATAATTTTGTCGGCTTTTAGCTTGATCATGCCTATCTGCCAAGGCAGGTTGTGGCATGAATTAAGACAGAGATTGAGCGTCTCGCAGTCAAGGAAAACGTATTCCTTCTCTTTATCGAACCTTAGGTATTGTTCATCCATTCTTTTCCATCCATCCTTCCACGCAAAACTCATTGCTAGTCATGTGCTCTAGTTGAGGTTTATCTAGGGTACTTCTATTATTTATGCATCTGAACGTTAGGTAAGCTTTGAAGTCTTTTTTGTTCTTGTAGTAAACGCTTTGTGTCTTTTGCGTTTTGCTTGCTACGTTAGTCGTCTTGTCGCTTATTAACTCGTCAAAGGGGAGGTTGTTGTCTTCCAGAAAGTACGTAGGGTCAGTGAAGTCGAACTCCGGAACACACATGTTGTTCTCTAAAGTATTTTTAAAGATGTAAGAATCGTAAAACGGTATGGCCATCATTAATTTTGAGTCGTCCCATCTATCTCTTAGATGTTTATAGTCTATTCTGGGCTCGTAATAAAAACCTTTCCTAGCTGCGAGCGAGAATATTTTTATTAATTTATTGTATCCAGAGTTATTCTTTGCAAAAATTATCACCTTGTTGTTGGTCTTAAGTGAGTCGGGAGACTTTTCTTCCATATCTGAGCAGACCGTAAGGCGAAGACCGAAGGCCAACTTCACTCCTTGCTCCTTGCAATTATTATAGGCCTCTAGGAATCCCGTCATGCAGTCCTCCACCAGAACCAGTTCTTTCATTTTCTTTTCCTTTAAGATCAGGAAAACAGAGTCCGACTCATCAGGACCGTTTTCTGATAAGCTTAAATTTAATATAGATTTCCCTAGACTGTAGTGGGTTTTGAATAAAGGAATTAAGTCATCCATTGCTTCTATTGTCTTATTTTTTTTTAGAATGTCAAGCCCAATCAAAGGGGTCGTCTTTTGTTCCGAAGGATGTATCTGAGTAGGTGTGAGCCGGACACCCTTCGTACCTTAGTTTAACTAGCTTTTCCCCTTTCCTTAAGGGGCGAAGACCTTTCTCCTCGAAAGCAGTTGTTACCACTTCGTCAAAATCGTTTTTAATGGCGTAGTAGTCTACGGGGTCAAGGTAAGGGCATCTCCATGTCGCTCCAGCCTTACAGAGCCATCTGTTTTTGTTCGAATCTACGGCGAAATTTGTCCTAGCCGTGTCATTATCAAAATTATTTATAATTTTATAAACATGAGCTAAGTAGTGTTCGAAACCTTTTAGTTGTTCCTCAGAGCTCTTGACTTGCTGGAGTGGTTGTCTGGGGAATTTTAGGAATTGGAACTCTACCTCCACGTTTTTTATTTTAGGAAATAGTTTTTTTCTAGAAGCCAGAGTGTATGCCATCGCTTGGACGTTGGCCGTGAGTTCATCGCCTTTAAACTTGTATTTACTCGTCTTGTAATCTATGATTTTTACTTTATCTTTATACCTGAGAGTTTTATCTATGAATCCCCTTATCCTGTATTTGGGATTTTTATTCTCCAAGAGGAACTCTAGCTCTGGGGCGGCTGGCTCCAGCTCTTCTCCTGTGCCGTAGAAGTCTTGGTTTAAGGCTACTAAGATCATCTTCATGCATAGCTCAAAGTTTTCCTTGGAGAAGGCCCCCTCTCTCTTGAGGCCTTTTTTAACCAAGGCTACCACGGACTTACTAGCTTCCGTGTTAGACTCTTTCATTATTAAATCGTAGTGTTTTTTATGTCTCTGCTTCAGTAGGCACTCGAAGATTAAGTGGCACACGGTGCCTCTCCTTGCGCCGTCATTGCCTCTCTGGGGCACTTTAAGGTGATAGTTACACCAGTACGACCAACTGCAGCTTTCGAGCGTTTTGATCCTTGACGCAGACAGGATTCTTTTATTTTTTTCTATCATAACCTCCTATTTAAGTCTACCAAGGTTTTCTTTAATTGCAACATAAAAAAAACAAAAAATTGAAGCCACTAAGTAGAAAGCGGTAAGTAGCGTAATCCAGACGAAGGAAAGGCCCGAGTCAATCCTGCTCATAGGGGCCGTCGAGGACATCTGTCTCTACCCTCAAGAAGTTTACGTTCTTCATGAATTCTTTATAGTCTACGTCTTTGTAGGATAAAGCTATCGGTGTTTCGTTGTGGTGGTCCCCGTGTTGTGCCGCGTTTTTTTTAAAGAAATTTTCAGCCATCATTTTCGCAACAGAAGATATCGCGAAGGCGGTAGATTTTTGCATAGCGGAGAACACGCTACCGTTAGGAATTAAGAGTTCTTGATCCCAAGACGTGTCTCCCGCGTCTATCGTAACCTTAATTATGACTATATCTAAAACTCTAACGCCATGAGTAACGGTATTTTTGAATAGCTCCCCTAGGCATTCTTGGCTGAGTTTGGAATCTTTTATTAGGAATCGCACTATGTCACGATGCCCTTTATACCTTAGGGTTTTGTAGGAACAGTTTTGTACACCCGCGGATTTCATTGATTCTATTGAGTGGGACGCTCCACCGCTAGTGTAGAACGCTTCCAGATCGCCGCGAGATTTAGTGTTAACTTCTTCAAGGCCTTCCATGCCGTCAACCCAGCTTTCTTGACCATTGATTAATATTTTACATTTATCTTTATATTCATTTATTAGTCCATCTAGCGACCAAGTCATGACGTAATTCAACGGTGGGTTTCGGGGTTGATCAGGTATGCCTCCCACCATCATTTTTATATTTTTAATATCTTTAAATTTTCCATGCAATTGTTTCCTTCCGTGTTCGGCTAAAATGTTAACCCATCCCGGAGCTAGCCCTAGGTCGGTAAAGACGTGAAAGCCGTCGGGAGAATTTCCGCTTGAGTTGGCGAGTTGGTTAATTTTTTGAGATACCCTGACTTTCCCTCCTAGGTCGCAGTAATTATGTTTGTTTCTTATGCAGTATTCTGCAACCTGTTGCGTCTGGTGGTAGGGCAGGGAGGATATTACTACGTGGGGTTGGGATAGTAAAATAGCCTTTTCCATGGATTCTTGATTGGGAGTCACTAGGAAATCGAACAACTGGTCGGGCAAGTGCTTAGCCGCATCTTTGTCTCGGTCTAAGGCGATTACGTGAAACCCTAGCTTGGTCATGCAAAAAATGATAGCTTTTCCGATGTGGCCAACGCCGCAGACTACTGCTCTAGGTTTTTGCTCCATGCTTTATTATCGCTGTATCAGGGTCCGTATCCAATGTTTCCATCTTTTTTGTCGTTGGGAGCTAGTTTCTTGAAGATTCTAGAAACAAAACCATCGCTTCGCCGGCCTGAGTACATCCCTTCTCTTTTTCTTCTTTGGCGCTCCTGTCGTTCCCATTCCGCGTCTTTTTCCCACTGCTCCCTTTCTTCGGGGGTCAAGTGTGGAGGGATGGGGGACTTGAGCTTATTGATGAAATTATTTTCTTTTTTCATTTTAGAAAAATTCCAACCCCCATAGGGCCAGTATTACTATTAACAGGGCGACCTCAGTCGTGTACAGGCTATTAAAATATAAAAAAATAGATAAAGACATTAGCGATGTCCCAATAAATAGGTCTTTCCAGCTCTTTTTGTTCATGACGTTTCGTTTTTTTGAAATACTCTCTTCCATTCTTAGGTTATTTTTACGAATAGACGTTAGACCTCTTCTATTCGCTTGGCCTTGTCATCTATCACTAGGTCGAAGGGGGGCTTAATGAAGTTTCCTTTTGTTCCGGTAGACAATTCGTGGAATTTACACCCCCACTGCTCAAGCTGTCTCCAAGTAAAATCATAATAACATCTACCTGCGGCCTTGGATTTAGGCGATCCGCCTCTGGCAGTCCAGTATATGACTTTCCAGCCTTCGTCGTACAGGTTGTTTATTTTTTGTATATTTTTATCGATTGGGATAGCTAAATCGTATTGGCGTTTTTTTCCATAGCAACAAACCGTTTCGTCTATGTCTACTAGGACCACTTTCTCTTCTCCTTTTGGGGCCAGCCTGTCTGATTCATGAAAATTCATTTTTTGCGTTATACTTCTTGTCGTTTATTTCATTCCTTGGGGAAACGTGAGCTTGTCCGCATGATTAACAGTCCAGCTTATTTCGTGGGTTACCGATCTGAATGTTCTGGCTGCACTGGGGAATCCGTTTCCTGATTTTTTAACTCCGCCGAAAGCAAGGTGGGACTCAGCAGCTATGGATCCGCCGTTCCAATAAATCATTCCCGCTTCGCATTCGTCTCGTAACACTCGCGCTTTGCGAAAGTCGTTCGTAAGCACGCCTACGGCAAGACCGTAATCTGTATCATTATAAATATTAATTGCATCGCTTAAGGTGTCAAAAGGTACAATAGCTACATGAGGGCCGAAGACTTCGTTTCTAAGAAATTTAGCGTCAGGACCTAGCCATTCGCACCTGTACACCATTGGTGTAGAATAGTAAGACCGGTCACTTCCGCTGTAGGTCGGGCTTAATAGAACCTCCACCCGGCTGTCCTCCGCTACTAATTCGTTGTAGCGTTTAACTTTATTGAATCCTTGCTCGTTTATGATTGGGCCGTAATATATGTCGTCGTTGGGGACTACCTCTTCCCAGATTGTGCCGTCTGGGCAGCCAGAGGTTCCTGAGTTAGGTTTAAGTGGGTTTCCGGTTTTCAGCCTAGAAGCTTCCTCTGCGAATCTTCTGGAAAAGTCGTCATAGATGGTTCGCTGCACTAATATTCTACTAGAAGAGACGCACCTCTGTCCGGAAAGCTTAAAGGCGCTGGCTATCGTGGCTTCTAACGCTAGGGAAATTTCAACGTCATCGAAAACAATGCAAGCGGACTTGCTTCCCATTTCGCAAGAGGTCGTTTTATGCCAGCTTTCCGCAGCAGTCTTCCTTATGTGCTGGCCTACTTCGGCGCTTCCGGTGAAACAGATATGGTCAACGTCTTCATGTATTAATGCGTCACCCGTCTCGCCTTTGCCGTGAATTAAATTAACCACCCCCTTGGGTAAGCCGGCTTCTTCGTAGATTTGAACCGCCAACTCGGTGGACAAGGGAGCGTCTTCCGATGGCTTTAGGATAACGGTGTTTCCTTCTACTATAGCTGGTGCTGCACACCAGTAGGCTCCTATAGCTAGGGGGAAATTAAAGGGGGAAATGATGGCGATAACCCCCTTGGGCCTTCTTAACATGTAAGAATCTTTATCTTGTATTTCTGACGACACGACTTCGCCGTGAGAATATCGACCCGACCCGAATGTAAACTGGGCCATATGAAGAGCTTCGTTCACCTCAGCGATGCTTTCGTTATAATTTTTTCCAGTCTCTAGAGAGATAGCTTTAGCTAAATCTTCCCTTCTTCTCTCAATTATCTGAGAGACTCGATACATGTAGTCTGATCGAGTAAATCTGCTAACTTTTCTCCAGTCATCGAAAGCTTCTCTTGCTGCTACATAAGCGTCATGTACTACTGGTTTTTTGCTATCAGGGAAAAGCCCCATATGTTTTCCGGTTGACGGGTTAACCTTGGAGTATGTTTCGTGTTCGGGCTTACGCCATTCACCGTTTATGTAGTTTCTTCCTTCGTAGTCTCTCATATCAAGTTTTCTTGGTGCTTTCCATAAGTTTTTTAACGCTGTCTTCGCAAAATCCTGCGCCTTCCCTGTCGATGAATTCATACATTACTCCCGTTAGTTTTGATGGCTTGGTAAACGCTTGGGTGAGGTTTGGGTTTTTGCAGGTAATAGGCTCTTCCGTGTAGAACTCGGCGTACCCTTTCTCTTTCCATTCGGCCATGACTGCCTTTACGTCATCTACTTGATAAGCTATGTGGTGTATCCCTCCGACCCCTCCCCTTTCCTTCACCCAGTTCCCGACGATTGAACCCTCAGAGCCGTCGCTTACGAAAATTTCTGGTGGAGCATGGTATTCAGACTTAATGGGCTTATGGGAAGTGGCTTGCAGGGAAAAGTAAGCCCAAAGCTCGGTGTTCGCGCTCCTCGTCTCTGGCGGCACTAGAGCTACGCAATCTGCTTTAGATCTGTCGTCGAACTCAATTTGGAATTCTGTGCCAAGCTTGTACCCAAAAGCCTCAGTAAAAAAAGCGACGCTTTTACGCCTATCGTCTACTCTGTAGGCTATGTGGTCTAGTCTCATCTTTCTTCTTTGTTATCCTCGCCTAGATTAAGTAGGTATTCAACTAAATTTTTGAGCCTTCTAAACTTCAGTATTCGGTTGTAGGCTTCTTCGTGTTTTTGAGTCTTGTATCTCCAGATACTGTGGCTGTTGTGCCTGTCTTGTTCTTTTAATATTTTCCTAAGGATATTCTTGCCTTCTGGCCCAATTTCCTTAAGGACCCTCCTTACTTCTTCGCAAAATTGCTTATCATCCATTCTTGTATTTCTTCAGGGCTCATTTCCCCGAAATCGTTTTTCTTAGGCAGGTGAATTTCTACGTCTTCAGGGTCAAAGTGTTTGCTTAGTTTCTTTTTAGCCTTTACCGCAGCCTTGTTCCCTGCGTTGTTATTATAGGAGTCATTATTAAAAGAAATAAAAATTTTATTTAAGTTCAATTTAATTAATAAACTCATTATTGAGGGGGACAGGTTAAGGCCAAAGACTATCAGGGTGTTTTTCACTCCGCCTCCCCACATTGCCAGCATGTCTCCGATGCTTTCTATAAGGAAGATTTCTTTTTTTTCTTTTATGGAGTTATAGTTATACTGAAGTGGGTATTTCCATTCAGAAGTCTTACCTTTGTGTAGCCATTTCGGGGTTTTTTTGTTTTGGGGTTCATTGATTACCCTGCCGGTCAGTCCAATGAGGTCTCGCCTTGAATTGAAAATAGGAAATACATATCTATTGGCCATGGTGCCGTTCTCTACGACTCCACCCTCGAAGGTCTCTATGGTCTCCTTGGCAACGCCTCTGTCTTTCCAGTATTTGTGATTAGGGATGAGTTTGGTAAGGTAGGTCTGTGGAAAAATTTTTAAACTTTCTACCGTTGGTCTGTGATCTCTTTCTATAGTCGTAATAGACCATTTGTCTTGAAGGTGCCGCTTGGCTTCGTCAACGCTTTTAAGCCCCAAGGACAATTGTATTAGGTACTCGAAGGAACCGCTAACGGATTTACTGAAGTCAATGAAGTGCCCGGTGTCTTTCCTTACAGAAAGCACTGAGTCGTTTCCTGAGTCCCTGTAAATGGGTCTCATTCTTAGTTCTCGGCCGTTATCTTTAATGTTAGAGTAGCCGACGTCTAAGAGTATGCTCTTTACATCCATTACAGAAGTTCTCCGTCACTTTGAGCGGGGTCGTTTAGGTTATGTTGGTCTCTTTCCCTATTGACTATATCGTTGAGTGAGCCCACTTCTTCAGCGTTAAAGTTTTGAACTGAAAAATTAAGGAAGTTGTTGGTGAACCTAACTGTTCCGTCCGCCATGGGTCTTCTAACTAAATCGTGATGACCCGCCGCGTCTCTTCCTTGGAATCTAGTTTTCAGGGGGACTAGTTTGTGTGTACCGAAGTCTTCGCCATCTTCAGCTATTTCGTCTAACGTTTTTCTCCTGAAAATGGCCACGAATGACGCAAACCACTGAAGCCTGTCTGACAGGGCTATGGCGGAACTATCATCGACGACCGCTCCCGCTCTTCTGTTGTAACTTTCACCTGTGCGGTTCATTTGCATAGCCGTTACAATCGGGCAGTTGAGCTCTTCGGACAGTTTTTTTAGTTTATCAATTTTGTCACCGATGGCCTGATGTTCTGCCCAGTTGTTGCCGACGTGTTCTCCTGTTAGTTTTACGTAATCGTATCCCAGAATAAAGGGGTTTCCCCTTCCTACATTTGTGTAGTACCATCTTCTAACGAAGGAGCAGATTTGGTCTATATTTTTGTTTCCGACAGGGTAGTGGTAAACGCATTGTTCCTTCATTGAGGCGCTCGACTCTCTCCATTTCTTGGTCAGCTCTGTGTTCTTTCTGAAGTTGCCCGTCTCGAGATGCCACAAAGATACACCGGACTCCGCAGCGGCTACTCTGAGTTTAATGTCCTTGGTGCTCATCTCTGTGTCTAGCAACAGGGTTTTAATCCCGTGCTTCTTTGCGGTTTTTCTGCAAATATCAAGTATTAACGTAGACTTACCTTGTCCCGGTCTCGCCACCACAGCGTAAAGGTTCCCGGGCCTTAGCCCTCCGTATAGCCTGTTGAACTCTTCGTATGGCGTTGAGAACCCGAAGTCGTCTTGCGGGTTTTCCCCGATGGTTTCTATTAGCTCTGGGAGACCTTCGTAAAGGTTCTCCGGCTCTTTCTCGGCGCATTCGAAGTCTCTTATGAGGTCACCGTAAAGATGGTCTGCCGTCGTGATGATTTCATCTACGGCTTTTTCGCCATTCTCTTTCAGGTACTTCTTGATATCGTCACACTTATGATATAGGTCCCTCCTGACCGTGAGCTTTTTCAACTCCCTGCACGCTTCCAGTACGCCGTTTTTGTTCATGGTATTGAACGAGATCGCTTCTATGTAATCGTAAATGTCTATATCGTCCTTAAATGATATGCCGATATTTTTAATTTTTTCCGCTAGAACAACGGGGTCAATACCTTCGTTGTTTAGGTAGCAATTTCTTATAACGCAAAAAATAGTTTGATGGACTTCGTTTATGAAGTCTTTTTCTGAAACGAATTTTTCCACATCCGCGAATATCTTTGGCTCTTTTATTAGTCCTCCTAATACGTGTTTCTCTATCTTAATTGAATATATTGAATCCATGCTTTACTTTCCTCCGTTCATTCTCTGACAAGTATATGGGTCCTTTTTGCTGAGGCAACGTTAAAATTTGAGTCCGAATTTTTTTAGGAAAAAGTCTTCGGATAGTAGTTTTATTTCGTTCTCTTCGACTTCTATTAGCTTGTAGTTGTTCTTGCTGAGCCATTCGCTTTTCAGCACATCTCTCTTGATGGACTCTAGGTACTTCGCTCGCGAGTTGCCGTGGAAGAACTTATTGAAGGAGCTGTGCTGGTTTCCTTGGACTTCTATGGCGACCTTTATTGTCGCGTTTAGTATGTCGACTTTCATTCTGGTTCCGTAGACCGGGAATTCCTCGAAAACTATATGCTTTCTCCAGCGCGTTTCAAGAAATTTTTTTGTCGTAAATTGAATTTTAGATCTAGACTTTTTGTTCCAGTCGATTAAATACTTGCTTACGTTCTTGCTTCGGAGCCTCCCTTTTATATCATATAGTCGCATAATTCTTCGCTTGTATCGCTAGTTCTGTACTTGATGCGATGGCTTCCGATAGATAATATCCTGTCGGTAGAGTCTTTCGAGGCCCCGAAAGCTTTCTTTTGATTGTATGATTGGGTAACCCAAGATAAATTGCTGATTTGGTAGTTTAATTTATCGTCGTCTCCATGGTCTACCATACAGAAGATGCTCGGGTGTAAATTTTTTATAAATAATATTGCAAAAATTTCATGAGCAGCGTAGTCTAGTTTTGTAGCTGCGCCTATTTGGATTGCCAAGCACGGGTACTGATTTCTGGTTACCCTTATTTTGAGGTGTTTACCCTTCTTTACGTTAAGGACGTACGGGAAAATTGGTCCGAGGTCGTGATACTCCTTGAGTCTGTGTAGAGCTCCGGTCGGGTGTGCTGTGTATTTTCCAGAGGGGAGCAGTGATAATTTTTTCATTTTCTTAGTCTTAACCCCCCTTTGAAGGTTTTTGAATTTGGGATTTTGAGAAGTGAAATCCATCGGCGGTACGGCTGAGAGGTCTATGCCTCCATCGTTAATCGTGACGCGAGCGTCGTCATTAAACGGGAAAAATTGTTGCATTAGCTTTTCTTTAGAGCTTCTCTGAACTTGCGAAATAAGTACTTACCTATATCTGGCGTTTCTTCGAAGTACTTTCTTAGGTTGTCCATGCCTTGGTGTTGCTTTTTAAACTCTAAGCCCGTTTCGTTCTTGACCTCTTCGATAATTTCGTCTGACACAGTAACCCACGCGCCCTTAGCTGTGGCCATTTCCCATTGAAGAAGCATGTCTACTATCTCATACTCTACCCAGATGCTTTTGCCCCCAACCCTGCCATACCGAATGGGGTATCTGACGGTGGTTCCTGTTTTTTCGTTAGGGGTTTTTCTGAACACGACCTTGCACCAATGTCCAAGGACGTCTCCCTTTCCGTTTGGCTGAGTAGAAATTATATCTTTTACATACCTTGGTTGGAATTCTAAAATCCAATCGCTGTAGTGGAGCGCAGCATTACCTCCTGAAGCGTTGGTTACTTGGGGGTTGGTTTTTTCGTACGGGTTTATTTTGATGGTGCTCCTCACTTGCGAGATCATGTAGCAGACATGGCCGCGTGTGGCTAGCGCGAGGGCCATCCTGCGGAGAAAGTCTGAGCTTAATAGCGCTCCAGCACCGACCTTTAGCGCCTCCTCTGATCCCTTCTCTAGGTCCCCTTTGGGGATTAAGGCGTCCATGGAATCGATGATAAACATGTAGCGTGAGTCCGTCGGGTTATCTTTCACCATCTGTCTCATTAGGTTAATTACCGTTTCATAAACGTTAGACTTTATGATTTGCCATTTTCTTGGATCAGTATCGAGGCCCATTCTTTCGATTAAGTCACCAGACAGTCTTCCTTCTGCCTTAACATAAATTACCATTGAGTTTTCCATCTTCTGAAAATTCCTAGCGAAAGCTAAAGCGCACGACGTCTTGCCTCCTTCGGTTACGCCTGTAGCCCTAATTACTCCGGGTTTGACTCCTCCGCCTAGCTCTATATCCAAGAGAAGGCTACCGCTCGAGACGTTGTATACCCTGTCTTCCTCGAAGTTGTAATGGTCGCCCTTGTTCTGTTCAAGGTAGGCTTGGATCTGGTCCACTGGGCCTGAGCCGGTTTTTTCTTGTTTTTTACGTGTCATTTTTAATAAAATCCATTAATGATAACTTAACTTCGATTTTCGGGGACAAGTCTTTTCCTATTTTGTTTTCGCTTAGCGGTATCTTCTTGGACTCAGGTGAAACTAAGGAAAGCTTTTCCCTCTTCTTGTGGATGCTGTAATTATATTTTAAAAAATATTTACCGTCTTCAGTTAAGAAGTAGGCTAAAGAATTCAAGATGGAACGCTTTGGGTCTAGGAGGGTTGATTTCCAAAAGGTGAAGTCGCTGTAGGTGCTGAGCAACTTCTTGGCTACGCCGTACTCTCTTGGGTAGTTTATCTTAGTGGGCTCCTTTAGGAACAGACGCACAAGCGTGGAATAATCTGATCTCTTGAAGCTGTTCACGACTTAATGTTAACATGCTTTTGGTTAAAGGCAAGCTATTTGTTCATGTTGTCGAGCTTTTCTTCTATTCTGTCGAACCTGTCGTTCATTCTTTCAGAAAACATTCTAAAGTCGTCTTTGCTGACGTATTTTTCTGGCATCGAAAGGGCAAGGTCAGTGTATTTAGAGGTGACTTTCTCAACGTCTTCGTGGTGCTTTGCCATTAAGTCGTTGTGTTCCGATTTAATTTCGTTAATGTGGCCAAGGAGCATCTTGAATACCCATCCCCCCATCAAGGTAACTACACCGACGGATACGTTCACGAAAATTTGATAGTCCATGTATCCTATTACACTAATTTCTTAAAAAAGGTAATTATTTCCACGACCACCATTCAATTAATTCTGCTGCGCCCCACCCTAGCAATAGTATTGACATGGTGCACTCAAGGCTGCCCGTTAGAATGAGCCAGAAAGAGCCCCCGATCGCTACTAGGGCCTTAATCAATCGGGTGCTAGGCATGTATTGTAGGATTATTTTTTTAAATGAATCACGGGCTTTGGATGAGGCCGCCTTGAGGGATTTGTGCCAATTTTTAGCTAAATTTGAGAGCTTGCACTTGGGGCATTTGCAGTTTCTTGCGCATTTGAGTTTGTTTTTTAACCAGTTCCATAGTTTCATGCCTGTAATTACACGCTTATTGCCGATGTTGCCCGTTGGTTTGTTGTATTTTATAGAGAGCTAACTTGAAGGTTTTCTATTTTTGAGTGAAAAAGTGTAGGCTGGCGTGCCCTTTTAAAAGATCCTTAACCGAAGTAAAGGGTGTAATTATATACATGAAGGCTCTTGGCGGTTTATGGGTTAAAATAACGAGAGGTTTGTGCGGCTTTTTGAATTGGATTAAAGAAAGCTGCAAGGGCATCTGCGGTGTATTGCGTAAAAATTATTTCTCTGTGTGTTTGATCTTACTTATAACTATTACCTTTATTCTGTTTAGTACACGTAAGGATTTCAAGCATTCTCGGGAGAAATTTTTATTAATGGAGGATAATATAAGAATTCAATACGTATTGAAGGATTACGAAAGGAGACTTGTTGAGCAGGATGAGGTTATAAAGTTTCAAGGAGACGTTATGGGGAACTGGAGGAAGTCTCTTGAGTCTCAGGAGACTGCTCTAATTAGATCTAGGGATATAATTAACTCTTATAAGGCGACGATTGACGCCCTTGTGGGGTACTTAAAGAAGCTAGGGGAATGGCCGCCTAAGATTGACCCTCCCGGACCGGTGGATCCCAGTAAGTGGATTAAGGTCAATCAGGGAGACTCGGCTCAATGAGGCTGACCAAGGTCGATGGGGACGGACGGTGGTGGGTCGGTCAGGAGACCGGTTGGTGTGTTCAGGACCGAAGTGGTAATTGGTGGGTATTAAAGGGCAAAGAAGTGGATACTGAAGTTCCTAAGCGCAAGTGCCTGAGCAGGTCTAACGTCATTTCCCCTAAGGGGTATGCTGTAATGGTTTTAAGCACGCTTCTTGGTATTAGTTTGGCGTTTAATGTAGTCAATTTATTTTTTTTATTTAAAATATTATGAACCATTGTTTCTTTCCAAAAATTGATGTTTTTTCAGGAGTAAAAGGCTGGCTAAAGAGGAATTCCTGTTGGATAAAATTTTCGGTAGCTTTATTGCTAGTTATAAGCCTAGCTCTTAACGCATATCAATATAAGATAATTAAATATTACAAGCAAGGAGCCGAATGGCATTGTGGTAATCCAGCTGGCGTGGATGTTGTGCAAAATGAAGATGAAGAAAGATAGGTCTTGTAGGGATATGAGGATATTTTTTCTCTTCATAGTCTTTTCTGTGTTTTTTCACTTGGGATATAGTTTCTCCAAGGTGGAGGGCAGCAGTATGGATCCCACTTTCAAACAAGGGCAGAGGCTTCTTGTCGACGAATGGACCTACAGGTTCTTCAGGCCGGAAAAGGGTGAGGTTGTTATATTGAGTGATCCTGAAGAAGAAAGCGACGAACTACTTAAGAGAGTAATAGCTATCGAGGGGGACACCGTTCAGATTAAGTATGGTAAAATATTTTTAAATGACCACGAGCTAAAAGATGAATTTTCTGGCATAGCAATTATTTTTTATATTAATAAGGGTGAGACGTTATGGTTTAACGAAAATGGAAGCAAAGTGAAAGTACCCAAGGGGCACGTTTGGGTTATAGGCGACAACAGGGAGTCTTCTTGGTACGGCTTGGTTAAGGTTTCCAAGATACGAGGCAAGGTTATGAGGTAAAAAAAACCCCCTTCTTACAAAGGGGGGTGCACAATGAGAATGTAGTTATCTACTTTTTCTTCTTTGTGGTGGTTGGGGCGGTACCAACGGTGCCTTTAATTAAAGGAAGTGTCACGCTGACACTTTCAGTGCTAAGGCTCGCGCCTAGTACACCATCCTTGTTGGCTTGGGGACCGACCGTCATTGTACTCGAACAACCTGACGCCACGAAAAGCAGCGTCCCTACAGTTAATGTTACTAGTGTTTTCATTTCGAATTAAAAATCGTCTTCTAAGACGCCTGAGCTCTGGTAGTCCTTCACTTTTCTTTCAAAGAAATTGGTCATCGCTCCTGTGTCGACGACCTCAGAAAGCCATGGGAATGGGTTTTCGTCACTGTTAAAGCGGAAATCGATGCCAATGCCTTCGAGCCGCCTGTTGCCTATGTATTGCATGTAGTCGACGAACATGTCCGCATTTAAGCCTAGGATTCCCCTTGGTAGCACGTCGTGCGCGTATTCCACCTCAAGGCCGACCGCTTCTTTAATGTGGTCGACGGTTTCTTGCTCGAATTTTTTCGTCCACACTGAGGGGTATTGTTCTTTAATAGTGTTAATGAGGTAGGTGCCAAACTGAATGTGTAGGGTCTCGTCTCGGAGGGTATACCTAATTTGATCGGAGAGTCCGGGTAGTTTGTTTTGCCTGCCAAGAGCCAGCAACATAGCAAAACCGCTAAAGAAGAAGGTCCCTTCGCATACGATGTAGTAAGTGATTAAGTTCCTCAGAAACTCTCTTTTGCCTTCGAGGGTTTTAGTAGAGAAGCCTTGTCTGTTTACGTTGCTGGTTATCTTCATGAGAAAGTCGTCCTTGGCTTTTATGCTCGGAATGTTAGCGTACGCTTCATAGACTTCTGAAGTCTTTAGTCCGTAACTATCGCAACAAGTTACGATGGTCCAATTATGCAGCGACTCTTCGTAGGCTTGTCTAAGGATGTATTGTCTGCATTCTGGGTCGGTTATCCACTTATTAACAGTGAGTAAGAGGTTGTTTCCCACTAAGGATTCTGTTCCGGCGAAGAAACCGAGACATCTCTTCACTAAAAGTTTTTCGTCGCCTGTCAAGGAGTCGCTTTTCCATTGACTAACATCGTCCCCCATGTTTATTTCTGCGGGGGACCAGTTATTAGCCGTACCTTTAATAAAAAGATCCCAAGCGAACGGGTGTTTGTGCGGGAGTATTTGGTTAACCCCAGCCACATCTTCGCCTAAAAGCATTCCGTCCTTACTCATTTTCATTGTCCTTTTCTAGTATGTTATCAGTCAGGGCTTCCACGGCGTCCTCTTCCCTGATTTTATTGACTTCGTTGATGACGCTATCCGCCCACGTAGCGTTCCATAACGCTAAAGATTTTTGAGCTTCTTGCCCTAGGAGGGTTGCTCCTGCAACGACGTACATAACGACGGATAACTCACGGGTATCCGGGTTAGTCTCCAGCTCTTTAGCTAACGTTTCGATTTTATCTTTCGGGCTTTTGATTATTAGTTTTTTTTCATTCATGTTATTGGCAGCTTTCACAGGTTGGGTCTAGGATGGAACAAGCTTCGGGGAGGGTCTTATCGCCGTCAAGGGGGTCTTGGTTGTTGTTGTTGTTGTTGTTGTTGGAGCTATCTCTTTTAACTTCTGTCGACTTTTCGATTTCACTTGCCGATCTGTTCCTTAGGTAATAGGTGCTTTTGAGACCTAGCCTGTTGGCGTGAAAATATAAATCATTTAAATACTTTAATGAAGTGCTGCTGTTGAATAAATTCAAGCTTTGTCCCATGTCGATCCATTTTTGCCTAGCCGCTCCACATTCTAGCAGTTTGAATTGATCGTGATCGAACGCTGTTCTGTATCTGTCCTTTATGTCAGCTGTTAATTCTCCGTTTAACCTGTTCACGTCTCCGTCAACCGACTTAATAAGGTCTATCAAGTTTTGGCCCCAAATCCCCGCCTCTTTGCATTCCTTTACGAACCATTCGTTCGTTATTGTTAAATTACCAGATTTGTTTTCGTATACAAATAGAACCGAAAAGTCTGGTTCGATACAGGGGGAGCATCCCTGTATGTAGGATATGGTTGCCGTCGGCGCAATAGCCATGGTGTTGCTGTTCCTCATCCCGTTGTCTTTTATGTGATCGCGGACCCCTTTCCAGTCCACCTCTGGGCAGAATTTTTTACCTCTATGTAATATTGGTTTTTCGTTCAAGTAACTCATGAGGGTTTTGTACGAATCAATAGGGAGAATGTTCTGGTCCCATAGGGAGCCTTCGTATGTGGAGTATTTGCCTTTTTCTTTGGCCAGCTTACTTGAGTTAAGTATGCAGTGGTACGAAATGAATTCATAGAGTTCGTCCGAAAACTTTACAGCTTCGTCTGAGGAGAAATTAACCTTATAGGAGTGAAACACGTCCGCCCAACCCATGCTGCCCGCGCCGACTGGGCGATGGGATAAGTTAGCCTTCTCTGCTTCAGCGGTGGGGTAAAAATTTAAATCAATAACGTTGTCTAGCATTCGCATTTGGATGGCTATCGTTTTCGATAGCTTTTCAAAATCTAATTCGCCGTTATCATTAAGGTGCTCTTTCAAGTTTACAGAGCTTAGGTTGCATACGGCCGTTTCGCCAACTTCCGTTTTGACTCCATTGGAGAATTGAGACGGCTTAGTGTGGAGGAATATCTCCGTGCAGAGGTTGGAGCTATGTATTACCCCTTCGTGGGAGTTGGAGTAACGCATGTTTGCGTTATCCTTAAAGGTCATCCAAGGGTGGCCTGTCTCGAATAAAACTCGAAGCATTTTTTTCCATAAGTCTTTAGCTTTAACTTTTTTGTGGTTATTTATTTTCCCCGAGTCAGCCATCTTGCAGTATTCCTTGTAGCGTTTATCGAAGTCCGCACCATACAGTTCGTGTAGGTCACGAACGTCTGAGGGGGAAAACAGATACCAATCTTCGTCTTTTTTGATGCGGTCCAAGAATAGGTTGGGTAGCCAGTTCGCTGTGTTTAGGTCGTGACACCTCCGGCGTTCGTCGCCCGTATTCCTCTTAAGGTCAAGAAAGTCTTCTATATCTAGATGCCAAGGCTCAAGGTAGGCGCAGCCAGCGCCGGGGCGCTTGCCCCCCTGATTAACTGCCACAAGTAAATCGTTGTAAATTTTAAGCCAAGGGACAAGACCACTAGAGGTACCGTTCGTCCCCTTAATGTGAGAGCCGGAAGAGCGAAAATTAGTAACATCAAAACCTAATCCTCCTGCGAACTTAGATTTCCGCGCCTCTTGCCAAGCTCCTTCGAATATGCCGTCAATGCTGTCATCAAAAGTATTGAGGTAACAAGAGCTGAGCTGACTGTGGGTAGTCCCGCTATTGAAGAGGGTGGGCGTCGAACAGCATAAATGGAATTGAGAAATCGAGTCGTAAAACTCCATAGCCTTCTTTTCTTTGTCTTCCTCGTTCAATGCGAGCCCCATCGCTACTCGCATCCAGAAAGATTGTGGAGCCTCTAGCCTCCTATCGTCTAACTTCAAGAGGTACCTGTCGTAAAGTATTTGTAGGCCTAAGTATTTAAACTTGAAGTCTCTCCTGAGGGAGAGGTGCTCCGAGAGCCTCTTTAGGTCGAAGTCAAGAAACTTTGGGGTTAGTACGTCTTTCTTGATCAAGAACTTTACGTTTTTGATAAATGATAACCTGTATTGGTGGTCAAAGGCGTCCTTGTCGACACTGCTTCCGAAGACTTCTTTATGAATGTTGAACAGCAAAAGCTTTGACGCGACGTAATTGTAATTGGGCTCCTTTTCTATTTTTTGCCTAGCAGATAAGATTAAGGCTTGGTCAATCTCCTTTGTCGTCATCTTGTCGTACAGCTGTACGTGAGCGTCTAGCACTATCTCGCTTGCTGAGACATTGTTTATGTCTTGACAGGCTCTTTCTGCACAAAGGTTAATTTTGTTTATGTCTAGCTTTTGAAGGCGGCCGTTTCTCTTCTTTACGTTCGTGGGCTCTTTGTTCATTTTTCCTTGAGAGGGGGGTTTCGTTACTGTATTAGAGTAACGGATCTTTTTTAAAATGGAAGCTTAAAGTTAGATCTCCCTCCCGTTAATGGGGACGGCGAATCCCTTCTCGGGAAGTTTAACTAGGTGAGCTTTGGTGAACAATATTTTATGATACTCTTCGAACTGACTGGGGTGGTAGTTGTCGATCCTGTTAAGTTGGAACTTGACTGGGGTGTCTATGAGCCTTGACCAATCTTTCTTAGTGTAGTACCAGAAGCTGTTCGAATTCCAATAGCTAGCTTTAAGGGGATCCATGAAGGCTCCTCTACCGTCTGTGCTTGGTACGTCTATTATGAACCAGCCGTAATCGCTTAAGCACCTATAGGCTTCTTTCATTACGTGGATTGGATCTTCGAGGAAGTTGAGGGAGTTCCAAGATCTGAATACGCCTACGGAGCCGTCTTCGAAGGGCCAGTTGGGCTCGTTTAGGTCAAACACTACGTTGCTGCCGTTTTCTTTTTTATCTACGCCTGTAAAGTCTGAGTACGTAGACGAGCCGGACCCTAGGTCGATTTTTTTGAGATTGTTAATGTCTGCCCATTTACTCGCTACTTCGAGTATGTACACGTCATGTATCTGCATAGTAAGTTCTTGAATTTTCTTATTTTTTTCGTTAGCGGAAGTTCGCTTCTCGAAGGCGTGGTATTTGTATAGGGGTTTAGGAATTCTGTGACAGCTGCCTTTTATGTACGTCCTGCATAAGAGTTCGTAATCGTCGCATACATCCAGTTTTTCTTCGTGACCGCCAATCTTGTCATAGAAAGATTTTTTCCAAGCGCGAACGTGGTCTGGGGCGTACCATATGTAAGAGAGCGATAACGCGGAGGGGTCGTGAGAGGGATGGTATCGGTTTCCCTCTTCGTCTATTTCGACCTTCCATCCGAAATCAGAAGAGAATGGCGTAACGTAGTCCCATTCTCTTGCTTCAGGCATCGCCCCTGATTCGTTCTTTCTTTCCGTCAGAAAATAGTCGTCTGAGTAGACAAAATCGTACCCTTCGTTGAAGGCTTTGGAGAGCTGCTCTAGGCATTCTGGCATAAGGGCGTCATCATGATCCAGCTCGACCAAGTACTCCCCCTCTGCTTCACTGCAACACTTCTTTTTAAGGAACCCGATATTTTTCTCCACAGCTTCCTCCTTTTTGTCCTCGGGTGAGGCGGGCGGCTGTTCTTCTTGTCGGATAATTTTAAATTTTATTTCAGAACCAGACAACTTGGTCTTTAGTTCTGCTTCTGAATCAAGGGCCCCCTTGTTCAGTAAAATGACCCATTCGAAGTCTTTAAGCGTTTGGTTCTTGAGGCTTTGCAGTGGCTGGTCTATGTCCTTAATGTCGTGAGTGGGAGTGAATACTGAGAATTTCATAATGTCCTTTTCTTGTTTCCTGATTTATTTGGGTGAGCTTTCCCCGTCTTCTTTTCGTAGCTAGTTACAGCCTTCTGCTTAACAGGGTCGAGTCCGGCGGATCTTTCCCTCTTGTTGCATAGTTCTGCTGATAAGTCAAACATATCCCCGGCTGTCATGCCTTTTTTAGCTGTGCGTTTCATCCAGTCCTTCTCGGAGAAAGCGTCGATTTCTGTATCTATGGAAGCGTTTGGGGAATGCCATACCCTTTCCCACTCATTGCCAGCTTCATCGAAGAACACGTGATCCTCCTTCATCGACTGCATTACCTGTACAATTTCTCCTGTCTTTGGGCTTACGAATTCGTAAAGTGGCATATCGAAGTTTATTATAGCACCATGTTAGAGAAAAGCAAAAAGAAACCCCCTTTAAAAAAAGGGGGGCTTGTTTTTTTTGAGGGAGGCAACTACAACACGTCCTCTTCAGAAACCTCCTGCACTCCTGAGGATACGCCGACGTCTTCGGCAGGGGGGGTTTGACCGCTTGTAGTGGGTTGGGTGCGGGGGATCGACTTATAGATTCGGAAATCAGGATGGTTGTCCTTCTGTTTGTGCTTATTGTTAAAGATAACGACCTGCAGCGTTTCCTCACCGCCCATGCCGTCATCAATCTTAATGTGTCCTGAAAGGAATTTTTGCGTAGACGACTGTTTTTTCCATAGGGCGCCGACTTCTCTTTCGGACCAATCATTTTTATTTTTTTGTTCACTCATGTTAGATTAAGTATACTTTGTTTTTAGCTCCTGTCAACAACTAATTTTAGATATCGTCATAAAGCTCCTTCGATGTCAATTTCTTATTAAGAATGTTAACTCCCCTTTGGTGCAAATTAATGGCTGTTTGGGTGCTGGTATCTATCTGGGAGGCTATTACGCTCCATGTCACCTTCTTCCTTTTGGTGTTTCTGTCGAAGTACCTTAATTTAAAAACCTTAGATATTCTTTTATCTTTTAATTGGTTTAGTATTTTGAATACGTAATCCCTTTCATCCTTCAAGGAACATTCAGTGTCAAAGTCTTGCTTGCTTTTATCGGTTAGGTACAGGTTAATGGTTTCGTCTTCCAAGTCTACTTCCTTGCTGTTTGAATTTATGAAAGTCAAGCAGTGGTACTTTGTGCAATTACCCAGCCATGTAGAGAATTTACACTTTTTGTTAGCTTTATAGGACAAAACGGCCCTGAAGATTACGAAATCTCTATCGTCAAGAAGGTCGTCCTTCCTTAACCCTTTCGCGATGACTACCGGTATATACCTTTGGCAGATTTTGTAGTACAGCTTCTCGTGTCTACTGAGAATCTCCACGAAACTGTCGTTGCAACCGTTGTCCTTTACTCTCCTCACAAGAGTATTATCTACTAACGGTTTCCTTTCTGGTTTTTTTCTTGCAGCCATTTCATGAAATTATCCACATATGGAGATAATTCATCAATATGACCACTTTCAAGGAGTTCCCATTCGATTTGAAAGTCACTTTTTTCCTTAACTTTAGGGTCGTTCCTTTCCTCCTCGGAGTTTGCAGCCGCTTTTACCTCCTTAACCAAGGCTCCTTCGTTTGCGTCACTGCGGTAAGAGAACTGGGAAATATGTACCAATACCCCGTTAAGTTCATCCTTGAGCCAACCTACTTCATCGCCCTCATAGTCGTCATAGCGAATATCTGTAATAATCTTTACGCCGTTGAAGTCGTCTTTTATGATCTTGTCATGAAGAATTTCGATCCAATACCTTCCTTCTGTAAGCTTCCTTTTCGTGATTCCGTGAGCGACCAAGAACGGTCGTATGATCTCCTTTTGGTCTCTTGCACAGTCGACAGGGTCTATCCCGTAATGCAACTTGCACCAACTTCGAGCCTCCCGCTTTAACGTGGAGGCAAGAGAGAACTGCTTGCAGGGTACAGACTGGGACAATAGCGAGTAGAATGTGTCCTTGCCTGACCCAGCGACACCAGCGACACCGATTATTTGGTTTACCATAACGTCAGTATATATATTAATATTAATGCTTAAAAATAACAATCTTCGAAACGACTGCTTATCCTTTGATTTTTTCCTATGGGTTGAGAAAGCCGATAGGCTTTCGGGATAAGAACATAGCTGTCCACTTGGATAAAAGTATCGTTCCTCAACTAAGCCGCTTCAGTCCTTCGCGTTAACCTCTTTTAGTTTCGCTGGCTGACCTGTTAAGATATGTGATTCTTTGCTCTATGCGGTGGGACTTTTCTTATTGACTGCTTATCCTTTTTCCTCTTGGGAGGATTAAGTTTCTAGCTTAAGTATTGCTACTTACATTAGCCTCAACTGCCGCTTTTTCCCGAAATAACAGTAGACTTATTAGGTCTAATTGGCTAAGGTCTTTTTACGGGCCTGTGGTCTCTTACGAGTTCGAGTGAGGTTACCCCCTCACAAGCTATTCACCGCTTACAAAGAACTTCGACCAGTCTATCGACTTTTTTATTTGAAGCAAGCATTATTTTTTCTTTTTATTATTTTCTTTATCGTCGTCAGGAATATCATCATCACCGGGACCAGAAAGACCATCAACCAGACCATTTATATCGCCACCTGCGCTTAAATCGACTATGATCTCTTCTTTTTCTGTCATTTTTTGTTTGTAAAATTGAATTATATGAATAGCATTTCTTATGTCTTTATCGACTATGCTGGTCGCAGCCGCAGCATCAGTACTGTCCTCGATCATGGCGCAGAAATCGTTAATCTCTGCAGCTAACCACTTAGCGGTAAAAGCACTTAACTCGACACTCTGAACGTAGGCGTCGTAAGGCTTGTTAAGTACGAAATACTTTTTATCGGCATACTCCTGAGAGGCAACCATCCCTTGTTCCTCTAGCTGACCTAAAGCCAGCCTGAACGCGGAAAGAGTCTCCTCTTCATTATCTAATATCGGTAATATTTTTTTTAAATCTTTATTAATTTCGAAACTATCACTAGTTTCATACCACACGAAAAGGTGATTAGATGCATCTAAAACGTTCATACATAATATACTCGAAGAAAAAGGGATTTGTTCAAAAAAAAAAGTTGACGTCACATAAAAATAGGTTATACTTTTTAAAGTATGAACAGCAAAATCAAAGTTTCGCAACAAAGAGGTCGTCCGCCAGTAGAAATACAATGGCCGGACGTTGTATTCACTGCTCAAGACGTGGTAGACACCCAGCCAGACAAAGTCTCGAGAGTGACTATCCACAGTAAGCTAAACAAAGCCGTAGACCAAGGGGAATTAGTCGTCGTCGGTAAAGTGAAGACTAAAAACGGAAGGCCTAGGGTGACTTACCAAAAGCACGGAGAAACAGAAGCCTCGCTCCCCAAGACTTCTTCCGGTTCCGCTAATTATTACCAAGGTTAATCATGGAATTCTTAACTGTAATCGTGTGTTACTTTTTCTTTAGAGTAAGTTACTTGATTTTCTTCAAGAATGCCAGTCTCTAGGATATCTTGGGAAGGGTTTGCTATTGAAATAGCTCGCACAGCCTCCCTGAGGAGCGAAGACCCTCACCGAAAGGTGGGGTCTTGCGCTTTAAACCACCAAAACATGATCGTTGGCGTCGGTTATAACGGGCTAGCTTCAGGCAAAGACGTGCCTAAGGAATTCTGGAAAGACAGAGACGCCCGTAGGGCTTACATGATCCACGCTGAGGCCAACTGCCTGTCTCTTTGCAGAAAGGGAGAAGTTCGCTTGCTCGCGGTAACACTTTTACCTTGCTCACATTGTGCGACGCTAATAGCCTCTTACGGAGTGGAAAAAGTGGTCTACGATGACGTATATGAGAAAGACGATAAGGCTTTCGAGATCTTAGATTTTTACGGAATCCAGCTGCAACAAAGATCTCCGTAATTTTTATTGGAATAATCGATTGATTACTAAATCATAATGATGATATGGAAGGCATAATATATTCCTTTTTAAATGCTAGCTTTTTATTTTTTCTTTACGAAACCGAAGCGTTTGTGGAGTACATCAAGCTATTTAGGCTGAACAAGTTTTTTGAGATAGATAAATACGAGGAATACCTAGACTCGGTCGGTGGTGGCTACTGGGAATACTTAACCTTTGAGAGCCCCACTTTTTTAAGAAAGTTAGTTTCTTGCCCGCTATGCGTGAGCTTTTGGCTTAATTTGGGGTGCCTTTCCCTGTACGGGAGCTGGGTTTTCCTTGTTATAAACTTCTGGTTAACATTATTTTTATACTTATCCCTTAAAACACTACTTAAGAAATCGTCATGAGCGAATTTGTATTCAACAGTTATGAAGAGTTCGGATTATTTATTAAAATTAATTCAGACGAGATCAAAGGCGTAACAGAAGACGAGCCTAAAAAGCAGCGGATTGACAACTACGTTAAGCATTTTAATGCTTCTAAGGGGGGGTGCAACTGTAACGTGCAGAAAAGGCGGGCTAACGCCAGAAACCAATACATAGAAACCGTGCCCTTCATCTTCACGGGAAACCTTCCCGCCGTTTCCTACCTGAAAGACATGCTCGCTGCGGGAAGCGTTAAATTTAAAAAGGACCCCTTAGACGAAGAACCTTTTTTCGAAATATAGCCTTGACTTTTCTAAAAATTTCAGTATAAAGGTAGTATGAAGAAAATACTAGCCTTAACCATCCTAAGTCTTACGTTAAGCGCGCAATCATCAGGATTACCGTACGACTTCTCTAAAGTAACGAAGTTCGACACCACAGTGGTAAATGGGATTATCATAGGGTTTCACCCCTCGTTCCCGAAAGACAAAAAAGGAGACACCCTGAGGTATGTGGTTCGTATCCTAAACGAAATCAACAGGACAATACCCAGCACCCTGACAAACTTCAGGAACCAAAAAGGGAAGGTCTTGCTTTTCGAACTGCAAGGAGGAGGCGGCATGGAGTTTGTGCGAGACAAGCAATCCAACTGGGACACCCGCATGAACCCCTCGCTGGACAACAGCATTATCGTCGCCAAGGCCCACACTTATAGTAAAAGTGGCCACATGGGGTTTGCTTACATGCTTCACGAAATGACCCACTTTCACCACCTTCACGTAATGGGTCATGAGGTAGATGGTGAAATTAAGAAATGCTACAACGCCGCGTTAACGAACCCTTTGTATAAAGGAGTTTACGCTTCAACGAACTATCTAGAATACTTTGCCGAAGTCTCCACGGCTTACCTGCTCAAGTCGCACAGAACCTCCAGATTCCCGAAAGGATCTAAAGAGCTTTTCATTCACGACAAAGCTGGGTACAAGCTGTGCCAGAGCATCTGGGGCCCCAACTTGGCGGCATATAAGCCAATTGCACAAATACCACCCGCTCACCTCGCCCTTAACCCAGCTCCGAAGGCAAAACTAAAACCAGAAGAAGCAAGGGGTTCCGGCGATCCCTCAGCTCCATACACCGCAGAACGTAAAGGTAACAGCGTGTTTCACAACCCCTCTTGCAGGTGCACTAAGTGCTCAATAAATCACGCGACAGCAGTATTCAGATCGCCTACGGATTCAGAACTTTTAATGAGCAAAAAATTCCTTGAAGTAATCTACACGATGAACAGGGCCGACTCAGAGCTTTACTCAGGAAACGAAGCTTACGCCGGCTGGCTTTACAGCAACGCCCTCTCAATGCTTGAAGGCTTCAAGAGGGAGTACCCGAACGAGAACGCAGGGGTGGTAGGGGGCTTAATAAGCAAGCTAAAAAACAAAATAAATTGAATTAATTTAACTTAATGTTATTATTAGATTGATGAGGTTTTGTGCAATATACAGTGATTCTCATAGGAGTTTTTTAGATAATTTCTTTCTGAAGACTTTTCCCTTTGAGTATAACATTAGCCTTGTCTTGGAAAGGATGGAGCAAAAGTGTGACGGTGGGATTTTTTCCCGTGGGTGGAGGGATCAAATGATAAAAAAACAAAGATTCATAAATAAACACCTAAACAATACCCCGGACCCTACAATTGTTTTTTGTGATGTAGACATCTCCTTTTACGGAGACCTGCACGACGACATACAGAGGTGCTTGGGTGATAACGACATAGCGTTCATGAAGGACCACAACTCGGACGAGGTTGGTCGCTGCGGAGGTTTTTTTGCCGTCAGGAACAGCAATAAGATCAAAAAGTTGTTTTCGACAGTCCTGCAGACCTTAGAGTCCTTTACTGACTCCAGCACGACATTTGATAGTTCAGAGCAAAAGACGATAAACAAAACACTAAACTCAATGCCAGAGATAAGCTGGACATATCTCCCACCTAGATACTATACTCACGGCTTATACATAGAGGGTATAAAAAATTGGGACCAAGAATCCCAGAGAGGGCTGTGGTGGAATTCCAAAACCAAGGAAGAGAAACAAAACGTTTTCATTCCAGACGACATTAAGGTTCACCACGGTAACTGGGCGAACGGAATAGAAAGCAAGACAGAGGTCTTGAATTTTGTTTACGACAAAGTGAAAGGCAAGGATGGTCAGTAAGAAAAATTTTGTTTTTAAGTTCAGAAATGTAGACGGGATAAGGTACGAAGTTTATTTCGTTAAACCCAACTCAGCCTACTATGGTGATGTACACGGTCTCTGCGATGATCCAGAAGAAAAAAATGCTAAAATCTATATCAACCCTTACTTGACTCAAAAGTCAGAACTAAATACAATCGTTCACGAAATGACTCACGCCTTTTTCTGGGATAAAACAGAAAAAGAAGTTTACGCCTTCGCCAATGCCGCCACAGCGATACTTTACAGACAGGGATGGAGAAGGGACGACTCTAAAAGAAACAATGAGCCTCCGCCTCCCAAAAAGAAGAAGACTAATGGAAAAAAAAGAAAATCTAATAAAAAACCTAAAAAATAACTGCTTCTGCAGACTAGGCCAGTCAAAGATACACGGCGTTGGGGTTTTAGCCACCAAGGACATCCCCAAGGGCGTAAAAATCTTCCAGCTATGCAACGGTGAAACTGATCAAGACATTCTAGATCTAGAAGAAGAAGACCTCAGGGGATTGAATGAAGGGACAACAGACTACATAAAGAGCTTTATGATTAAAAATGAAGATGGATACCCCGTCCCCGAAAAAGGATTAAACTCCATAAATATCAGCTTCTTTTTAAACCATTCTCATACGCCCAATGTTATTCATGAAATAAATTTAATTAATAATAAAACGGGATACCTAATAGCTGTCGCAGCTAAAGACGTAAGAAAGGGAGAGGAACTAACGGAAGACTACCGCACGATGGCCCCCAAAGAATACATAGAAAGTCAATTTCCTTTTTTGGGTGAGTAGCTCAATTGGATAGAGCATCTGCCTTCTAAGCAGAGGGTTCAGGGTTCGAGTCCCTGCTTGCCTACCATCTCTTGCGCTCCAGTAGCTCAACAGGTTAGAGCACACGCCTTATAAGCGTGAGGTTACGGGTTCAAGCCCCGTCTGGAGTACCATGTTTAAAAAAAACTAACGCTTTGGACAGGGCGAAAACTTTGCCCAAGGCGAACGATATACAAAAAAAAGTTGACACGAAGAAAATACGAGCTATAATGAGAGCTCATTTAAAAATCATGAAAAACAACAACGAAGAAACTAGCTGCGAACAAAGCAGCTCGCTTACCACTGTAAACACCACCTATGCACGTATTTGCGTCCTTTTACTGGCGTTAAATTTCGGCATCACTGGTTACGTACTAACAGGGGTGTTAAAACTGCAGCAAGAAACCTCGCTGGCCGTCCTACAAACGCGGGCGACGGCTCAAGCGACGCCTCAGGCGACGACTGAGGGGACTGAGGGGCCTGAGACGGTCGAAGGGGCTGCAACGCCTTCTACGGCACCAACCGGAGAGGTTAAGACTCTAGGAAAAGAAGATTAACTTATCTTGACATAAGCGGGCCCTTCCCTTATCTTTTAAGGGGAGGGTTTTTTAATAAAATGAAAATAGGAATAATAGGAAACGGTTTCGTGGGAAACGCCACGGGACTCTTTAAGTCGGAAGGCGTGCAGGTTTTAATTTACGATAAAGACCCGAACAGAAGAGACCCACCCTCCACGGAGTTGATTGATTTTTTTGATTGCGACTTCGTTTTTGTTTGTGTCCCGACACCCATGAACGATGACGGCAGTTGCCATACGCAAATCGTAGAGAGTTGCGTTTACGAATTAAGCATGGTCGGGGTGAGGGATGAGAGCATTATTATCAGGTCAACCGTGCCGGTGGGTTTCTGTGAGTCTTTGGGGGTCCATTTCATGCCTGAATTTCTTACTGAGTCTAATTGGGTAGAAGATTTTAAGAGTAATGAAGCTTGGATATTCGGAGCGGACAGCGTGTTCAACACCTTAGTAAAGTCTAAGTTCAGAGACCTTATATCCTTAGCTAAATCGCTTGGCTCTATAGAAAATGATGATATATACTTCTGTCCCAGCAAGGAGGCCGAGTTAATAAAATTAACAAGGAACGCTTTCCTAGCTACCAAGGTCTCCTTTTTTAATGAGATTTATGATTATTGCGAGAAGGAGGAGGTTGACTTTAACACTGTTGCGGAACTAACTTCTCTCGATAAAAGAATAGGGCCAAGCCATACTCAGGTTCCCGGCCCCGACGGTGAAAGGGGGTACGGCGGTACTTGTTTCCCTAAAGATATATCTTCATTAAATCATCAAATGAATCAAGTTGGAATGGAGCCCTATATCATTGAAGCGGCGAAGTCAAGAAACATACAAGTAGACAGAAAAGGGCAAGACTGGAAGCTTAACAAAGGAAGAGCAGTGACTTAGGTCAATCTTTCCAAGCCAGCTCAATTAGATTATCTTTGAAAAAATTTTCCGTGTAAGTAACGACATCTAAGGCTTTAAACTTTTTGCAAGTATATATGTCTATAGAAAAAAACTTCGGATCTTTATGGTCCCAACTGTAAATATGCATCCCGGACTCTTTCCAATGCATAAAGCAACACCACCCATATTCCTCAGCGTTATCTACCTGAGGCTCGGAAACTGGCGTCATATTTAACACCGCAGAGATTTCCTTGCAGTATGTTTTCATGTCCTCAGGGGTAAAAAAATTATGAAGAGTGCCCTCCACAACCATGCGTTGCCTACATATATCGGGGGCTAAATCTTTGAACTTTGCCTCAGGGCTTTCGCCTTCAGTTATGATATTGTAATAATCTTGACAATGATTTCGAGTTCCCATGTATATATTATAATTAATTTAAGAAGTTTTGAAAAGTTTTTTATTGCTTTTCCTGAAAAGAGATCGTATCATTTAACTCATGAAGGACGTACTTAAAAAAGCATTAATTTCTAGATTCGAGGCTCAAAGAGACGAGGCTCTAGCGACTCTTGAAGTTTACTACAATAACCCTGCTGGAATCGGGGAACACCCACAGGTTATCGAGGAGATGTCTAAGCAGGTTGAAGCTCTTGCCAATGCTGAAGACTGCTTAGAACAGCTTATGGAAAAATAGACTTTGGCGAAGTGGTGGAATTGGTATACACAACAGACTTAAAATCTGTCGGATGTTAGTCTATGCGGGTTCGACTCCCGCCTTCGCCACCAACCGGACGTGATACCTAAAAACTATATTTTAAACAGGCGAAAACAAGTAGGATGAATATGTTGAAAACGACAGCTGAGAGGAGGATTGCCGGCAAACTTTCCACTTTGGTAGGTGAGGGCGAGGGCCTTGACCCGCTTCTGCGCAGCGGTTTCACGGGATGGAAAGTCGAAGCTTACGACCGGGGCAAGAAAACCCCAAGCCTTACATGCATTCCCACAGCGGACACGGAGATTCATTCCTTGATATGCTCTACGCGAGTTCAGGAATATTTAATTTCTATTAAGTCTTTTTTATATTTTTTTACGAACGTAGCGGTCGTCGTTCATGATGACGGAAGCTTATCTGAGGACGATAAAAGTTTAATCGCTTCACACATCGTCGGGGTCAAAATCATAGACAAAGAGTCAGCGGACGACGCGGTAGAAGCCTTGTTGGAAAACAAACCTTTTTGCAAAAAATACAGAAATGATTGCGTTATCGCTAAACAGCTACTTGACTTCGCCCTTCTATCAGAATGTAAAAAAATTATTTCCCTTGATTCGGATACCCTTTTTCTAAACAAGCCAATAGAGTTAATTGACTGGATCAATGACTCCAAGAATGTCGTTAAATACAGCCACGAAACTAAAGCCGACAAACAAAACAGACTTAGGCTTTCTCTTGGTTACGAAGAGGAGACCTACATGAACATTGGTTTTAGCGCCTACCCGAAAGACATCTTAGATCTGGAGTTAACAGAGACCTTGTTAAGCAAATTGCAAGGTTTCAATTGGCTTACTAGTCAAGATATTTTTTCTATTTTAGTAAGTGAGTCTACGTATTCGCATGAATGTTTCAACAAAGAGAATTATCAGAATATATATTCCTTTAAGGACGACAGGGTAGAGTTCAGACACTATTTTAGCAGTACGTGGGTCTTTGGTTTTGGTAGCCGCCTTCACGAAGACACGATCAGAGTGCTAGAAAAATTAGAAAGCCAAACTATGAAAATTAAATCCAGAAACGAATTGCCAGAATTATTAAATAATTTAAAGCTATTTGGTGAAGGGGTTGAGATTGGAGTCCAAGAAGGCTTATATTCTTACGAAATTTTATCCAGAAGCAAACTGAAAACCCTGTATTCAATAGACCCTTGGAGCACCTATACTGGTAGAGTATACAACGACGTGGGCGACACTTCCCAAGAAATCCATGACTATCGATATCTAAAAACTATCATGAAGTTAATGCAGTTCGGAACGAGAAGCGTATGCATCAGGCAGGCTTCATGTGAAGCGGTAAAGCTCTTTAAAGACGAGTCGTTAGACTTTATATATATTGACGCAAACCACTCCTACGAAGCCGTTAAGGAAGACTTAGAAAGATGGTTCCCAAAGATCAAGCCCGGAGGGATTTTCGCTGGCCACGACTACCTAAACGGTGAGGTGCCATACGGAACGGAATGGGGCAGCACTGGCATCACGGATTTTGGGGTTAAACAGGCAGTGGATGAGTTCACTGAAAAAGGCGGCTTTACGTTGCGCGTTGCCGGCGGAAAAAACGCCGTCAATGATAATTGGGAGAAGGCTTTTCCGACTTGGTATATATATCGTTGATATAAGTGTAATACAATATATGAAATTTTACGAAGTAAAACAACAGAACAATTTGTTCTGGCACAGACTTGCTTTCTTTCTCAAGAAGAAGGATGCCGAGAGATACCAACTGCTTTACAATACGAAAGTCGTAGTACACCCCACGAAAATAGAGGAACACACCTTCCTAGAACTTGAAGATTTTGAAGACGACCTTAAAGACTAAGAAATGCCCTAAGTGTGGATATTGTTTTGTAGAAAATAAATTTCAATGCCCAAGATGTTCTTGGTGGGTAAAATAAAAAAAAAACCGATTTTAAACCGAACGAAACCCATCCCTCTAGGTGGACGATATACAAGTGAAAGAAAATAAACAAAAGTACCTTAAGTCGAAGAAAGGCCAAGAATCCTTAAAAAAAGCTCGCGAAGCATACGACAAGCGGGACCCAGAGAGAAGGAGGCGCCAAAAACGCGAGTACATGAGGCGGAAGAGGGCCAAGGACCCTTTCGTTTGGAGGTAACGTTATTGACGTAAAAAAATGTAGTTTTTTTCTCAATAAATGCGAGAATAATACAGTATGAAAACGTCAAGATTTTTCTTCGCACTGGGGTTATTTTTCGCATTTAACTATAATCTTTATCCTGCTGGCAAAAAAGTGTCTACGGCAGACCACTTACAAAACGTATCAGTTACAATTCGAGCTGAGGGAGATTCTTCTGCCGGAGAAGGTTCAGGAGTCATTTTCACTAGAAAAGACGCCAAGGGCAACCAAGTTAACTTCGTATGGACTGCTGCGCATGTCGTGGAGAACTTAAGGAAGACAAGAAAGACAGTGGTTGACGGCACGCCCAAAACAATCGTTGAGTTTAAAGACCCCATGGTTGTTAAAGACATCAGACAGAACGGAAGGACAGTCGGAAGACTACAGATGGACGCTGAAGTATTGAAGTACTCTGACGCAACCGACGGACACGATCTTGCGCTTTTGAGAGTAAGGAAATTCAACTTTGTCGCCGATACCGTTACCTTTTATCTTGAAGATAAAATCCCGCCGTTAGGCGAAAGCCTTTTGCATGTCGGGAGCTTGCTAGGGCAAATGGGGGCGAACAGCATGACGGACGGAATTTATTCTCAGCACGGTAGATTAATTAAGTCTTTAAATAAGCATGTTTTCGACCAAACAACCTGTACGGCGTTCCCGGGCAGCTCAGGCGGCGGAGTATATTTAAAATCTGACGCCAAATACGTGGGTATGCTTGTCCGTGGGGCGGGAGAAGGGTTCAACCTCATAGTTCCCGTCCGCAGGATGCAAGAATATTGCAAAAAAAACGAGATCATGTGGGCTCTAGACGGAAATGCCCCAATGCCACTCGAAGAGGATCTTAAAAAGATGCCGATAGAACACGAGCCCAAAGAAAAAGAAGAGGACGATGACGAAGCGAAAGACGATTCCGATGCTGCAAAAAAGTCATTCCCCCACATGATTCGCATAATTAACTACAAGACAGAAAAAGCAAAGAAAAATATGAAAATTTTCCCCTTTAACCCTAAAGGAGATTAACGTGTGAATAAATCCATAAAAAAGAGCCTCAAGCTCTTCATTCATAAAACGCAGTCATAAAAATGGCTGCGTTTTTTATATTAGTGTAATAAACCGCAGGAGATCATTCGTTATGTCAGAAGAAAACAAAAAAACAAAAAAAGAACTCGAGGTAGAGATCAAGCTTAAAGAAGCGGAAACCCGACTACACCAAGCTGAGGCAAGGAAAACAGAGGCTGAGGCCACCAAGTCCGAATACGAAGCTTACAAAGCCGGAATCGACTACGAAAGAGCTTTAATTTTTAGGAAAAAAGAGCTATCTCTAGATGAAGAAAATCATCTTTATAGATTTTCTGGCTCAGTCGGAGAAGCTTCCGTTAAAAAATGCATTACTAGGCTAACGGAGTGGTCTCGCCTGTCACCGAAATGCGGCATAGAGATAGTCTTCTCTTCTCCCGGTGGCAGCATTATCGACGGGTTTGAGTTGTTTGACTTCATACAGCAACTCAGACAGGAGGGTCACCACATCACCACGGGATCGCTAGGTATGGCAGCATCAATGGCTGGCATTCTCTTACAGGCGGGAGACAGTCGCTGGATAGGGCACCAAAGTTGGATGATGATTCACAGGGCCGCCTTTGGTGCCATAGGTAAGACCTACGAAGTCGAAGACGAGGTTAAACTAGTTAAAAGAATCGAAGACCGCATCCTAGACATATTCACCGCTAGATCGAAGCTGAGTAGGCAAAAGCTTAAAAGGAACTGGGACAGAAAAGATTGGTGGATCGACGCAGATGAGTGCAAAAAAGTTGGACTGGTCGACGAAGTTCGAGGAGTAATGAAGGAGTCTTCATCTTCGTAATAAGTGTAATTAACTATGTGACCGATCTAGTTGTCAACGGGTTCGATGTGAGACTTACGAAATATAAGTTAATAATCTACGAATATCCCGATAAAGAAGTAAAGTCTGAAGACGCGGCTTCGGTCGCTCACTATTTGTGGGACGAGGGGTTCATCAAAAAAGACGATTTTCCTGTGGAAATAATCTCGGTTGAGAACTAATATAATATATAAATAGATTATGAGGAAAAGCGAAAAATGCTACAGGATTGTAGACGAGCAGTCAAGAATGCTGTACGGAGCATTTCCCGACACTGATGAAGGCAGAAAGCACGCGGAAAAATACTTGAGGAAGGTAAGAAAAGAAAATAAAAAATTAAAAATAATTTTAAAATGAAAAGGGAAATCAACAATCAGCTTAAGATGCTTAAGACGAGCATTGATTGGTGGAGGAACGAAAGCATAAAGACGGCCTTCGAAGCCGAAGAAATCAACTCAGAGTTCGAGGAGGGGGCCATGTCGGAGAAAGAAGTGATATCGAAATTGCAAGAATTAAGCAACAAGATAGATTACCTCCACAGAAAAGGCTTTTACGAACAGAAGAGCCTTTTTGAATTCTTCTCTATAACGCTAAAATGAAAGAGAAGCTTTTCACTTCCACCAACGATAAAAAAGGAATCTTTCTGCAAGCAGAAAAGGATACCTTAAAGATTTCTCTTTGGAAAAAAGAAACCCCCACTCGCGTTACCCTAAGTAAAGAGCAAGCCCTCGAATTAGTAGGCTTCATAAGAGACGAAATGCAAGACGGCAACCCCAAGGAAAACGAGGCCTTTTGGGACAATTACGTTAAGAGCTTCTTAGACGAACGCGTTGACAAGGAGCCCGAAGACAGAGAAAACGTAGATATTTCAGTTAATACGTACGTTCACAACGAGGCAAAAGGCTCCGACCCCAAAGAGTAATGAGCTCCTCGGTTAAGACTTGCTGAAACCGTGGCTTTTTAGTCACGGTTTTTTATTGGATTTTTAAAAAACTATAAAATATCATTATATATGAAGGAGACACTAAACTTACTTGATCAAATCATTGAAGCTCAGGAAGCTCAGGACTTAGAGCTAAACAGAAAAAACGCTAAAAAAAAGGCTTCGCTTACGGTGGGGGATAGCTGGATGACGTTCCACTTAGGCCAATTAAGAGAATTACTCCGAAAAGAAGATGTTAAAAGCCAAGATAATTAATGCAAAGAAAAGGAAAACTCGGGTAACCTGCTCTAAGTGCAGCTTATCTTACACGGGGAGGAACTACTCCATCTTGTACAAAAACGAAAAACTTGCCTTTTTCAAAATGAAGCTTCCGGACGATAAGCTAAGGACTTATTGTCACGACTGCCTATATAAGGTCATAGGCGCGTCCATGGGTGTCCTTATAGAAGTTAAGCTGGAAATGGAGCTAGTAGATCACACGGTGAATTTAATTTTTCATAAATGAAAATTCTCCTTGATAGCGCCCAAATAAGGCGTAAGTTACTGCATGAAATACTCTAAGTGGCCCAAGGGAGACTTGGCCGGATTAAACGATAAAGACTTAGCTAGTAAAGCGACCAAGGGGTGCTCCGAATCTTTTGGAGAAATAATCCACAGAGATTCCGGGTATATTCGCGGATGGCTCCTAAAGAGAACTCGAGACGAACTTCTCGCGGAAGAGTTACTGCAAATGACCTTGATAAAGTGCTGGAAGAACATTCGAAAATTTAAAGGCGAATCCGCGTTCAGAACTTGGGCCTGCGCTATAGCAAGAAACTTATCCATAGACAACTACAGGAAAGTTCAAAGAAGGCGAGAAGTATCACTAGAGGCCTCCCCAGAGGGAGTCAGTAAGCTTACGAGCTATCAGGAAACCCTCACGGACCCCTTGAGAAAGTCTAAAGCGAAAGAACTGAAAGCCTTCCTAGACAGAATCATGGACAAGCTCCCTGTCCCGCATAGGAACGTCCTTTGGCACTTCGCCGTGGGAGAGCTTACCTACTTAGAGATCTCCAAATTAGAAAAATGCTCAATAGGAACGGTAATGTCTAGGCTTTTCTATGCCAGAAAAAAAGCTCAAGATTTAGTTAAGAAGCATAAGGGCTATGAGGCGCTATGGCATTAGTAAGCAAAATTTATTGTGAGCGCGAGCTCCCCATCCCACTCGAAGACTTCGGCGAAGACGAAGAAACAGACTTCAAAGACGTCGTATGGGACGAGCTCTCCTTCTACACCTCTTCCCTTTACGACCACTTAGAAGACTCTGGCTATGGGGTCTCAAACTACACGATCAGTGAGGACGGACAATTTTACAGAAACAAAATCGAATACGACGTATTTGAGGACGAAAAAGGAGAGGTGAAAATAAACGAAATAGACAAAGGGATAGAAAGGAAAGATTTCACGGGAGAGATTCACTTTGGTACAGAAATAATGGGCGAGAATCATGATTACTTCATGACATTTGAAGCTCTGTTTTTCAAAGGAGACCTCAAAGAGCTAAGCACTTACGAATGGAAAAAAAAAGACAACAAAGATCGGAAGAAGAGCCAAGAAGCCTTAAGAGAACAAGTAAAGATAGAATGCCAAAAAAATCAGAAATCATGCTCTGTTTTTTTATTTTATTTAAAATGGTTACCGTTCCAAATTTTAAATTTACTGAAATGGACGTTAGTACAAGTCATGACCATAGTAATTAAATTGCAAAGATGGATTAAAGGATAGGCCATGAAATCCGGCAACATACTTTACATCCACATCCCCAGAACAGCAGGAACTCATTTTGAAAAAGCTCTAGGATTCAAAGGGCACGATTCCCCGCCGAGATGCGGATCAATAGCGTACGGGGCCAACTATGAACAAGCAATGGGGTGGGATAAGAAAAGCCGCATAATGCTGCAACACGCGACCTACAGAGAGTTAATTCAGCATAGATTCACATCAAAGGACGATGACCTAATAAAAATAACTATCGTCAGGAACCCTTACCACAGAATCATTTCTTTGTATAAATATTTCGGTGGGCATAAGAAGTGGCAAAATTTTGAAAACTTTTTATCTAATTTAGAGACCGGAGGAATTAATGGGTATTTTTATATGCCTCAATGGAAATACATTGACGGTGGAGAAGGCTTTAATATAATTAAATTTGAAAATTTTCTAGCAGATTTAGAAGTCATAAATAAGAAGTTTAATGTTAACATCAACGCCTCCTTTAGAGAAAAGGAGCAGGGAGGTAAATCCAAAAAAGCATTCAAAGAGTTTTTCGAATCTCAAGAATTGATAGACAGAGTAAACGATCTCTACCTTAAGGACTTCGAGACGTTTGGCTACTGCACTAAACCGACCCTTTAAAAGGCCATTCCTCTACGCTATCTTCCTGCCCCTTACGACTACTTGAACGCCAAGAGGCCAACGGCCTGTGGCATGCGTATGAGTCGTTTGATTTAGCAAATAAATACTTAGGGTGAATTAATTTTATTTTCCCGCCTTGAGCGTTTAGCTCGTTTACTCGCTCATCAAAGTCCTCAAAAGCATCAAGGAAATCGCGACTAATAAAATTTTTAAAATGCTTAGTTAAGTGCCCGGGCCCATTATGCGCCCTTGCCCTTGGCTGTAAGTCTATGACGGTATCCTTAATTACTTCGTGCCTTGGGGTTGCCCCGAAAAATCCATTACAAATCCAATGGACGGCTGAGTGAGGGCTTGCAACAATTAAATTTTTACCTGAAATCAAATCGTCTATCGGCTTGAAGCATTCGAAATCTATATCTACATAAACGCCCCCATACTTCAATACTATCAAGTACCGCAATATATCAGCCTGACATGCGGCGGCAGAATAAGTTTTACCGATAGCGTGATTATTAAACGCAGAGACGGCATTATGGGGAGCCCCAGAAAGAATACTCCCTATGTCTTTGTTTGTCCAAAGCTTATATTCCCAAGACGGGTGAAGCTCCTTCCATATCTTTGCGTATCCCGAGCAATGACTTGGGGCCGGATTTGAGCCGATCCAGATTTGGTGTATTATTTTAGGTATCATTTTCTATCCTTCAAATTCGTACCCGAAATACTCTATGTCTTTTGCGTATTTTTCCGCAACGGTTTGGCGAGTTTCCTCATCGTAAAGGTCGGTGTAGTGTTTGTGTTTTGTTGCCCGTATTTTGTATAAATCTTTTATTTGTAAACCTAACCTCTTTCGCAGTAAACGATAATCTTCGTCCATGCGTTCAAATCTAATTAAATGATCTACCTTAAGATCTCCATCGATATAGAGATATTCGTATTGAGGTTGAATGAAATGAGTATCTTCTAATTCGTCGAAAGTATCTATATTCCGTGTAAAATATTTGAAATCGTCACCAAATAGCTTTTTCTTTTGTTTGTCTTGGGGACTTCCGTTGCCTCCGCGCTGAAAATAAGAAAAACCACTTACTAACCGCTCCCACGGATTTCTTACAATTGAAAATTTTAAATAGCTTTTATATTCTTTAGGAAATTTATTTTTATAGTAAAGCATTTTAAAATGGGTCGATCCAGCTGCAACCGGACATTCTCTGTCTCTTAGTATATTTTCAATACTCGTTCCTGCAGTCTTTGGAATATGTATAAAAATGCACTTATATTTTCGACTTATCATTTTTATCCTCCAAATTCGTATCCTAAATTTTTTAATTCTTTAGTTATCTTCTTAAATACTACTGTATTTTTCATTCTGATGCCTCTAGAGGTATTGTAGTAACTACGTCATTGTGACCATCTTGTTGATAAAATCTAGGTCTAGAATAACACAAAATATTATGATTTTGCATATCAATAGCTACAGCTTCATCCATGATCATATTCGTATCCTTAGCACCTAACATATTTTCCATTGTCTTCTTTTTGTATTTTTCCGACAAATACAATACAGAATGAACACCTAACATGTTTAATGGCTTAACAATATCTTCATTTATTTTATGAAATCTTGTTCCACCACCAGTAGATACACCACCAACCATCCCCCATATAGAAGTTCCCAAATAAACAGCATCAGTATCTTCTTCATAATGAACAATAGGATCAAAATTATCTGTGTACCAGACATCATCTTCCAAAACTATAATTGGTCCTGGATTGGAAAGAGCTTTAGCATGACATTCTGCAACTAAATGACTTTTTTCTTTTTGAATTCCCATAAAAGATTTGTCCGTTTTATCCATCATGGTTCCATTCAATTGAATTGTATTATCAAATCCTAACGTTTCAAACATAGAATTCATTTTTTCATGTCTATCTGTTGCACTCTCTATGGTTATCCAATAAGTTTGGATTTTAGTAATATCAACTTCCATAGTTCATTCCTTTTTTTCCTTCAAGCTTTTTACTTGACCGATAATACTTAGCGTATTTTCACACCTTATCTTATCTACCTGTATGGTTTTCGGATAATTTAATTCACGATCGACCCTTACCCCCTCCTCCCTATGTTCTGACTGTATGAAGTCGTCAACAAAGTCAAACCATCCATGATCTTTTAATGTTTTGAAATAATGATCCACATCTTCTTTTCGAGCCTCCAAGAGAACGTCAAAACCCAGCTCCTCTTTAGCAATCATGGTTATATACCTGAAATAAAGACCCTCATCACAAGATAAACTTGAAACAATAATTAAATTCATGTACTATATATTACACATGTATGACTTAAATAAAGCTATTGTAACTGGTGGTTGTGGCTTTATCGGGAGTCATTTAGTTGACGATCTAATAAAAGAGGGGGTTGAGGTCGAAGTAATTGACGATCTCTCAGCGACAGAAAATGAGTTATTCTACCATAATCCGTCAGCTTCTTACCATCAATTCAATATACTTAACAGCGAGATGGTTAATTCCACCTTCGAGACATTCAAGCCCGACGCTGTCTTTCACTTAGCTGCAAAAGCGAGAATACAAAGAGCAATACAAAACCCGACGGAAACCTGTGAGGTAAATTTCTCCGGAACAGCTAATATTCTTGAGGCGTCTAGATTATACGAAGTTGATAGGGTTATGTTCTCCTGCACCTCCTCGGTTTATGGGCTGAAAAATTCTTGCCCCTTAAAAGAGGACATGCCAAAAGACTGTTTAAACCCATATTCAATCAGCAAGTCAGCAGCGGAAGAACTGTGTAAAATGTATTACGATTTATACGGGTTAAAGACTGTGACGTTTAGATATTTTAATGTTTTTGGAGAGAGGCAACCTCTTCGAGGAGATTACGCTCCTGTCGTTGGCCTTTTTTACAGGCAAAAAGCCCTAGGTAAACGCATGACAATCGTCGGAGACGGAGAACAGACAAGAGACTTTACGTATGTAAAAGACGTCGTGCAGGCCAACATGCTGGCGGCTAAAACTAATAACGTAAAAGCTTTCGGAGAAGTGTTTAACGTGGGTTCCGGAAAGAGTTACTCCGTTATTGATATAGCTACAATCATACAAGGTTTAACGAGCTTTTTGCCTGAGAGGGAAGGGGAGGCTAGACACACGTTAGCGGATATATCTAAGATACAAGAAGTTTTAGATTTTCTTCCATCAATCTCTTTGGAAGAATGGATGAAAAATGAAAACAATAAGATAGAAAGTTATGCCCAAGAAGAAACCAAATAAAAGGCAAAGGAAAGCCTTAGATCACGCTGCTCAGATAAAAAGAACTAAAAAGTTCGACAAACCCGACGCAGCCCCCCCGAGAACGGCTCATTACGACAGAAAATCTGGAGTACATAAGTCGGCAGCAGAAAAGACCCACGAAAGCAGCACTGAGGTCACCTACTCTTGGAAAGAGGACGCGGGAGGAGAAAACGTACACATAAAAAGCAAAAAGTTCATGAAAAATGAGCATAAAGCTAGATACGAAGGGGAAAGACAGTACGATAAGAACGGGAACCTTACCGCTGGTAGCTGGACGGAAGACTGCGGTAATCACTGCAAAATAAATAAAGATAAATTTGACGAAGGCTACGATAGCGTTTTCGGAGAAAGAAAAAAGGGAGCAGCGGCCGGAAAATTCAAAAAATTCAAAAAAACATACTAAATGAGCGCGGGAAAAGGAGATAAACCAAGGCCGGTTGATAAAGTAAAGTATAATGAAAATTATAAAAAAATATTCGGCGACAAAGACTACGGTCGAGTAGGGGAAGAGTTCGCCGACGGGCTCGGGGAGGACTGCAAAAACTGCTTAAAAAAAATAGGCGTAAAAAAATTCAAAAAAACCTATTGACATAAAATAAATAACTGGTATCATAGAAAGATGAAGACGTTGATCTACCAGAACTTAAAAGGTGAAAAGCACCTGTATCAAATCGAAGACCCAACTCCTACGGAAATTTTCGGCAACAAGAAGGAGGGAGTGGAAGACAAGGGTTTCAATGCTAAGTGCCTAAACCGAGACAATCAATGGCGTTCATTCAGATACGATGGCGTTATCACAATGAGCTAGTAAGATGCAAGTAATAGTCTATTACAATCCGAAAAAGAAGTGCCTAGAAGTTAAAGGACGCAAGGATGAGAATCGTTACCCCGCGAAAAAGCAGCTTGACGTTCTTAAACGAACCCATGCTCTAGATTTGGGAGAGGTATCGCTTAAGAGGAGAACCTTCTCAGGCAAGGTGGATTTAGATACAATCCATTCCTTGGAAGAGAAAAAGTCTTCACGACCCAAGTGGAAGCAACAGGTCGAAATAAAGAAAACGGACGGCGGTAATAGATTTTTTGATATTAGAACGGGCAAGAAGTTAGAAGCTTACGCCCCAAGACTCTTCTTGGAAGATTCTAAAATTTTTGTACTGTAAATAAATAAAAAGAAAGAAATATTATGAAAGAATTAGTAAAAATGGAAACGCCGCAAGTTCAGCCCTTGCTGGTGGATGGAGAAGATAGTTCTCCGAGCTGCCTCAGAATGCTCCTAGAAATTGCGAGGGCGGATAGTGACGCTAACGACCCTGAAGAGGCTACCTTATCAGTTCATTTAGTTGACGATCCAACCATCGGATACTTTAGGGGTGGAAAGTTTAAGCATTATACCCACGGTGGGGCGCAGGTAGAACTTAGCAAGGATAGTCCTGCTGATTGGGATGAGCCAGAAACGCAAATTTTCTTTACTGAGGGATTCTCCGAGAGAATTGTGGCTCCTCTCAGAAATGAGAACGGAAAGATTAGCCCCCAAGGATTGAAGACTCTTGGCGAGATGGCTATTTACGAGTATCTCGTACATACAAACCTTTAGTGTTTATTGTTCTTTAAAATAATTTTGCCGGTTGATCGCTGGCAAAGGGTGTGACCGAATAAACTGCTGTCGCGGCAGTTAAGGTACAGCGCTCGTAGGCAGGAGATTACCGTCTCTAGGGGCTTACAAGGGCTGGTTCAAAGTAGGGTTTCTCACTGAAACTCAAGCTGTGACTCCGAAACGATGGAGGTAAATGAGAATCCTCCCACCCATTAATTTATTACCGACCATGAATAAGATTAACTTCATAACCCCTTGCTCTAGGCCAGAGAACTTAAACGAAATAGGACACTCTATCTTGAGGGGGGCAGTTGAGCCGCTCCAGAACCATTTCATTCCTTCCAACGAATGGAAAATTAGGTGGTGGATCGTTTTTGACACCAACTTACTAGATGCCGATCAAATAAACAAAGCCTCCGTAGAGATTTCTGACGCTGATTTCTCCTTAATTCAACCCACGTTATTAATTAACGGAAAATCTGGTTCAGCCGGACATCAACACAGAAACCTAGCTTTAGACGTTTTAGAAAACCGAGAAGAAAAAGGATGGTTATACAATATCGATGACGACAACATTCTTCACGAAGATTTTCATTTGGTCCTTAAGGAAGGAGTCCTTAGAGGGAATATGGCGGCGGTAATAGTCAATCAGGTACTCAAGAACGGAGAGCTCAACCGGAGCCCAGTTGATGGCACTGAACTTACCGCGCACCCTGAAAATATGAGAGTCTACCGTGTCGATACTGCTCAGGCTATTTTCAACTTAGAAAAAATAAAAGGGAGAAGGTTCACCGAGTGGAAATACAATGCGGACGGCCTCTTCATCGAGAGCCTTTTCGAGGAGGATGGAAATTTTTCTTTTATAAATAAAAATTTATGTTATTATAATTACCTAGCATGAATGAGGACTTTTCAGTAACGTGCGGAAAATGGAGCACCACGGAAACGGTTGACGGGGAGATATTCAGCGACGGCAAAGGGGCCGCGTTTGAAGCGGCCACCAGAAGTCTTGAGAGATACTTCAAAACGAAATCAACCATAGAAAGAAGTCCAACCACCTGTGTTGTTCGACGCCCTAGAGCACTAAATAATAAGGATGATTACTTGATCTTCCCTCCCAGACTATATGAAAATATAGGGATTCACATAGTGACGGAATATTTTAAAAAAAATAAACAATTATGAAAAACGAATTCAAAAGTATAGTAAAAGGCACCCTTCTCGAATATTCTGTAGACAGCGATTCTGAAGCGATAAACCTAACCTCAGAAGTAAGTCAAGATTTATTAGCGGAAGCTATAGAAGATAGGATAAAAGCTAAATTTCATATATTTAGAATCAATAAAGCAATCACAGGAGATTGAATTGAAATTTTCAGATAGACTAACTGAGGTTTTAAGCAACGACAAATACCTATGCGGTCACTTAGGCCAAGGTAATCATCGAGGACTTCTGTATTATACTCTTTCAAACCTACAAAACCCTAAAGTTTGTGTTTGTTTGGGGAGCGGAAATGGCAGCGTCCCCTCCCTTATAAGAGAGGGGCAAGCATTTTCAGAAAACTCTCTAGGGAAAACCTTCTTAGTGGATGCCCAGATAGAAGGTTGGGGACAGGGCGATATTCACGATGAGCAAGGTATTTTTAGAAAAAACTTTCCAGAAATAGAGGTTCTAAAAATGACTACAGATAACTCTTGCGAGTATTTCAAAAAAAATCTTAGCGAAAAAATAGATTACCTACACATAGATGCTGATCACAGCTACAAACAGTCATTTAAAGATTTTGAAAATTTTTATAAAATTTACAGTTTAATGGCTGACGACTTTATTATCACCATGCATGACACAGCGATAGGTTTTCTTGACAACATGGCGGACGGATGTGTCGGTAGAGCCATATCTGAAATTAGATCAAAATACAAACAGCTAGAGGTTGTAGACTTTAATGCTCCGGTGACGATACCCAACGGTCTCTTTACTCAAGGAAATACAGGCAAATACGCCGCAGGAACTTGTATAATCAAGCCTAGAATATACAATAAATTCGATCAAATATAAAACATTTTGATTTCTTGGTATCTCCCCTTTAGAATAAGATTAAGCAGAGAAAGCCTAATGAAAGCACTAAATAAATATTTATTAATATTACTTAGCTGCTTTACGCTTTTTACATCTTGCCAAATTTGCGAAAAGTTGGGCATCGTTGAAAAGAGCGAGAAGTCCACCCAAAAAGTAGTTGGAGGAAAGATTGTCGAAACAGACTCTGACGGCGAAGCAGTTTCCCCCTCAAGTAAATTACCTAAGATAAATGTAGGTTATTTAGTGTGGTGGGCTGCCGTTTTCGCTTCAGCAGCGCTGGTAATCCGTTTTTTCGCAAGAAAGCACAATGAAAGACGGCAATAAATTAAGCTGGAAAACTAGACTAAAACTATGCTGGACCGTCCTTAGCCAAGGAGAGTATGCCCCCGAAGACTACAGAACAATTAACGAGCAGAACCAATGGGAGATATGCGAGCAGATGAGAAAAGACCTGCAAAAATGTGTTCAACCAAGAACGGTATGGAAAGACCGATCGACATCTTCTTCTAGAAGATATACAGATTGTGACGAAAAGTTATGAATAGAAGAGAATTTATCAAAACGGCGGTTCCTGTCGCGGCTATACCAGCTATTGCGATTACCTGTAAATACGAAGACGACGAAAAAGGGGCACTCACAGGAACAACGGCACCACCGTCTCGACTCACTTGGCCTTATCGAGTTTATTGTTACGAACGAGAACAGGGCGAGTGGTGCTTTAGCCAAAACACAAGAGGTAGCTTTTCTTGGCAAAGAGAGCTCATGACCTTTGAAGAAGAGAAGACTCTGCCGCGTTACGCTGGCTGGATGGAGGGAGGCAAATTGCATTTCTCAGCCCTTGACGATGCCCGGGACTTCATTGATTGTCACGTTAGAACTAAAGAAGACGTTAACATCGTGGATTCTATTTATGATATTTATCACATAAACCACTACGACGAAGGGGAAGGTGGCGTAGAAACGCAAGTAGCTCACTATTGGTTTAACGGCGACTCAGGCAGGCAGATACAATGGGTTAAGGAATCTCCGTACAGGGATTATACCAAAATGGAAGCCTCATGACCCCACGCCAATACAAAACCTTCGAACAGGCTGAAAAAGAAAAATTTCAAGTCTTGGCGGAAGATTGGACGCCAAGAGGCGACAAAAAGCTACGCACCTTCCTGAAAGAAATGGAGCCCTTCAAACTTCGTCAAGAGGAAGTTCCGCTTATAATTAGAATCGTAGAGAACCCAAAATGGTTCACGTCCAAACTATTCACAGGAGCAGTGAGCTTATTTACGCACGACTGCATTCACGCGTTGCTCGGGAGAGGGTTATTGCCCAAGGATGAAGCGTTCGTAATTGGGTATACCATGGGCAGCGGTAAACAAATGGCGCGCTGGAGAAGAAATTTATTTATGTTTTGTGCAAAATATTTATACCCGAAAGCATACAAATTCGAAGAAGAAGAAAGGTTTATATTCAACCTAGCGATTGTTGCGGGCTCTAAATGTGAGATAGATTTATCAACCGTAGACTTCAACAGCATGTTAGACCTGAGGATTTCCGAGATAAGAAGAGATCTAAAAATAAGCTATGAAATAATTAAGCACTGTTACGGGCTTGAAAAAAGATGCTTTAAAAGCTCGGAAAGTGAAAGACTCTTGCGGAGATGAATAAGGATAGACCACTAAACTGGAAATTGCTCAAGCTGAAGTCTAGGATAGATAGTCAGGAATCCGAGCTCAAAAAGCTCAGAAAACTGACAAAAAATAGCCACGTATGGTCAAGCACCACATATACGAAATTAGCGCAGAAGAGGTCTTCTACAGAAAATTAGACAGCTTTCACGAGACTTACGTATACCACTTGTTGCTAAGCGGAGAGGCCCCGAAAGGAACGAGCATAGAGTCAATAAAAATGGCTAAAAGCCCCTTAGTAAACGGAAAATACTGCAGTAGGGTAGTGGGAGGCCTGTTGAACACAAGGCCTGAAATATCAGTTAGATTATCTGAGAGCCTTCAAGTTAGATTAGAATGTTTGTTCACAAGAATCGATGATAAAGAACACATAAACCATACTTACATGATACAAAACGTAATTGACTGGCCGCAGGTGGGCGACTTTAGCTGCCAGATATGGTACTTAGGAGAGCGCGACATGAAAGAAATAAATAAATTCTGGGAGAATTAGAATGAAAAATATGAATACCTTCACGAAATGGTTCCTGCTAAACGCGGTTGTCCTTACCGTCGTGTTTTTTTTCGAAACGAAAGATGCAATCACAACGATAGTCAAAAATGACCTGTCTCACATATCCGTACTTATTATGTTTTTATATTTAATAGTTGCTGGATACATAGGTAGGCTGTGTTATTTAACCGACAAAATAAATGACAAAAAATCGGAAGAAGCAAAGGCCTATTTACTAAAGAGGTCGGAAGTCGGGTGGTTTGCGGCGGAACACTTCTTCTCACTCGGCCTACTCGGAACAATTATTGGTTTAATTTTCGCAACCAAAGGTAGCCTTGATTCATCACTGCCAGTAAGCGAAATAGTAGCCGGCTTAAAAGAGGGGTTAAATACGGCGTTTTATACGACTGTTTGTGGTATCGTATTTAGTTTACCATTACAGGTGCAGCTTATGATCTTAAAGTTCAAGCTAGAAACCAGAGAAGAAGAATAAAATAAACGATGCGTAAATTCTTTTCATTTAGGCCATTCATTGACGTGCTGTTTTGTTGCTTGTTGATGCTGATAGCGATTCTCTTTTTATTAAAGACAGAGGAAGAGAAAACCAAAATGCGACCCCCTAATGTAATTTACGAAGTGATATTAACGTGGGAGGGCAATAGCGAGGACGATTTAGATATTTATGTTCAGGCTGCGTCGGGTCACGTTGTAAGCTTCAACAACAGGGAAGGGGGGCAAGGGAGCTTAATAAGCTTAGATCACGACGCTTTAGGAAAAAGAAGAAACAACAGTTTGCAGGAAAACCAAGCAGGCACAGTCGTCCCGTTCAACGAAGAAATAGTGTCCTTCCGCGGAGTCACCGAAGGAGAAAACATCGTAACAATTCACGTTTACAGCAAGAGAGACGAGAACCCAGTTAATGGAACCATTAAGCTAATTAGGGTTAAGCCTTTCAAGGAAATAATAGTTAAAGAAAGGCAATTCAGTGCTACCGGAGAAGAAAAAATAGCCTTCCGATTCAAGACGGACAAACTCGGATCAGTTATCGAAATAAATGAACTTCCCGCAAGCTTACTTAATCCGTTGGGAGAGTAAATGAAGAGCTTTAAATTCTTGCCAAGAAATTTCATGAAATGAAATGGCATTCTTTCTTATACCTGTTAGCGAAACGATTCATAGCCGGTCATGACTTCGAATCCGCTAAACCAGTTATAAAGAAAATGATGGAGAACGGGTATGAAGTTTCCATAGATTACGTCGGTGAACTCAGCTCAGACGTAAATGATTGCAAGGAGGCAACAGAACAATATATTAAAATTATTAAATATTATTGGGACAAAAAAATAGACATTTCGATCAAACCTTCGCAGCTTGGCCTCTTAATTAACCCAGAAGTTTCTTACGCAAACTTGAATGAAATAGCTAAAATGGCAAAAAAATTTGGACACACCATTAGGCTAGACATGGAGGACTCCAGAGTCACAGAGCTAACCAGAAACCAAGCTATATTTTTGAATAATAAATACGGAAACGTAGGGGTAGCAATACAAGCCAACCTACACAGAACAGAAAAAGATTTAAGAATGCTAATAGACAACAACGTCTCCGTCAGACTAGTTAAAGGAGCTTACAAAGAAAGCGAAGACATAGCTCATCAAGAGCCTTCCGAAATTGAGCAATGTTTTTTTCATTACGCAGCTAACCTTTACTCAAATAAAGCTAATAAACCAGCGGTAGGGACGCACGACGAAGAGCTACTTGAAGATATTGAAGAACTGATCCCCAACGCTGATTACTTTGATTATGAGTTTCTTTACGGCGTAAGGAGAGACTTACAGAGAAAGTTTAAAAATCAAGGCAAGACTGTTAGAATATACATACCCTTCGGGACAGAGTGGTTACCTTACGCTTTAAGGAGACTAAAAGAGTGGAAGAATTTTAAGTTTGTAATAAGGAACATTTTCAAGGAGTGGTTAAAATGATTTTCCTATTATACGGGCAGCCAGCGTCAGGAAAGACAACGTTGGGGAACTTATTAGCAGACCACCTCGAAACACCATTCATCATTGATGGCGATGAGTTCAGGGAAATGTTTAAGAACGCAGACTTTGGGTTTAGAGGCCGTAAAAAGAATATTAGAGCGGCAAACACTGTAGCAACTTATTTAAATAAAAAAGGTAAAGACGAAGGCTGGGAGGCTATTTACGTTGACCTCGACAATGTACGGAAAAGCCATCCCGCAAATAAAGAAACTCACGTGATAATGTGCCTAGTGAACCCCTACAAACAATTCAGAGAAGAACTCAAGCAGGACAACGAGGGCGAAGTCATAGAAATCTTACTAAAATCGAACAGGGAACTAAGGAAAGAGTATCACGTTGAAGGCTTCGAGGAGGGTAATCCAGATTATATCATTGACACTAATGAAGAAATGCCTTATACTTGGAATAGATTGAAGGGCTTACTGAAGGTGTGAAATTATTAATATTATTAATGTTTTTTTTAACAGGGTGTTGCTGCTTCACGAACGAAGAGGCGATTTACTTAAGCCCAAGCGGTAAAGCTTTCCCTACGTATTGGGGCAAGCCGCCAGAGATACAAACAAAAGATTACGTGTCACTACCAAATGGGTTTGGACACGGCAGCAGTACACTGCTATATTGGATACAAGTAAAGCAAAGATGCGGGACTCCGCTCTCAAGAAAATGAATAAAAACATAGACATCAAAGAATCCTCACAGATAAGCCTAGACATAAAGACTCTGGTAGGTATCGTGTTGGCCATATTAGCTATCGCAGGAGTATGGTTCACCTTAACCGCTCAACTCTCACAATTACAATTAGATGTAATTCGTATGCAAGATGCTGTTGGGATGAACAGCGAATTTAGAATTAAGTGGCCCAGAGGCGAACTCGGAGCCTTACCAGACGACGCCAAGCAAGACCTTCGCATTGAGTATCTTCAGGAAGCTCTAGCGGAACTAAAGGCTGAGATCCAAAGCTTGAAAGAAAAAACAGATCACAAGAAACTAAATGTCATCCCCCTAAAAAATGATTGAATACCTTTTACTACTACAAATACCTTTTTATATAATCGCTGCGGGCGTTTGGTACATAGCGTGGAAGATGAAAGACTCCCCGACTGTTGAACTCGAGGATCAGCATGAAGACACAGAAGACGAGGAAAACGTGGGACGGAGGAGAGGATAATGGCTGATAAAGAAAAATTCATAAAATGTGATTGTCATAGCGAAGGCATGCTCATCACCAAGTTTGACGATGAGGAAGAACTGTACTTTAGCTACTGGCGTGAGGGCATCAACCCCATCAAATTATCTTGGTGGATGCGACTAAAACTGTGCTGGATGGTGCTGACGAAAGGCAATGTCCATGATGAC
>Ga0114997_10000153_pt1 | contig 51019 bp, 63 predicted proteins | sample ArcticOcean_MG_C_2_FD_87045 | JGI IMG/M metagenome (GOLD analysis project Ga0114997, IMG submission 87045) | Marine microbial communities from western Arctic Ocean - ArcticOcean_MG_CB4_136 | ecosystem: Environmental > Aquatic > Marine > Oceanic | place: Arctic Ocean: Canada Basin | collected... | reverse complement strand
GCGTAGTCGTGTCTCGTCGCTTCCTTGATCTCTGCGGCCAGCCATGGCGCCGGGGGCCCGTCGATTCTGGCTTGATTCATTCGGCCGGGGGACTCGATGCGGCGGTTCGAGGCAACGGCGAGGCGCTCGGTAAAGGATTCGAGGTCGTTCGTGACACCGACCACGTCGTAACGCGCCAGTGTGGCGATTGCGGCAGCTTCAGCGGCGTCGTCGGCGTTCGAAGGGCTGTGCGACTCGGCGGCCAATCCTGGATCGCTGAAGATTTGACACATGTAGTTCGTCATGCGTGATCGGATCTCCGGATCGCGTCATGCATCCTCGGTCGTCTCAGCGGGGTGGTTGTTGGCGGCCAGTTGCTTGAGATGCGAGCGCGTCCGCTCGAGAGGGTCCCGGAGCACCGTTGCTCGCACGCAGTCGTCGACGGCTCGAAAGGCGACCCAAGCCGGATGGTGAACCGAGATACGGGCATATTCTCTTCTCCGTCCGGCGGGTTCCTTCATGAGATAGTCGGGCAGCGCCTTCGCCGCGGCGATATGGACGGTGCGTCGTGTGGGAACTTGGGCTCGTTACCGACCGCTCGCTCGACCGTCTGCCCCAGCGACGTGCCGCCCGTCTTCATGACATGGGTAAAAAATATGGGTCTGCTCACCCGGTTCGTCCTCGTCGCTCGGCGCTCTGTGCCAACGCGTCTTCGGCGACATCATGGTGTTGGCGGTAACCGGAGATAAACGCCTGTGCGGTCGCGGCGAACGGGAGCGCGAGGAGTGCGCCGACCACACCGAGCAAAGCCGCACCGACCAGAACAGAGCCGAACGCCACCGCCACGTGAATTTCCATCGTTTGTGCTGTGATCCTTGGCGCAAACAGGTAGTTCTCAACTTGTTGGTACACAAGCACGGCGATGAGGACGATGAGCCCCTTCTTCGGGTCGTCGAGCAGGCCGATGACGAGCGGCAGGCCGCCGGCGAAATAGGTGCCGATAACCGGGATGAACTGAGAAATCACGCCAACCCAGAGCGCAAGCGGGAGGGGGAAGGGCACATCGGCGATTTCGAAGACGATCCAGTGCGCGGCAGCGGACAGTACGGCGAGAACGATACGGGAATAGATGTAGCCGCCGGTCTTTTGAATCGCCAGGTCCCAGACATCGAGAACCATCCGCTGGCGAGAAGGAGAGAGGAACGAGCAGATAGTGCGACGGAGCTTTGGGCCCTCAGCGACGAGATAGAAGGTGAAGAGGGCGATCGTGAACGCCTGGAACACAATATTGAGCAAGGTTGTGCCCAGATTCACCAGGTCGTCCGCAAATGTGGTGGCGAAATCGGCGGCCCGTCCGTCGGTGACGAATTCCTCCTTCAGGTTCTGGAGGTCGATGCCTTCGTCGATGTTCTCTTGCAGCCATACTTCGGCATCCTCGATGAGCGCCGGTGCGTCGTTGATGAACTCGTCGATCTGTGTCGCAAGCGCGTTGCCAATCGCAGCGGAGAACCCGGCCAAGGCCAAAAAGCTCACGACATATACGACCCACACGCCGAGTCCTCGTCGCATTCCGAGTCGTTCTAGGCGATTGACGGCCGGTTCGATTGCGAAGCTGATGAAGAGGGAGATAAGGGCAACGATGAGCAGCGACCGGAGCGACCGCACCATCCCAGTGCCTAGATACACGATTACCGCGCCCAGCCAAAAAAGCGCTATTGCCTTCACAACCCACCGTGGCACTACTTTGAGGCCGGAAAACATTGGCGCCGTGCTCGTTTTAGCTTCCGAGGTGGGGGTCTCGTCGGGGTCTGTCGCCATGATTTTGGACGCTACATCTTGTCCGCGAAAGACCCGTGGATGCCGGTTGTTGCACGCCGCCGCGCCCGATATGCTCGTTCCCTTGTGCGGTGAGGTGACTTTTGAGTCACTGCATCACACCGAATCGACGTCGATGAAGGCCCCCGGGCACCACATCGCAAAACCGAAGAACGCTCCGCCGGGTTTGCCCGTGCGGAGCGTTCGCGTGATCGGCAACGATTGCGCAAATTCGAAACGCGCGACTGTCCGCAGTCCCGCCGTAACCACAGGAAACAACCATGGCCTCCAAGGCGATCGTCGGCGAGAAAGTCGGCATGACGCAGGTTTGGGACGAGGAAAACCGAGTCGTCCCGGTCACCGTTCTGCGCGTGTCCGCGTGCCGTGTCGTGCAGGTCAAGACGCCTGAACGCGACGGATACAGCGCCATCCAGGTCACGCTCGGCGTGCGGGATGCGAACAAGCTCAATCGACCCGAAGCGGGTCACTTCGAAAAGGCAGGCGTTGATGCTGGCCGTAAACTTGTCGAGCTCCGTCTCGACGATGTTTCGGATTTCACCGTGGGCCAAGAGATCTCCGTCGACTTGCTTGAGCAGGGTGAGCGTGTTGACGTCACCGCCGTTTCGAAGGGCAAAGGCTTCGCCGGCGCCATGAAGCGACACGGTTTCGCCGGTGCTCCGGCATCGCACGGCGCCCACAAGAACCACCGAAAGCCCGGAGCGATTGGCCAGTGCGCCACTCCGTCTCGCGTGTTTAAGGGCAAGAAGATGCCTGGACGCATGGGAAACACCAAGGTCACCACTCTCAACCTCGAGGTCGTCAAGAGCGATCCTGAGGCCGAGGTGCTGCTGGTTCGGGGCTCCGTCCCCGGTCCCCGCGGCGCCACCGTGGTGATCCGCGACGCAGTGAAGGGATCCTGAGATGGCGTCCATCACGATGAAGAGCCAGTCCGGCAGCGATGCTGGCACCGCAGAGCTCGCCGACGAAGTGTTTGGTATTGAGCCGAACCTCCCGGTCATGCATCAGGTCGTTACCGCCCAACTCGCCGCCAAGCGTGCTGGCACCCACTCCACCAAGACCCGTTCCGAGGTCCGTGGTGGCGGTGCCAAGCCCTGGCGCCAGAAGGGCACCGGTCGTGCCCGTGCCGGTTCCTCCAACTCGCCGATCTGGCGTGGTGGCGGCATTGCCCACGGTCCCCGCCCGCGTGACTACAGCCAGAAGACCCCTAAGAAGATGGTGAAGCTCGCTTTGCGCAGCGCACTGTCCGACCGGGCGAGCGATGGCAACGTGATCGTTGTCGACTCGTGGAACTTCGCTTCCCCGAAGACCAAGGATGCCACTGCGGCATTGTTGGCCATCGGCGCCGAGGGCAAAGTCCTCCTCGTGCTTGGTGATGGTGACGAGGGTGCATACAAGAGCTTCCGGAATCTCACCAACGTGCATTGCATGTACCAAGGTGAGCTCAACACCTACGACGTGCTCGACAGTGACGTTGTCGTCTTCACGGAGGCCACCCTCCCGGGGGCGCCGTCCGCTTCGGTTCCCGAAGCTGGCGACACCAACGAAGGGAGCGACTCGTGAAAGATCATCGCGACGTCATTATCCGTCCCGTCGTCTCCGAGAAGTCATACACACTCCTCGAGGAGAACGTTTACACCTTCGTGGTAGCTCCAGGCTCTTCGAAACCAGAGATTCGCGACGCTATCGAGTCCATCTTCGATGTTTCGGTGCTCAAGGTGAACACTCTCAACCGCAAGGGCAAGCGCAAGCGCAACCGTCGCACTGGTGGCTTTGGCCAGCGGTCCGGGCAAAAGCGTGCCATCGTCACCCTCGCCGAGGGTGACTCGATCGATCTGTTCGAGGCGTAGTCATGGCCATTCGTAAGCGTAAGCCGACGAGCCCGGGACGTCGTTTCCAGACGTCGTCCGACTTCTCGGAGATCACCGCCACCAAGCCCGAGCGCAGTCTCGTCAAGGGTGAGTCAAAGACCGGTGGTCGTAACAACCACGGTCGCAAGACCAGCCGCCATCGTGGTGGTGGTCACAAGCAGAAGTATCGCACGATTGATTTCGACCGCACCAAAGACGGCGTTATGGCCACGGTTGCAACGATTGAGTACGACCCAAACCGCACCTGCAACATTGCACTCCTGAACTACCACGACGGTGAGAAGCGCTACATCCTCGCTCCCCGTGGTCTTGAGGTTGGCGCCAAGATTCAGTCCGGTCAAGGCTCCGAGATTCTTCCCGGTAACAGCCTCGCCCTGCGGTTCATCCCGGTGGGTACGGTCGTACACAACGTCGAACTCAAGGCCGGCGCTGGCGCCAAGATGGGCCGCTCCGCTGGAGCTTCCATCCAAGTGGTCGCCAAGGAAGGCGATTTCGCCACCCTGCGGCTGCCCAGCACCGAAATGCGGCGTGTGCCGATCGACTGTCGGGCAACCGTCGGCGAAGTCGGCAACAGCCAACACGAACTCGTGAAGATCGGCAAGGCCGGCCGCAACCGCTGGAAGGGCAAACGCCCGCAGTCCCGTGGTGTCGCCATGAACCCGGTTGATCATCCACATGGTGGTGGCGAAGGAAAGACATCCGGTGGTCGCCATCCCGTGTCCCCATGGGGCAAGCCTGAGGGCCGTACCCGTAAGAGCAAACTAGAATCCGACAAGCTGATCGTGCGCCGTCGCCGGACGCGCGGTTCGCGGAGGTAATTACAATGCCGCGCAGCCTCAAAAAGGGTCCGTTCGTCGATGGACACCTCCTCAAAAAAGTCGATGCTCTCAACGAGTCCGGCGAGAAGAAGGTCATCAAGACCTGGTCTCGCCGCTCAACGATCATCCCCGACATGATCGGCCACACTCTGGCCGTTCACGACGGTCGTAAGCACGTCCCGGTGTACGTCACCGAGTCGATGATCGGCCACAAACTCGGTGAGTTCGCCCCGACCCGCACATTTAAGTTCCACGCGGGCCAGGAGCGGGGGGCCCGTCGATGACCGGTCCAAAGACCAACGAGCGTCCGGGCACCCGGGCCAAGGCGTCGCACGTTCGTTCGTCGGCCTACAAAGCTCGTGAAATCCTCAACCTGATCCGTGACAAGTCCTACGCCGAGGCGTCGGAAATCCTCGCCTTCAGCGAACGCGGCATCAGCGAAGAGATCGCCAAGGTGCTCGACTCGGCCGTTGCCAACGCCGAGCACAACGATGGCCAGCTTGCTGAAGAACTCTTCGTCTCCGCGTGTTACGCCGACGAAGGACCCACTCTGAAGCGTTGGCGCCCACGTGCTCGTGGCCGCGCCACTCGTATTCGCAAGCGCACCTGCCACATCACCGTAATCGTCTCTCGCTTTTCCGAGGAGAAGCTTGAACGTCTTCGTGAACGTGAGTCGGCCTCTGGCCGTTCCACCACGGCCAACGCCGCCGAAGCGCGTCGCCAGCGGGTGGCCCAGAGCCGTGCTCGTGACGAAGCCGCCGCCGAAGCCGAGCACGATCATGATCATGACGACGAGGCCACGGTCGAAGATCAGGCCAACGAGGTCGTTGCCGCAACCGCCGCCGAAATGGCAGCTGCGGGCTATGACTACGACGCCGAAAAGGCCGATTCCGACGCCGACTCCATTGTCGACGCCGATGACGAGTCGCCGTTCGGTCCGCTCAGCCACGCCCCGCATGACGATGCGAGCGTCGCCCCCGAGGGCTACCCCATCAAGGGCAACGCCGACTCGATGAAGTACCACCAGGCCGAAGGGCGCTGGTTCGAACAAACCGTGGCCGAGGTGTGGTTCGCCACAACCGACGCCGCCGAAGCCGCCGGCTTCAGCGAGGCCGGATCGAAGGCCTCTTCCGACGAAGAATCCGCCGACGGCGGCAACGACAGTGCCGGCGACGCCGGAGAGGACGAGTAATGGGACAGAAGGTCAACCCCTACGGGTTCCGCCTGGGCATCACCACGGAATGGAAGAGCCGCTGGTTCGCCGAACGTGAGGACTACGCCAACTTCGTCATCGAAGACTGGAAGATTCGCGACTTCCTCATGACCGAGCTGCCGCATGCCGCGATCAGCCGTGTTGAGGTCGAGCGCGCCCGCGATCGTCTTCGTGTCGATGTGCACACTGCCCGTCCGGGCATTGTCATCGGCCGCCGTGGTTCTGAGGCCGACCGTCTTCGTGCCGGTCTCACCGCGATCACCGGCAACGCCAAGGTGCAGCTCAACATCCAGGAGATCAAGCAGCCCGAACTCGACGCTGCGCTGATCGCTCAGGGTGTCGCTGATCAGCTCGCCGGTCGTGTGGCGTTTCGCCGGGCGATGAAGCGTGCCGTACAGAACGCCCAGAAGGCTGGCGCTCTCGGTATTCGTGTGCAGTGCTCGGGCCGCCTCGGCGGCTCGGAAATGGCTCGCACCGAGTGGTACCGCGAGGGCCGTGTGCCGCTACACACGCTCCGCGCCGACGTCGACTATGGCTTCCGCGAAGCAAAGACCACATACGGTCGTATCGGCGTGAAGGTGTGGCTCTACAAGGGCGACATCCTCCCGTACAAGACCCAGAACGATGACAAGGCCACTCTCGAAGCCGCGATGGCTGCGGGTGAAACCAGTGGTCTAGCGAAGCCCCGTAAGGTTGTTTCGTCCGCTGCTGCCCGCAAGCGTGTGGCCACCCCCGAGACCGACAGCGATGCTGAGGTCGAAGAAGAACCGGCACCGCTCATCAAGGATGCCGATCCCGAGTTCGAGAAGCTCCTCGACGAGGAAGATGCCATTGAAGCATCCACTCGTGAGCAGAGCGAGACCCCGCACTTCCGGGCGAACGACTGAGGTTGCTGACATGTTGATGCCAAAGAAGGTCAAGCACCGCAAACAACACCGCGGCCGCACAAAGGGCAACTCGAAGGGCGCCACCGAGGTCACCTATGGTGACTACGGAATCCAGGCGCTTGAGCCTGGTTGGATCACCGCACGGCAGATCGAAGCTGGCCGTATCGCCATGACCCGCCACATTAAGCGTGGCGGCAAGGTGTGGATCAATGTCTTCCCCGACAAGCCCGTCACCAACAAGCCGGCCGAAACCCGCATGGGTTCCGGCAAGGGCAACCCCGAACACTGGGTTGCTGTTGTGAAGCCGGGTCGAATCCTGTTTGAACTGTCGTACCACGATGAAGAAGTCGCCCGTCAGGCGATTGATCGTGCCATCCAGAAGCTGCCCATCAAGGCACGCTTCGTGAGCCGTGAGGAAGGCTTCTAATGGCAAAGGCAAAGGCGCTCGCCGATCTCGGCGACACTGACCTCATCGAGAAGCTGAGCGATCACAAGGAAGAGCTGTTCAACCTGCGCTTCCAGTTCGCTACCGGTCAACTTGAGAAGTCCACGGCTATGACGGCTGCCAAAAGAGACATCGCCCGAGTGCTCACCGAGCTCCGGGCCCGCGAGATCGCTGATTCTGATGCGGTCACCGCAACCGAGGAGGCCAGTAATGGCTGAAGAAACTGAACCACGCGTGAACGCGCGAAAGGTCCGTGAGGGCTTGGTTGTGTCCGACAAGATGGACAAGACCGCAGTCGTTGAAACTGTAGATCGCGTTCGTCACCGCCGTTACGCCAAGACCGTGCAGCGCAACAAGAAGCTCCACGTGCATGACGAAGAAAACACCCTCAACGTGGGAGACCGCGTCCGGGTGCAAGAGACTCGACCGCTGTCAAAGCAGAAGCGCTGGCGTCTCGTTGAAGTCCTGGAGCGTGCCAAGTGATCCAGCAGGAGTCCCGTCTTCGGGTCGCTGACAACTCGGGCGCCAAGGAGGTCTTGTGCATCAAGGTCCTCGGCGGGTCGAGGCGTCGTTATGCCTCGATCGGCGACATCTTCGTCGCTACGGTCAAGGACGCGATCCCGGGCGCCCAAGTCAAGAAGGGTGATGTCGTCAAGTGCGTCGTCGTCCGTGTGAAAAAGGAAAAGCGTCGACCGGATGGCAGTTACATCCGTTTCGACGAGAACGCAGCTGTGCTGATCAACGATCAGCACCAGCCCCGCGGCACTCGTATCTTCGGCCCAGTGGGTCGAGAACTGCGCGACAAGCAGTTCATGCGCATCGTGTCGTTGGCACCGGAGGTTCTGTAATGGCAGCCACGCCAACCCGTAAAGCACCGGGCATGAAGATCAAGAAGGGTGACCGCGTCGTCGTCCTGTCTGGCAAGGACAAAGGCGCTGAAGGTGTCGTCGAGCGCGCCATCCCCGAAAAGGGAAAGGTGATCGTTGATGGCATCAACATCGCGAAGAAGCACCAGGCCCCCACCCGTGGGGATCAGCAGGGTGGCATCATCGAGAAGGCAATGCCGATGGACGCGTCTAACGTCGCCGTCGTCAGCCCGACTGATGGCAAAGCCACCCGCGTCGGTTACAAGATTCTCGACGATGGCACCAAGATCCGAATTTGCCGGCGCACAGGGGCGGAACTCGCATGAGCACCACCACCTACCAGCCGCGACTTCGCACCCGTTATAACGAGGAGATTCGGGCCGCTCTGCAGACCGAACTCGAACTCCCCAACGTGATGATGGTCCCGAAGATCGAGAAGATCGTCCTCAACATGGGTGTGGGTGAAGCCGTTGGCTCCGCCAAGCTCATCGAAGGTGCGCTCTCCGATATGCAAACCATCGCCGGCCAAAAGCCGATCACCACTCGAGCCAAGAAAAGCCTCGCCACTTTCAAGCTGCGCGAAGGCCAGACCATTGGCTGCAAGGTCACCCTCCGGGGCGACCGTATGTATGAATTCCTGGACCGCCTCATCTCGTTGGCGATTCCACGTATCCGCGACTTCCGAGGGTTGTCGCCGAAGTCGTTTGACGGCAACGGCAACTACACCTTCGGTGTCACCGAACAGCTCATGTTCCCGGAAATCGACTACGACAAGGTCGACACCACCCGGGGTATGGACATCACGATCGTCACAACGGCGAAATCGAACGGCCACGGACGAGCTTTGCTCTCCGCGTTCGACTTCCCGTTCCGACGCGAAGGGCAGTGACCCATGGCGAAGAAAGCACTTCGTGAGAAGCAGCAGCGCACCCCGAAGTTCAAGGTGCGCGCCTACACCCGGTGCCGCCGTTGTGGCCGGCCCCGCTCGGTGTATCGCAAGTTCGGCCTGTGCCGAATTTGTCTCCGTGAGATGGCACATGCGGGCGAACTGCCCGGTGTCAAAAAGGCCAGCTGGTAGGGGGTGACGTAGCGATGACAATGACAGATCCCATCTCCGACATGCTCACTCGTATTCGTAACGCCAATGTGGCGATGCACGACGATGTCCGCATGCCGTCCTCGACGCAGAAGCTTGCGCTCGCAGGTCTCCTTCACAAGGAGGGCTACATCAGTAGTTTCTCTGAGGACGACAATGGTGAGAAGCCTGGACGCACCCTGACCATCGAAATGAAGTACTCGCCTGAGCGAGCACGAGTCATCTCGGGTCTTACCCGTATTTCGAAGCCCGGTCTTCGCATCTACCGCAAGCGTGACGAGATCCCCCGTGTTCAGGGTGGTCTCGGCGTGGCGGTCGTGTCGACCAACAAGGGCCTCATGTCCGACCGAGAAGCGAGGAAGAACCGCATGGGCGGCGAAATCCTCTGCTTCGTGTGGTGAGTGAGCAGCAATGAGCCGAGTAGGCAGTGCACCCATCCCCATCCCGAGCGGCGTAGAGATTTCGATCTCCGGCGCCACCGTGACGGTCAAGGGCGCGAGAGGCACTCTCTCGCAGTCCCTGACTGGCGGCATCACCGCTCGAGAGGACGACGGCCACCTAGTGGTCGAACGTCCCGACGACAGTGGTGCAGCGAAATCATTCCACGGCCTGAGCCGCACCCTGATCCACAACATGATCATCGGTGTCACCGAGGGCTTCATCAAGGAACTCCAAATCCAGGGCGTCGGCTATAGAGCTACTGCCCAGGGCACGAACAAGCTTGAGCTCGCGCTCGGATTCAGCCACCCTGTCAACATCCAAGCCCCTGAGGGCATCGAGTTTGACGTACCGGTTCAGACGCAGATCTTCGTCAAGGGGATCGACAAGCAGTTGGTCGGCCAGGTGGCCGCCGACATTCGCCAGTGGCGCAAACCCGAGCCTTACAAGGGCAAGGGCATTCGTTACGTCGATGAGCGTGTGATTCGCAAGGCCGGAAAGGCCGCCAAGTAATGGCCTACACCGCAAAGAAGCGTCGGACCGATCGGCTCCGTCGCCACTACCGGATCCGCAAGACGATGCGTGGCACTACACAACGCCCACGTCTCGCCGTGTTCCGATCCAACAAGCACATCTCCGCACAGGTGATCGACGACCTAACGGGCGTCACCCTTGCTGCGGCATCCACCACCGAGAAGGAGCTTCGGGGCGCCAACAATGGCAACGCCGAAGCTGCGGGCAAATGCGGAACGCTCCTCGCGGAGCGGGCCAAAGCTGCCGGCGTAGATTCAGTGGTATTCGATCGTGGCGGCTTCCGCTACCACGGCCGGGTTGCGGCGCTCGCCGACGCAGCTCGTGAGGGAGGACTGGACTTCTAATGGCATACGAACGTAGAGAACGTGAGCCGAATCCCCGAGATGGTGGTGAAGGTCTGCGCGAGTCGCGGGTCATCAACATCAACCGTGTCGCCAAGGTCGTGAAGGGTGGTCGTCGCTTCAGCTTCACCGCCCTCGTGGTCATCGGCGACGGCGCCGGCAAGGTCGGCCTCGGATACGGCAAGGCCAAGGAAGTGCCTTTGGCAATTCAGAAGGGCACCGAAGAGGCTCGTCGCAACCTGTTCTCGGTCGCGATGGCCGGTTCGACCATCGTGCACGAAACCATCGGTGAGATGGGTGCGGGTCGCGTCATGCTCAAGCCTGCCGCTCCCGGTACCGGCGTGATCGCCGGAGGCGCGGCACGCGCCATCCTCGAAGAAGCTGGCATCCACGACGTGCTCTGCAAGTCGTTGGGTTCGGCCAACCACATCAACGTTGCTCGTGCGACCATCAATGGTCTCATGGGGCTACGTCGTCCTGACGAAATCGCTCGTCTCCGCGGCCTCGATCCCGAGGAATTCCTGCCGGCCGGCCTTTGGGCTGCCTACCAGGAGAGCGAGCGCGGTCCAGCTGCTCCGGCAGCCACTGAGGCTTCCTGATGGCACAGATCAAAGTCACCCAGATTCGTTCTGCGATCGGGACCAAGCCCAAACAGCGCGGCTGCCTCCGGGCCCTCGGGTTGCGCGGCATTGGGAAGAGCAACATATTGGAAGACCGGGCGGAAGCTCGAGGCATGATTGCCCGCGTTCCGCACCTGGTTCGGGTTGAAGAACTGACAGGCGAAGAGGCCGACTCATGATCAAGCTGCACGATCTCCGGCCCCCCAAGGGCTCGAACAAGCCTGGCAAGCGTAAGGCTCGCGGAATTGGTGGTAAGGGCGGCAAGACTGCCGGCCGCGGTACCAAGGGCCAGCGCGCCCGCAACACTGTGTCGATCGGCTTCGAGGGTGGGCAAATGCCCCTCCTCCAACGGATTCCTAAACTCCGCGGTTTCACCAACCCGTTCCGGGTCGAATACCAGGCGATCAACCTCGACACGCTCGAAGAAACTGGTCTCACCGAAGTCTCTCCGGAGATCCTCCTTGAACACGGTTTGATCTCGAAGGGCGCGCTCCTAAAGATTCTCGGTCGCGGTGAACTCACCAAGGCCATTAACATCAAGGCCCACGGCTTCTCGAAATCTGCCGAGGCAGCGATAACTGCTGCGGGGGGTAGTGTCGAGACCTTGGAGCTTCCGTGGGACGTTCGTCCCCCACACGGCAGCTTCAGCCAACACACCAATCGCTGATTTCCCGAACGGGGAAGGAGAGAGCCGTGCTGTCGCGGGTTCTGAACATTTTCCGGGTCAACGACCTTCGGAACAAGATTCTGTTCACGTTGGGCATGATCGGCCTGTACCGGCTGGGGTCGTTTATCCCCGCGCCAGGTGTCGATATCGAGGCAGTCCAAGGGCTGCGCGATCAGGCAAATCAGTCCGGTCTACTTGGCTACATCCAGCTCTTCTCGGGCGGCGCGCTCACCCAGTTCGCGATCTTCGCGCTGGGGATCATGCCGTACATTACATCGTCGATCATCATGCAGATCCTCGGCGTCGTGATTCCCAAGATTGAACAGTGGCAGCAGCAGGGCGCCGTTGGTCAGCGCAAGATCACACAGTGGACTCGTTACATGACGGTCTCGATTGCGATCGTGCAGTCCACCTCGTTCGCCTTCCTCTTCCATCAGGGTGGTTTGGTTGGCAACGTCGACCTTCTGCCAAAGTTCAACGCTTGGACTGTCTTCGTGGTGGTCCTCACACTCACCAGTGGTGTGGCGTTGCTGATGTGGATCGGCGAACTCATCACCCAGCGAGGAATCGGCAACGGCATGTCGCTGTTGATCATGGCCAGCGTCGTTTCGTCGCTGCCGGCGCAGGGTGCGCTCGTTGAGGCCGAGAACGGCCTCATCCCGCTGATCATTCTCATCGCCGTGGCGGTTGCGCTTCTTGTGGCGATTGTGTTCATCGAGCAAGGCCAACGCCGGATTCCGGTGCAGTTCGCCAAGCGCGTTGTCGGGCGACGAATGTATGGCGGTCAATCCACCTACATCCCGCTCAAGGTCAACCAGTCGGGCGTGATCCCGATCATCTTCGCGAGTTCGGTGCTCTACTTGCCGAACCTGCTGGCGGCTGCGCTCCCCGCTGAGGGGATTGGTGGCAGCATCCAGAGCTGGGTCGATAGCAACCTCGCGAACACGGCGGCGGTCACCTACTACATCTTCTTCGGTCTGTTGATTGTCGGGTTCGCCTACTTCTACACCGCCATCAGCTTCGATCCGGCCAAACAGGCCGACACCATTCGTAAACAGGGCGGCTTTATCCCGGGTATCCGTCCGGGTCCGCAGACCGAGCGTTATCTGCAGCGCATTCTGTCTCGTATCACCTTCCCGGGTGCGCTCTTCATTGCCTCGGTGGCCCTCGTGCCATCGATTCTCATCCAGCTCACGCTCAACACCGACGGCGGCGCTGGCCAAGGCGGCGGTGCTGGCGGCTTCGCCTTCGGTGGCATTTCCTTGCTCATTGCCTCGGGCGTTGCGCTCGAGACGATGAAGCAGATCGATAGCCAACTGATGATGCGCAATTACGAGGGATTCCTGAAGTAGATGCGTGCGTTGCGAATGGTGATTCTCGGGCGCCAAGGCTCCGGGAAGGGCACCCAGTCTCTCCGGATCGCCAGTTCCTATGGCTGTATCCACGTCTCGACCGGCGACATGTTGCGGGCCGCCGTTTCGGCCGGCACGGAACTCGGGCGCCAAGCTGAAGAAACGATGGCGAACGGCGGCCTGGTTGGCGACGACGTCATGAACGGCATCGTTGGTGAGCGTCTTGCCGAAGACGACATCATGCAAAACGGTGTTTTGCTCGACGGTTTTCCACGCACCTCCGACCAGGCCGATGCCCTAGAGCGCATCCTCTCCGCCCTCGGTCAAAAGATCGATTTAGCGATCAATCTCGATGTTGCTATCGAGATCGTGACCGAACGAATGCTGGCTCGCCAGCGAGAAGATGACACCCCTGACGCCATTGAGCGCCGTTTGTCCCTTTATCAGGAACAGACGGCTCCACTGCTCGATTGGTTCGCTGCCCGTGATCTGCTGGCAACTGTTGATGGTGTTGGTTCTGAAGATGACGTCTTCGCTCGACTTGCTTCGGCAATCGACGGCGGCTGACCAGTCTTGAATCGGGGTTGGACGCCCTCAACGCGCCCGATAGCGTAGTCCATTGGCCTGGGTCCCCCAGGTCATTCAGCGTGTGAGCATCCGGCTCCCACGTTTGCAGGAGGTTTCACCATCGCGAAGACCAAGGAAGACGCGATTGTCCTCGAGGGCACCGTCACCGAATCGCTCCCCAATGCCATGTTCCGCGTGGAGTTGGAGAACGGGCCGGAGGTCCTCGCGCACATCAGCGGCAAGATGCGCATGCATTACATCCGCATCCTCCCTGGAGATCGTGTCCAGGTGGAGCTCACCCCGTACGACCTGCAGCGTGGTCGTATCACCTATCGCTACAAGTAAGCCTCCGGTGTCCGGAGCAGAAGTCTCCGGCCTGGCTGGAGCACACAGCGGCCGCAGCATGCGGCCGGGAGTGAAATGAAAGTTCGACCAAGCGTTAAGAAGATCTGTGACAAGTGCAAGGTGATTCGTCGCCACGGCCGTGTCATGGTCATCTGCGAAAACCCGCGTCACAAGCAGAGGCAAGGCTGAAATGGCACGCATAAGCGGCGTCGATATCCCACGCGATAAGCAGGTTGGGATCTCGCTGACCTACATCTACGGCATCGGCCGCACCACCGCACTTCATGTGTGTGAGGCCGCCGCCATCGACAACACCACTCGTGTTCGAGATCTCACGGACGACGACGTCGCCAAGATCCGCGGCTACATCGACTCCGACCTTCAGGTCGAGGGCGATCTGCGCCGCGAGGTGTCGCAAGACATCAAGCGCAAGATGGAGATCGGCTGCTACCAGGGTATTCGCCACCGTCGTGGCCTTCCTGTCCGTGGTCAGCGCACTCACACCAACGCTCGCACGCGCAAGGGTCCCAAGAAGACCGTTGCCGGTAAGAAGAAGGTCACCAAGTAATGGCAACAGCAGCTGCCGGCGGTCGTCGACCGCGTAAGCGTGAACGCAAGAACGTCACGCACGGAATCGCTCACATAAAGAGCTCGTTCAACAACACGATCATTGCGATCAGCGACCAACAAGGCGACATCATCGCCTGGGCATCGGCGGGCAACGTCGGCTTCAAGGGTTCGCGCAAGTCCACTCCTTTCGCCGCACAATTGGCGGCCGAACAGGCTGCCCGTCGGGCGATGGAACACGGCGTCCGTAAGGTCGACGTGCAGGTAAAGGGTCCCGGCTCCGGCCGCGAGACCGCCATTCGTTCGATTCAGAACGCCGGCATCGAAGTGACGGGCATCAAGGACGTCACGCCGATTCCGCACAACGGTTGCCGTCTCGTCAAGCGGCGGAGGGTCTGAAATGTCTCGCTACACCGGCCCCCGGGCACGCGTTTCGCGTCGCCTCGGCACCAACATCTGGGGAACGAAGGGCGAAACAGTCGCCCTCGACAAGCGGCCCTATCCGCCCGGCGACCATGGCCGTTCGCGTCGTCGTGGCTCCGTGTCGGAATACCTCCTGCAGCTCCAAGAGAAGCAGAAGGCCCGTTTCAGCTATGGCCTGACCGAGCGTCAGTTCCGCAACCTCTTTGCTGAGGCCAGCCGTCGCCAAGGTGTTACCGGCGACAACATGCTGCGCTACCTTGAGCTTCGTCTCGACAACGTTGTGTACCGTGCCGGTTGGGGTGCTACTCGCCCCCAGTCGCGCCAGTTCGTCAACCATGGCCACGTCGATGTCAACGGTCGCCGGGTTACCATCCCGAGCTACCGCGTGCGCAAGGGTGACGTAATCGAATTGCGCACCAAGGCCCGCGAATTCACGGTTATCCAGTGGAACTCCGACGTTCTCGATCGCACCGCTCCGGCGTGGATCGAGACCGGCGAAGACTTCCAGGTGACCGTCCGTGAACTCCCACTCCGGGAGCAGATCGATATCCCCGTCCGCGAACAGCTCATCGTTGAGCTGTACTCCAAGTAGCCGAGGTCTTTGATGCTCGTTATTCAGCGTCCAACCGTCGAAGCAATCGACGAGCCGGAAGGCAACCTTCAGCGGTTTGCCGTCGGCCCGCTCGAGCCTGGCTTTGGCCACACCATTGGTAACTCGATTCGACGGACTTTGTTGTCGTCGATTCCTGGTGCCGCCGTCACCCAGGTTCGTTTCGACGACGCCCTCCATGAGTTCGACACCATCACTGGTGTTGCCGAGGACGTCACCGACATCATCTTGAACCTCAAGGACCTCGTGCTGTCGGTCCACAGCGAAGAGCCGGTCACACTCCGTCTTGATGCCCGTGGTCCCAACGAGGTCTCGGCTGCCGATATTCAGCCCCATCCCGACGTTGAGATTCTCAACGGCGATCTGGTGCTGGCCAATCTCAACGCCAAGGGTCGTCTTGCCATCGATATCACTGTCCAGACCGGACGTGGCTATGTGTCGGCCAACAAGAACAACACTTCCACCACCATTGGTGTGATCCCGGTTGATTCGATTTACTCGCCGGTTCGCCGAGTCGCGTTTGTCGTCGAGCCCACCCGTGTCGAGCAGTCGACCGATTTCGATCGTCTCGTTCTTGAGGTCGAAACCGACGGTTCGATCACGCCGCGTGACGCCTTGGCGTCGGCCGGCGGCACCCTGCGTGCTCTCGTCCAGCTGGTAGAAGAGATGAGCGATGAGCCCCAGGGCCTCGAGCTCGGTGAAGCCGTGCAGGTCGCCACTGGCGGCCCCGACATGGAGCTGCCGATCGAGGATCTCGAGCTTTCCGAGCGTCCCCGTAACTGCCTCAAGCGTGCCCAAGTCAACACCGTGGGCGAGTTGCTGCTCAAGAGCGAGGATGACCTCCTCGCTATCACGAACTTTGGCCAGAAGAGCCTCGACGAAGTCATCGTCAAGCTCGATGAGCGCGGCCTCTCACTCCGAAACCGAGACTGACATGCCAGCAACACCGCGCAAGAGCAGGAACTTCGGCGGTAGCGCCCAGCATCAGAAGTTGATGTTTGCCAACCTCACTGCGTCATTGATCGCAGCGGAAGGCATCACTACCACCGAGGCAAAGGCGAAGGCCCTGCGGCCGATCGCCGAGAAGATGATCACGAAGGCCCGCAAGGGTGGCGTGCACAATCATCGCCAGGTCGTGAAATTCCTTGGTGACCGTGAGATGGCGTCGAAGTTGTTCGACGAAATCGGTCCCCGTTACGAGGAGCGTCAGGGCGGCTACCTGCGCATCATCAAGCTTGGCCCCCGTTCGGGCGACAATGCCCCGATGGCCCGCATCGAATTCGTCTAGTCAAAAGAACGTTGTAACAACGCCTCGTCGGGAAACCGACGGGGCGTTTGCCGTTTTGTCGGAACCCACCGGGGTTGCCACCGGGAACAAACGCGGCGATCCTGCTCTGGTGAAAGCTCGTGCGGCAGTGCTGCGAAACGCCGGCGAACGGCTGACGATCGAAGATATCGACATCGACGACCTGGGCCCGCATGCGGTGCGCGGCGCGGTAGCGGCCGAATTGCTCAACGAGAAGACGCTCCGGGGCTCGAACATGGGGTCGAACCCCTTCCGCCTTGATGACATCAACAAGGCGTTCGACGACATGTTGTCGGGGTCCATCGCTCGGTCTGTGATCATCTTCGATGGGTGAACTCGTTCCCGCCCGGGAACCCCGTCTCGGCCCGCCACCTGCTGAGGGCATGATTCGCGTGCGTATGCGCGTGGCCTACAACGGCGCGCCCTTCTCCGGTTTTGCTAAGAATCCCGATGTCCGCACGGTCGAGGCTGACCTCGAAGGGGCCCTCACCCTCGGGTTGCGTGTGCCCACCACAATCAGCTGCGCCGGCCGAACCGATCGTGGTGTTCATGCCGCCGGCCAGGTGGTCGCCTTCGACGCACCCGAGAATCACTTCGAAGCTCATGCGCTGCAGCGCCTTCTGAATCGCGAGCTTGCGCCTGACATTGTGGTGGACCGACTCGAGCAGGTGGCGTCAACCTTCGACGCCCGCCTGAGTTGTACGGCACGCAGCTACCGCTATCACATCATTAATCGGCCAGTCGCTGATCCGCTGCTGCACCACCTGACATGGCACGTACGCGAGCCGCTCGACCTCGATCTCATGAATGCGGCCTGTCCCGAAATCATAGGACTGCACGATTTCACCGCGTTCAGCAAGAAGAACAAGTCGCGCCCAGACGACGTCTTTCTCCGCCGCGTGCATCGAGCCGAGTGGCTTTTCGACAACGGGATTGTCCGCTTCGATATCCAAGCCAACGCTTATACCCACCAGATGGTTCGCAGCCTCGTGGGGATGTTCGTGGCGATCGGGCTGGGTCGCCGACGCTCAGCCGAGATGGGTGGAGTGCTCGCCAGCATGGACCGCGGCATTGCTCCGAGCCCGGTCCCACCGACCGGTTTGGTGCTCTGGCGCGCCCACTACGACCCGATCAGCGCGGACGAACTCGCGTAATTGCCGCGATTTCGCGGCGCGGAACGTTTGTCGTTACGCATCGCGACCCTTAGCCTTGAACAGTTCATATCAACACGAGGGATTCCCGTGACTACCACCTCAATTAAAGCCAGCGAGATCGATCGCTCCTGGCACGTCGTCGATGCCGAAGGCCTCGTCCTCGGCCGGCTCGCGACTGAAGTTGCCAACATCTTGCGTGGCAAGCACAAGGCGATCTACACACCTCACCTCGACACCGGCGATCACGTGATCATCGTCAACGCCGACAAGGTCGTTCTTACCGCGGGCAAGGCCGAGCGTAAGCTCGTGCACCGCCACTCCGGTTACCCGGGCGGCCTCCGCACCGAAACCTACGCTTCGAAGATGGCCCGCAAGCCCGAACAGGCTGTGCAAGACACCATCCGGGGCATGATCCCGAAGACCCGTCTTGGCCGTGCGCAGATCAAGAAGCTCAAGGTTTACGCCGCCCCGACACATCCCCACTCCGCCCAGAACCCCCAGCCCCTCGAGATCGCCCACGCTGTGGCGCGACCCCGGGCCTGACGAGGAATCGATCGATGACTGTTCCGCTTACTCAAACCACTGGCCGCCGCAAGCGTGCCGTTGCTCGTGTCCGTCTGCGTCCCGGCACCGGTGTCGTGATCGTTAACGGCAAGGCCCTCGACGATTATTTCCCGTCCCGTACGCACCGTCAGAACTCTGTTCTGCCGCTCGTTCTGCTCGAGCTGCGCGAGACCTACGATATCGATGCCACCATTCATGGTGGCGGCACCACCGGCCAAGCCGGTGCCCTGCGTCTTGGTATCTCCCGTGCGCTCATTGAGCTTGAGCCCGAGCACCGTCCTGCCCTGAAGGCTGCTGGCTTCCTTACCCGAGATCCTCGGAAGAAGGAATCCAAGAAGTACGGCCTCAAGAAGGCGCGTAAGGCGCCGCAGTACAGCAAGCGCTAGTTCCTTTTGGTGGGTAACGTCCTGCCGATGGAGAAGCCGTGAGCCTGAGCTTCGGCACTGATGGAATCCGGGCTGATGCCCGCGATGTTCTGACCGCCCCCGTGGTGGCCGCCCTCGGGCGCGCCGGTGCGGAGGTGCTTGGCCGCGACGGGTTCGTGGTCGGTCTCGACACGCGCGAATCGGGCCCGGCGCTCTCTGGCGCGATTCATGCCGGCGTCGCGGCGGCGGGCGGAACGTCGGTGGATCTCGGTGTTGTGCCGACTCCAGCGGTGGCCTTGTGGTGTCGCGAGGAGATGGTGGCCGGCGCGATGGTGTCGGCCAGCCACAACCCTTGGTACGACAACGGCGTGAAGTTCTTTGCCGTAGGCGGAGCGAAACTCGGCGACGACGTACAGGCCCAGATCCAGATCCGTTTCAACGAGCTGCTCGCAGCCGGCAATACGCCCAGCGACGGCGAGGGTGCTGATCGCCATAACGAAGCGGTCGACCGACATGTGGCTTCGATTGTCGCCAGCCTCGACGGCCGCAACCTCGCAGGCATGGCGCTGGTCATTGATACGGCCAACGGATCGGCATCCACCGTGGCTCCTCAGGTGTTCGCCGAACTGGGGGCCACCGTTGAGGTCCTCCACGCGAACCCCGATGGCCGCAACATCAACGACGATTGCGGTTCTACCCACCCGGCTTCGCTGCAAGCCGCGGTGCTTGCCTCTCGCGCCGAACTGGGCGTGGCCTTCGATGGCGACGCTGATCGACTCCAAGCCGTGGACGGCAAAGGTCAGATCGTCGACGGCGATCAGGTGATTGCTATCTGTGCACTCGACCGTCACGAACGGGGACAGCTTGCCGGCGGTGCCGTGGTCATCACTGTGATGACCAACCTCGGTTTCCGTCGCTCGATGGATGCCGCCGGGATCAAGATTGTGGATACCAAGGTGGGCGATCGTTATGTACTCGAAGCCCTCGATGCCGGCGGATACAGCCTGGGCGGCGAACAATCGGGCCACGTCATCTTCCGGGAGCTGGCCTCAACTGGCGACGGTGTGCTTAGTGCCGTCCAACTTCTCGATGTGGTCGCTCGCACCGGGCGCACGCTCGAAGATCTTGCGGCCGCCTCGATGCAGCGCCTGCCGCAGGTGCTTCGTAATGTTCGCGTCGCCAACCATCCCGCCGACCTCGACGCCGTGCTTGCCCCCTTTGTCGACGCCAGCCTCAGCCGTATGGCCGGCCGCGGTCGCGTGTTGATTCGGCCGTCGGGCACTGAGCCGGTTATCCGAGTGATGGTCGAGGCCGAAACCGACGCCGAAGCGCAAATGGAAGCCGATGGCCTCGTCAGCGCCGTCGAATCCTTGTTCTCCTCGCGCCCTTGATTTGCCTAGCCGGTGCGCCGCTGATTCGCGTTGTCCGATTGTCTTCTGGCCATCCCACGGAGCGTGGGTGCCGGGAGGTTCACTGGGAGCCTCCCTAAGCTGCTCTTGCCGGACGGCCAACGGGGTACGGAACCTTTCTTTTCCGTGGAGGAAACATGTGCGGGATTATTGCTGTCGTGCGGCGTCCCTCAACCCGATCGACACCGACAGTGGGCGATGTTGTCGATCGGGTTGAGGGACTGGCCGCCGCGCTTCGTGAATCGTCCGATCTCACGGAGACCCTCCGGATCACCGGGGATGAACTGACGGCCACCGACACGCTGCTGCGGGGCGTCCCCGGAGTTCGACTCCTGCTGGCCGACAGTGGGGTCGCGTCGGCCCTGGCGCACCATTGCCGCGAGATTCAGTTGGCCGTCGAGGCAATCGAGGCCGCAATGGAAGCCGGGGCGGCGTTGCCAACGGCTGAACTCGAGCGTCGGAACCACGAACTCATTCGCGTCCGCGACGGCGTGTGGGCCATCACCCGCGACCGCGTTCGCGCAGCCGAGACCGTCGCCAAGCTGGCGGGCGTCACCCTTACTGCGGGTTCGCTCGAAGCGTTTCTGTCGGTCCATCAGGCGCTCTCCGCGATCGATCGCCTCGAAGTGCGCGGCCGCGACTCTGCCGGCCTGCATTTGTTCGTGCACGACCACGCCCTCGACCTCACCGATCCCGCCACCATCGCGGCCATCGAGGCTCGATCAGGCGACGCGAACTTCGGCTCGGGCAGTGTCCGTATTGTCGACGGTGTCCTCTCGGTCGTTCATAAGACCGCGGCCGAGATCGGTGAACTTGGTGACAACAGCTCCGTCATCCGCAAAGCGTTAGCGGAGGACGACCTGCTCCACGCCGCCTTGGCCAACGATGCCGCTCGCACCCTGGTGCTTGGCCACACCCGGTGGGCATCGATCGGCATCATCAGCGAGCCCAACGCCCATCCGCTCAACAGCGACCTGCTTGATGCTGAGGGGCCGTATGTGGTCGGCGTGCTGAACGGCGATGTCGACAACTTCGCCGATCTGATCGCCGAGGAAGGCGTGACCATCACGCCCGCCATCACAACCGATGCCAAGGTCATTCCCAGCCTCATGAGCTGCCGCCTTGGCGAGGGTCTCGAGTCGGCGGAAGCGTTCCGGCGAACGGTCGCCGCGTTTGAAGGATCGGTCGCGATCGGTGCCTCCACAGCCAGCGCGCCAAAGCGGCTTCAACTGGCGCTGCGAGGTAGCGGTCAGGCGCTCTATATCGGGCTTGCCGAAGATGCCTACGTCATCGCCAGTGAGCCCTACGGCGTTGTCGAAGAGACGCCTGACTACATCCGCATGGACGGCGAAACGCCAGGCAACCCCGAGAATCCCAATGCCAGCCGCGGCCAGATCATCGAACTCGACAGCGATCGCGCCGGCTCCCTTGACGGCATCTTGCGAAAGGCCTACGACGGCACTGATCTCCCCGTAACTGAAGACGACGTCTCCGTTGCGCAGATCACCACCCGCGATATCGACCGTGGCGATCACCCGCACTATCTGATGAAGGAGATCGGGGAGGCGCCCACCTCATTCCGAAAGACGCTCCGGGGCAAGATCGTCGAGGGCGACAACGGTCTCGAAGTGAAGCTCGGGCCGGAGATCATCCCAACCGACGTGCGCGAAGGTCTTCGCGACGGTTCGATCACCCGGGTCCTGGTGATTGGTCAGGGAACGGCCGCGGTGGCCGGTCAATCGCTCGCCGCTGCCCTCGACGCGCTGGTGCCCGAAGGTCAGATCAGCGCCGAGGCCATTCTCGCCACGGAGCTGTCGGGATTCTCTCTGCGTTCTGACATGAGCGACACGCTTATTGTCGCCGTGAGCCAGTCCGGCACCACTACTGACACCAACCGCACGGTCGACATTGTTCGCAATCGTGGCGCGAAGGTGATCGCGATTGTGAATCGTCGCGGCAGTGACCTCACCGACCGCGTCGATGGAGTTCTGTACACCTCCGATGGTCGCGACGTTGAGATGAGTGTCGCTTCGACGAAGGCGTTCTATTCACAGATCGCGGCAGGCCTTCTGCTGGCCATCGCTATCGCTGATGAACTCCTGGGTGACGAAGGCGGCGACGACCGCCGCAGTCTGCTCGACGGCATCAACTCGATTCCTGCGGCGATGGAAACCGTGATTGGCCGCCGCGATGTGATCGGCGAAGCCGCCCGAGAATTTGCACCGAGCCGCCGCTACTGGGCGCTCGTCGGCAACGGCCCCAATCGGATCGCGGCGCAGGAAATACGGATCAAGCTTTCGGAGCTTTGTTACAAGTCGATCGCCGCCGACAGCACCGAAAACAAGAAGCACATCGACCTCTCGTCGGAACCGATGATCCTTGTCTGCGCGGCCGGTCTATCCGGCTCAACAGCGGACGACGTTGCGAAGGAGGTGGCGATCTTCCGGGCCCACAAGGCTGCTCCGATCGTGATCGCCGACGAAGGCGAGGGACGCTTCCATGCGGCGCTCGCCGTTCTCCCCGTGCCGGCGGTCGATGCTCGTCTCGGCTTCATTCTCTCGGCAATGGCGGGCCATCTCTTCGGCTACGAAGTCGCGCTGGCGATTGATGCCCAGGCGATGCCGATGCGAGAAGCCCGCAGCGCGATTGAACAGGTCGCTGCTCGCAGCGACGTCAATGGCGAGAGCGCCCTCGCGGCGGTTGGACCCGCGCTCGATCGGGCCGCTTCGGCCTTCTTCGATGGCATCCGCACGGGCGCCTTCAACGGTCACCTCGAAGCCGGAACCGCCGTGAAGATCGCGTCGCTCTTTCGCTTCGCGCTCCGCTCAGTGCCGCTCGAGGCGTATCAAATCGAGTACGGCAAGGTCGGCACTCCGGCCGTCGTTCTCGACGATCTCGCCGCGGCCCTCACTGTTGGGATCGAGGAACTCACCCGCCCGATCGACGCCATCAAACATCAGGCGAAGACGGTCACCGTTGGTATCTCCCGCTCTGACGAAACGCTGCTCGAGGTGGCGCTCGCTCGGGCCGCACTCGAAGCCGGCGCTCCACGCGATCGCCTCAGCTACGCGTCGTTGCGTACCCTCGCCGATCTCGATCCGGCGGTCGTTGAGGTACTTGGTCACACTCGATATCGAATCGAGGGCCTTAACGAAGAGGGCGGGGGCGAAGCGACTGCGGTCGTTGTCGACCGGGGCGGCATCAGCCGCAACATTTCTTCGCGCACCGACCGATCGCCGACGTTGCGCGGCACCAAGCACCAGGTGGCCCTCGAGCGTCGAGTGTTTGTTGCTCGAGGCCGCAGCGATGGCCGTTCGGTTGTGATTGTGCCCGAACTCAGGGACAACGTCACGACCGGTCTCACGCTTCTGCAGGTGCGCTTCTCGGACCGGCTGTCGGCGGGCGCCGCTCGTGGTGTGCTCCAGGGCTACCGCAACCGCTACTCGGCGTTGCGAGACGCGGTCGTGGAGACGGAAGACACCTTCCGTGAGGATCTGCTCGGTGAGCAGGACGTCGCCGATCTCCTCACCTTGCCAATCAACGATCTCGCCGATCGCTGGCGCCTCAGCTGACGCCCTGGCGGCCTGGCCCTTGTAAGGTCCGGGCATGATCGGGATCGGCACAGACCTCGTCGACATCGAACGATTTCGCGGTGTCTTGGCGCGAACACCAACGATCGTCGACCGGATGTTTCGCGCCGATGAGCAGGCGTATGCGAATGCCGCCGCGGACCCAGCGGCACGGCTTGCCGCGCGTTTCGCGGCGAAGGAAGCAACCCTGAAGTCGCTTGGTCTTGGTCTTGGTGGCATGAACCTGGCCGACATTGAGGTTGTGAAGCACGCCGATGGACGCCCCGGGCTGAAGCTGCATGGCGCAGCAATCGAGGTTGCGAGCGCGGCGGGAGTCGGGCGGTTCTTGGTGACGATCAGCCACACCGATCATCTCGCCCAGGCGACAGTCGTCGCTCTGCCGTCGTGATTCCGGTCATTACTCCGGCCCGGATGGCGGAGATCGATGCCGCGGCGACCGAACCGTTCGACGTTCTGATCGAAAGAGCGGGGAGAGGAGTCGCTCGCGTGGCAATTGAGATGCTCGGCGGCACCTATGGCCGTCGAGTCATCGTGATCGTTGGTCCGGGCAACAACGGCGCTGATGGTCGCGTTGCCGCTCGGCAGTTGGCGCGGCGCGGGGTGCGATGCTCGGTGGTGGAAGTCGCCAACCAACCAGCGTCCATTGACCAAGCGGATCTCGTGATCGATGCCGCCTTCGGAAACGGTCTTCGGCGCTCTTACGAGGCGCCAATAGTCGCGGGCCACATTCCTGTCTTGGCCGTCGACCTTCCCTCGGGCGTCGATGGACATACCGGTGCCGCGTTCGGCCGGCCGCTGCGGGCCGACCGCACGGTCACGTTTGTTGCGTTGAAGCCGGGTCTGGTGCTCGAACCCGGGCGCTCCCTCGGGGGCTTGGTCGAGGTCATCGACATTGGTCTCGCCGCCTCGGGTGCCGTGGCGTTCGCCGTGAACGAGGCCGACATCGCCCCGTTACTACCGACCCTGCCTGTCGACGATCACAAGTGGCGAACCGGTCTTCGTATTGTTGGCGGCTCCCCCGGGATGACCGGTGCCGCCTGGCTTGCGGCGCGCGCGGCCCAACGCTGTGGCGCCGGAATCGTGCAGCTGGCCATGCCCGGAGCACGAGGCGATGAAGGGCCCACAGAGGCCGTCGCCCATCCGCTTCCGCTCGACGATTGGGCCGCGGCCGCGTTTGATCAGCTTCCCGCGCGAATCGGTGCCGTGCTGGTCGGACCGGGCCTCGGTCTGACGCCGTCGGCCGCGCTGAAGGCGGCCTGTGCGCTTCCGGTGCCATTGGTGCTCGACGGTGATGCTCTACAGCGGGAGCTGGTGCCCCTGCTGGCCGAGCGTGATGCGCCCACGGCCCTCACGCCGCACGACGGCGAATGGCGTCGCCTCACTGGCGGTGTGGCCGACGATCGTATTGCCGACACAGTGTCGTTTGCCGAGGAGCATGGTGTCACCGTGGTGCGGAAGGGCCCGACAACAATCGTGGCCGGCCCGGATGCGCCTACCCGAGTCATCACCAGTGGCACGGCCGCCCTGGCGACTGCCGGTACCGGAGATGTACTAGCGGGCGCCATTGTGGCGTTTCTTGCTCAAGGTGTTTCCGGACCCGACGCGGGTGTGATCGCGGCGCATCTCCACGGTCGCGCCGGGGCTGAGCTCGGTCCTGGTCTGGTGGCATCCGAAGTAGCCGATGCATTGGCGGCTCTTCTCCCGGTCATCGCTGCGCCCGAATGACCCTCGCCGTCGATCTCGTCGAGCCCTTCTATGGGGGCTCTCATCAGGCTTGGGCCGACGGATGGCGAACCCACAGCCAGCATCAGATCCGAACATTCACACTGCCGGCCCGGTCGTGGCGCTGGCGGATGCGCGGGGGCGCGATCACCCTCGCAGCGGAGATGGCAGAGGCCGCTGGGCGAGTCGACGCGATCGTGGCGTCCGACATGATTGACCTCGCCGACCTGATCACTCACACCCGTCGGACTCACGGTGGAATACCCGTGGTGCTCTATCTCCACGAGAACCAGCTCACCTACCCCCGCCAGGTCGGTGAGCCGCTCGATGCTGGGCTCGCATGGACCACGTGGCGCAATCTTTTGGCCGCCGACCAGGTGTGGTGCAACAGCGCCTTCCATCGCGACTCACTTCGGGCGGCGTTGCCTGAGTTCTTGAATGCGGTCCCGGACGCTTCGCACCATCATCTGCTTGAGTCGGTAGCGACGAAGATGCAGGTTCTGCCGGTGGGTATTGACCCGGTCGAGGCGTGGACGAAGGCTGCCAACTGCGCTCCCATCGTTGTGTCGAATCAGCGTTGGCACCACGACAACGACGTCGTCGCCGTCGTGCGCGCCCTCATTCGTCTGGCCGACGACGGCGTGGCGTTTCGAGTTGCCGTCATCGGGGACGACGCCGGCGGAGAGGCCGACACCATTCATCCCTTACTTGACCGGCTCGGCGACCGCGTGGTGGCTCGCGGCCGGCAATCTCGCGCAGAATATCGGCGTCTCCTGGAGGAGGCCCACGTGGTGGTGTCAGCCGCGCGTAATGAGTTCTTCGGGATAGCGGTCGCCGAAGCCGTGAGTGCGGGCGCCGTGCCGGTGCTCCCCAACGCGTTGGCCTATCCGGAGACGATTCCGACGATGTATCACGAGGCGGTGCTCTACCCGGCTGGCGGGCTTCGGCAGCGGCTGCATCGGGTGTTGATCGACCTGCCGGCCAGCGTTGTTGCGGTCGACGGGCTCGCCGCATCCATGGACCGATTTGCCTGGACGAACGTCGCACCGCACTACGACGAAGCGATCGAACTAGTGTGCGACGCGTGAGGCTTGCCGTTCCCGGAGTGACCGTTGGGCACTGGACTGATGCCGTTGGCCAGACTGGTTGCACGGTGATCCGTCTCCCCGAAGCGACGGTGGCATCGGGAGAAGTGCGCGGCGGCGCGCCTGCGAGCCGCGAGTTTGCCCTGCTCGATCCAACACGATTGGTAGCGGCGGTCGATGCGGTCGTGCTGTCCGGTGGTTCGGCCTTCGGTCTCGCGGCCGCTGATGGAGTGATGCGAGAACTCGCCGCCGAGGAACGTGGATTCCCAACGGCCAACGGACCGGTACCAATCGTGGTGGCACTGGCCCTCTATGACCTTGGAGTCGGGCGCGCCGATGTGTTCCCCGATGCTGAAGCTGGCGCATCGGCCATAAACGCGGCCACCGACTCTCCGGCGATGGGTCGAATTGGCGCCGGCACTGGCGCGATGGTTGGGAAGTGGCGTGGCCCCGAATTTACAAAGCCCGGCGGGCTTGGGATTGTCAATATTCAGCGTGGTGATCTTGCACTGACGGCGATCGTTGCAACGAACGCGGCGGGCGATATCGATGACGGCTCGACGGTTCAGGCGGTGCTCGACGGTTCGTTCGATTCGTGGCCCGACCGAGAGTCCTTCGGGACCAACACCACGATTGGTTTGGTCGTTACCAACGCCGCGCTCGACAAGGTGGGTTGCCGACTCGTAGCCGAGGGTGCCCACGACGGCTTGGCTCGGGCGGTCACGCCCCCGCACATGCGGAGTGACGGAGACGCCTTTGTCTCGGCGGCAATCGGAGCGGTTGAGGCCCATGTCGATGATGTGCGGCTCATGGCCGTTGTTGCGGTAGAGCAGGCCGTGCGGGAGTCGGTCGGTAGCATCGAAGGGTGAATTCCGGCCCCCATCTCAGCTGCACGACCTCCGCGGTCGCGCACACTCAGTCGCTGGCGGCTTCTGTCGGGTCGCTGATCCAAGAAGGCGACCTTCTCGTTCTCGTCGGCGACCTCGGTGCGGGAAAGACAGCATTCACACAAGGTCTCGCTCGTGCGCTCGGTGTTGATGAGCCGGTCACGAGCCCCACCTTCACCCTTGCCAACCGATACGAGGGCGATATGACGGTCAACCATCTTGATGTGTACCGCCTCGAGGCCCTCGCCGAAGCGGCCGACCTCGCTATCGATGAACTTCTCGATGATGGTGTCACCCTCGTGGAATGGGGCGACATGATTCTCCCGACGCTTCCCGAGGATCGGCTCGAAGTGCGTATTCGATATGAGGACGGCGATGACGATCGTCGTCTTGATTTCACGCTGGTCGGCCCTCGGTGGCTCGAGCGTCGCGATGCGCTGGCGGCGGCATTAGAAACGTGGACGTCATGAGTGGCCCGCTGATCCTCGCCATCGAGTCGGCCACCTCTTGTGTCGGCTGTGCGGTGGGTACGCCCGATGGCGTGCTCGGCGCGACCTACTCAACTCGGAGTCGGCGTCATGCCGAGTCATTGGCGCCGCAGATTGAGTTTGTCCTTGGCCAAGCCGGAATGACTCTCGCGGATCTCGATGCGATCGCCGTCGACGTCGGGCCTGGCCTCTACACGGGGCTGAGGGTCGGCATCACCACCGGGCGAGCGCTGGCCCACACCCTCGGGATCCAGATGATCAGCGTTACTTCGCTGGCCGCGATTGCCGATGCGGCGTCAGTCACGGCGCCCACCGTTGTCGCGATCGACGCCCGTCGGGGCGAAGTGTTCCACGCGACCTTCTCGGCCGACAATGGCACCTCGGGGAGCGACCCGGCCGTCGCGAAACCCGACGCGATCGTGATCGCCGCTGGCACCCGTTTCGTGGGTGATGGCGCCCTGGTGTATCGGGAAGTCATCGAGGCTTGTGGTGGCCTCGTCGATGAAGTCTCCACGCCATATCCGTTGCCTGATGCCGTGCTGCGGCTTGCGCTGCGGTCGGTCGACGATGCCGTTGCCCCTCACCTCATCGAGCCGCTCTATCTGCGCCGCCCTGACGCGGTCGCGAAGTGGGAGGGCGACAAATGATGACCATGCTCGATATTTCCGCCATGGCCCCCCGCGACATCGATGCGGTGCAGGCAATCGACGTTGAGGCCTACCCCAACCCCTGGTCGGTCGCGACATGGCGCAAGGAACTCGACGCCGCCGATCGTCTCCACCTTGTCGCGCTCGACGGCGATGAAGTCGTGGGCCACGCCGGCCTGCTCTTCGTGCTCGAGGAGGCCCATGTCACGACGGTCGCCGTAAAGCCCGAGCATGAGGGGCAGGGGATCGCGTCGACCCTCCTCGTGCAGTTGCTCGCGGCCGCGCGGCGGCATGGTTCACTGTCGTCAACGCTCGAAGTCCGGGCCGCGGACCGTCGCCCGCAGCGACTCTATTCCCGCTTCGGATTCCAACCCGGTGGCGTTCGCCCCGGCTACTACTCGGCGCCGACCGACGATGCGATCATCATGTGGCTCCACGACCTCGACTCCGACGACATTCGCGATCGGATTGATCGCGTCGCCGCGGAGATCGGTTGTCCACCGACGGGAACGAACATATGACTAACGCTGCCCTTTCCTTCGCTGCATCTTCCGCCCCGTCCGATGTCATTCTCGGTATCGAGACCAGCTGCGATGAAACCGCCGCGGCGGTTGTCTCGCGAGCGACCGATGTCCGTTCGAGCATCGTCTCGAGTCAGATCGACATCCACGCAAAATATGGTGGCGTGGTGCCAGAGGTCGCGAGCCGGGCCCACGTCGAACAGATCATGCCCGTTGTCGAAGAGGCGCTGGCCGAAGCGAACCTCACCGGTGAGGGAATCGACGCCGTGGCGGCGACCCATGGCCCCGGTCTTGTCGGAGCTTTGCTCGTTGGTGTTTCAGCGGCGAAGGCGATGGCGATGGTGTGGGATGTGCCGTTCGTGGCGGTCAACCATTTGGAGGCGCACCTCTACGCCGCGTTCCTTGAAGATCCCGACCTTGAGATGCCGTTGGTGATCGCGCTCGTCTCGGGCGGCCACACCATGCTCATCCTGATGGAAGACCACCTGCGTTACCGGGTGCTCGGTTCGACGGTTGATGACGCCGCGGGCGAAGCATTCGACAAGGTGGCGCGTTTCATGGAGCTGGGTTACCCGGGCGGCCCCGCCATCGACCGATTAAGCGGCGACGGCGACCGGGATGCCATTGCGTTCCCGCGCGCCATGATGAACGACGGTTACAACTTCTCCTTCAGTGGGGTGAAGACGTCAGTGGTCAACTATGTCCGCAAGAATCCTGATGTCGAAGTGGCTGATGTTGCTGCCTCGTTTCAAGAGGCCGTGGCCGATGTCCTGGTCACGAAGGCGCGACGGGCGGCCAGGGAATACGGCGCCCGCGGATTGTGTCTGGCCGGAGGTGTCGCGGCGAACAGTCGTCTTCGTGAAAAGATGGCGGCTGTGGCGGAGGCTGATGGCCTTCGGGCTTTTCTTCCGAGTAGGGCCATGTGTACTGACAACGCGGCAATGGTCGCGGCCGCGGGTTGGTGGCGTCTTCGGTCGGATGGCCCGTCTGGCCTGGAAGTAGGCGCGAATCCGTCGTTGCGCTTACCGATTTCCTGAGTCACTCGACTCGTCGATGGCGGATCGGCGGCGGTCATCGAACAGCTGGAAAACGCTGACCTGACAGGCCTAACGGCCCTTGTGGGCGTTGCCGATACGCAAGTTGTGCAGACCACCCACAGCCTGGTGCAGTTGGTCATCGAGGCGCCGAGCGACGCTCAAGGCGACGAATTCGACAAAGAATCCTCCGAAGAAGATGTGGAAAGCGAGAAAATACTCGCCGATCCGCAGTTGTCCACGCCCTAACTTGCTCTATCGTTAGCACTCGGCATACTCGAGTGCTAACGCAGCACTCGGTCAGTAGACAACGTGTCTCACATCGAAATGATCTCGGAGAATCGAATGAGCTTGCAACCCCTAGAGGACCGTATTGTGGTCCGTTCCAACGAAGCGGAATCCACGACCGCTAGCGGTCTCGTGATTCCGGACACCGCCCAAGAAAAGCCCCAGCAGGGTGAAGTCATCGCCGTCGGCCCCGGCCGCCGCTCTGATCAGACCGGCGACATCATCCCCATCGATGTCGCGGTTGGCGACACCGTCGTTTACAGCAAGTACGGCGGCACCGAAATCACCAACGAGGGCGAAGAGCTCCTCATCCTCAACGCCCGCGACGTACTCGCCAAGATCGGCTGAGTGACTTCACATGGCAAAGACTCTGAAGTTCAACGAAGAAGCGCGTCGTAGCCTCGAAGCGGGCGTCAACAAGCTCGCTGATGCGGTCAAGGTCACGCTCGGCCCGAAGGGTCGCAACGTCGTTCTCGACAAGAAGTTCGGCGCTCCCACCATCACCAACGACGGTGTGTCCATCGCCCGTGAAATCGAACTCGAAGATGCGTTCGAGAACATGGGCGCTCAGCTGGTAAAGGAGGTGGCGACCAAGACCAACGACATCGCGGGTGACGGCACCACCACCGCCACCGTGCTGGCGCAGGCGCTGGTCCGTGAGGGTCTTCGCAACGTCGCCGCTGGCGCCAACCCCATGGGCCTCAAAAAGGGCATGGAGAAGGCAGTCGCTGCAGCAGTCGAGAACCTCGCATCGCAGGCCGTTCAGGTCGACGACAGCAAGGACAAGATTGCTCAGGTTGCATCGATCTCCGCCGCTGACACCGCCATCGGCGAAGTCATCGCCGAGGCGATCGACAAGGTCGGCAAGGACGGTGTCCTCACCGTTGAAGAGTCCAACACGTTCGGTATGGATCTCGACTTCGTCGAGGGCATGCAGTTCGACAAGGGCTATCTCTCGCCGTACTTCGTCACCGACCCGGAGCGTCAAGAAGCCATTCTCGACGAGCCCTACATCCTTTTCAACCAGGGCAAAATTTCGAATGTGCAGGAAATCCTGCCCGTCCTCGAGAAGGTCATGCAGTCGGGCAAGCCGCTGCTGATTATTGCCGAAGACATCGAAGGCGAAGCGCTGGCCACTCTCGTGGTCAACAAGATTCGTGGCACGTTCAACTCCGTCTCGGTCAAGGCCCCAGGCTTTGGCGAACGTCGCAAGGCAATGCTGCAGGACATGGCCATCCTCACCGGTGGTCAGGTCATTGCCGAAGAAGTCGGACTCAAGCTTGACACTGTTGATTTGAGCCTTCTTGGCACGGCTCGCAAGATCATCATCACCAAGGACGACACGACCATCATCGAAGGTGGCGGCGACGCCAACGACGTCGACGGCCGGGTCAAGCAGATCAAGGCCGAAATCGACAACACTGATTCCGACTGGGACCGCGAAAAGCTCCAGGAGCGTCTCGCCAAGCTCGCCGGCGGCGTTGCCGTCGTGCAGGTTGGCGCCGCGACTGAAGTCGAGCTCAAGGAGAAGAAGCACCGCATCGAAGACGCCGTTTCGGCCACTCGAGCGGCTATCGAGGAAGGCATCGTCGCTGGTGGCGGTACCGCCCTGCTTCGTTCCCGTGCCGCAGTTGCCAAGGTGGAGAAGAAGCTCAAGGGCGACGAGGCCACTGGAGCTCGGATTATCTTCAAGGCCCTCGAGGCTCCATGCAAGCTCATCGCGGCCAACGCTGGCCACGAGGGTGCGGTCATCGTCCAGCGTGTGGAGGCCGCCGAAGGTTCGATGGGCTTCAACGCAGCTACCGGTGAAATGGTCGACCTGATCGAAGCCGGTGTCATCGACCCGGTCAAGGTCACGCGGGCGGCGCTGCAAAACGCAGCTTCTATCGCTGGTCTGCTCCTCACCACTGAGGCGCTCATCGCTGACAAGCCCGAGGAAGCCGGCGCCATGCCAATGGGCGGCGGCGATCCAATGGGCGGCATGGGCGGCATGGGAATGATGTAGAGCCCTCGGGCTTCACTCCCTTGCCCGTTCATTGAACGTGCTGAAGCGACCCGGGCCTTGTGCCCGGGTCGCTTCACGTTTGAGGCAGCGCACGTTTGAGACAACGCGCGTTTTGGCGAGGGTCGAGACCGCTAAGTTGCCGGGATGCGAGGACGTGTGATTCCGGGGTGGGCGCCAGTGGCGGTCGCGTTGGTTTCGGTGGTGAGTTTGTTCGCTCCCTGGTTGCGGAGCGGACAACGAGACCGCTCGTCGATCGAGTTGTTGGATTCGGCCAGCGCCTTGCGGGTGCTGGAAGGTTCCCGCGAATGGCTGGTGGTGTCGGCTTGGGCGGCGCTGCCGGTGCTGACCGGGTTCTCGCTGGTCGCGCTCGCGTGGGGGTGGGCGCGGACGAGTGCGTGCTTGTTGTTGCCGGTAGGTCCGCTTTTTGCGCTGGCCGTCCTGACCGTGATGGCGTCATCGTTTTCGCCCCTGTGGGGGGCCTTTCTGGGCTTGGCTGCCGGCCTGACAACAACTCTGCTTGCGAGTCTGATACTCATGGCGGCATTGCCTCGATCGAAGGGTTGGTCATGACCAACGAAGAGAACCCAGAAGAGTGGGCACCCCCGAACCCGGTCAGCCCCTCGGTTCCAAGCGAGTGGTCACCGCCGGTGTCGTCGCTGCCCACCCCCCCTCGGCCCCCTCGTGGCTCGGCGGGCACGGCACCATCGGCGCCCACAACATCGATCTCCACTGGTCCGATCGTCGCCACTGGCGTTGGCGGCTCTCGGTGGGCGGGCCGAGCGCTCGCGCTGGGTGCGGCTGTCATGTTGATTGGTGGGGGCGGGTACCTCGCGCTCAACGCCGGCGGCCGTGATGGTGGCGCCGACTCGCCCGCGGCTGCGCTTGAGGGGGCGTTGCAATCTCTGGCCGAAGAAGATCTCATTGGTGCGGCCGAATTCGTCGAACCCCGCGAGCGCGAGACCTTGATCGATGCCGGGTTCGACATGGTCGAAGAACTCGTTCGTCTCGAGGTTTTTGACGACACACTCGATCTGTCTTCGGTACACGGTATTGAACTCGACTTCGGGGGGCTCGAATTTTCTGTGGTGGAGATCCGCCCCGATCTCGTCCACATCTTCATTGAGCGCGGCAGCTATGTCATGAGCGTCGATGGATCAGCTGTCCCGTTCGGCCCGCTCGTGACTGATCGGATGGATTCGAGCGAGCTCGCCCCATCGGAGACCACCGGTGGCCAGATGATTTCCCGCGCGACTCCGGTGGTCGCGGTCCAGCGAGACGGTCGTTGGTATCTGAGCCTGTGGTACTCGGTGGCCGAGAACGCTCGTCTTGAACTCAATGAACAATTGCCGACTTCGGCCGATCGCGTGACGGCCATTGGCGGCGACACTCCCGAGCGAACGATCACCAATCTGATCGGCGCCCTCGAACATGGTGATATCGCGACGTCCATCGGAATGATGGACCCCGAGGAGATGTCGGCGCTCTACGACTACGCCCCGCTCTTTCTCGATGAAGCACAGACCGCAGTCGACGAATTCCTGGACTCGGCTCGCGCCGATGGTTGGGTGTGGTCCGTCGACGACGTCCTTGTCAGCGCGGTGACAGACGGCAATCTCGCCACGGTCACAATTGACTCGTTCGAGTTCAACGCGACCGGCCCCCACGGCTCGATGATCGAGGTGCAGTTCAGTCCGGAACAAACGCTCGTCTCGACCGACGATGGCTATGGGTTCACGTACCGCGTCGAAGTGGCCGACGGCTGCACCACGATGTCGACCAATGACGAGTACTCCGAGCCTGAGACACAGACGTTCTGCAATGACGAGATGTTCGCCGGGCTCGGCATCGAAGGGCTGATGACCGGCGGAATCGGCAGACTCGGCACGGTTCAGGGCGGTCTCGTTCTCCGTGAGGTCGATGGACGTTGGTTTGTGTCGCCGGTTCGGTCGGGTTCGGCCGCGTTGATGAGCATGCTCGAATCGCTCGATGCGGAGTCCTTGGCCTCGACCGTCGACGGTTTCGTCGAACTGATGAGCGATCCTTTTGGGCAGTCGGAGGGGTTCTCCAACGGCGGCGGGGATGACTACATGCGATTCGGAGAACTCGGCATGGACTCCGACTTCTTTGCCGAGCCCGAGATCTACGAGAGCCCGGTTGCGGAAAACATCGGACTACTTCCGAACGGGGAATACGAGTGGTCCTTTGATCTGCTGCCCGGATTTGTCGATGAAGTCTGGACAGGATGGTTGTCGAACGGGACACCTACCGACTTCTCGGAGGGCGTAACTGTGGTAGTGGCCGGCGACGACGCAGTCTCGCAATTCGAGATCCTGGTGCTCAGCGGCATCGGCCTTTCTGATGACGCGGCGTTGGCGGCCATGCTCGGTGCCAACGTGGTCTCCACCGATGGCATCTCGCACGTTTCCGGCTTCTCGGAGTGGGGCCCGTTTGTCGCGGCCCGCTATCTGAGCGGCTTCGTGCTTGTCGGAGATCCGCTCAATGATGTGGTGTCGCCCGACGCATTCGCCCTACTGGTGAAGCTGCTCGACGCCTGAGCCGACGGTCGCGGCGGCCGCGGCCATCATGATCGCGGCTACACCGCTGAGCGCAGCGACGAAGAGCCAGGCCCATCCGAACCCGTGGACGTCGGCGAGCACGCCGAACACGGCCGGTCCGATCATGGCGCCTGTGAACATTCCGCCCTGCACGACGCCAGATGCCGCGCCGGTGGCGGTGGGATTGTGTTCGACCGTTGCGAGATGGACAACACCAGGCCAAGACCAGCCGAAGCCATAGGCCATAAGGGCGCCGATAACTACGAGCGCGCTATTGCCGGTGGCGATGAGTGGGTACGCGAGCGTGCCGAGGAGAAGGAGCACGGTTGCGAAGCCGAACCGGTTCACGCTTCGTCGATCCATCACCGCTCCCCACCCCACTCGGCTGGAGATGAGGGCCACCGATCCGACCACTTGGATCGTGCCGGCGAGACCACTAGAGAAGCCCGCCTCTTCCAAGGTACGAACCAGGAAGGCGCCAATGTTGCTCACGGCGCCGGCCCCAAAGGCGGCGCCAATCGCCACCCGCCACATCAGCGGGCTGGGTCGATAGCGCTGTCGAATGGCAGGGGCCGCAACCAGCGGTTCGACATAAGGCATGGCGAGGATCGCGACGGCGGCGAGGATCGCGGCGCCAACGTAGGCGGCCTCCCAGCCAAGCGAGACCGCGATGGTCGGTAGGGCGAGTCCGGCCAGTCCGGTGGAGGTCGGAATGGCCGCTTGTTTGATGCCGAGGGCAAGGCCGCGCCGATGGGCCGGTACACCGCTGGTGATGAAGGTGTTGTTGCTCGGCTGGTTGATGGCGTTGCCAACTGCGGCCACACAGAGAGCGGCGACGACGAAACCGTACGAGGGGGCGAGGATGATGCCGATCACGCCAATGCCCGCCATGGCGGTACCGAAACGAAGGGTGGGTGATGGTCCGAATCGATCCGAGAGTCCGCCGCCCCACTTTGACAAGAGAGCAGATACGGCGAAGTAGGCAGCGACGGCGTAGCCCTGCTCGGCATCACCGAAGGAGAACGCCTCCTGGAAGTCGGGTGCCAGCGCTCCGAAGAGGTGCACCGGTGCGATCGCCGCCACCATCGTCGCGAGCGACACCGCAGTTACGCGGCGAGGATCGGGTTTCGGCATCGATGCATTATGGGGTAGATAGCCTCGCTTTCATGGACCGACCGCCGCCCGGGGAGTGGCCACAGGCCACGGAGCCGCTCGCCCCGATTCCCGCGGGCCGCGGCGGCCCGCAACGTATTCCCCGACCCGACGGAGCAGTGCTGGGTGGTCGACCGCCATGGGCGAACACCCCTGCGGCTTCTAGGGCGATGGCCCTCGACCGTGTTGTAGACGCGCTATCGGCCCGTCGACCGCCCCAGGTGGTCGGCGATGTCCCGGAGCAAGCTCGTGAGAGCGCGGTGCTCTGCTTGCTCTATGAAGAGCAGGGAGACACAAACGTTGTGTTGACCCGGCGATCTCCGAAGATGCGTCATCACGCCCATGAGGTCGCCTTCCCCGGTGGCCGCAGAGACGATGACGACATTGACCTCTGGGCCACGGCGGTTCGTGAGGCAGAAGAAGAGGTTGCGCTCGACTCGTCCACGATCGAGCGGGTCGGTGCCCTCGACAGCTTTGTCACGGTGGGCTCGCAGACTCTGCTCTCTCCTTTCGTCGCGATCACCAACCAGCGCCCAAACCTCGTGGCCTCCCCGGCCGAAGTGGAATCTGTGCGGCATGTCTCGCTCTCCGAACTCCTCCTCGAGGAGGTGTGGCGAGAAGAGGTCTGGCCGATGCGTCACTTGGGCCCGCCGCGGGCGATTACCTTCTTTGAACTCGAGGGCGACACCGTATGGGGTGCTACCGCGGCCATGCTCCGGCAACTCCTGGCCATTGCTACGGGTACCGACGACACCATTGCGGGTGGACCGGGCTGAGCAAGTAGTACGCCCTACACTCGGGTCGTGCCTGAGATCCGTTTCACTGCCGACACCCATCCCGAACTCGTTCGCCAGGTTCAGGTGTGGCTCGAGCCCACTTCGGACGAACGGTCCGCGACCGACATTGTTTCTGAGAGCGCCGATCTCACCAAAGACGCACTCCGGCTGATCGCAGCTGCGGCGCCGACTCCGTTAGCCGACAGTGATCTCGTGAAGGGCCTCACCGATCTTGGCCATCGGGCCACCGATGCCACTCGCGACGCCACCCTGGCCGGGCTCGACGGTCTTTCCCAAGTTACGAACGGAACGTTGGTAAAGCGGGTGTCGGAAGAGGGCGCCAAGGCGGCTTACGAGATGAACGCGAAGGTCGCAAAGCAGCTCCTGAAGTCGATCCTCCGCGGCTAGGCTCTTCTCTTCCCTAGAGCCCGAGGGGGTTGTCCGATGAATGCATCGGCTCCCGGTAGCGAAGAAAACGTCCTCGTCGTCGACTTCGGTGCGCAGTACGCGCAATTGATTGCTCGACGTGTGCGTGAAGCCAACGTCTACAGCGAGATCGTGGCGCCCACGATCACCGCTGCGGAAGTCGCCGCGAAGAACCCCACGGGCATCATCTTCAGTGGTGGCCCCGACTCGGTTCACGCGGAAGGTGCCATCGCGATCGATCCCGGTGTCTATGAGCTTGGCGTGCCGATTCTGGGCATCTGTTATGGCGCACAACTCATTGCTCAGCAGAACGGTGGGTTCGTTGATCGCACCGACCGCGGTGAATATGGTCGCACCACCATGTCGCTCTCTGGTGATGGCGGCATACTCCTCCGGGGTACACCCGACGATCAGTCAGTATGGATGAGCCACTTCGACGCCATTGTCGAGCCGCCCACTGGCGTTACGGCAACGGCCTTCACCCCCGATGCGCCCGTTGCGGCCTTCGAAGACGCGAACCGGAAGCTCTACGGCGTGCAGTTTCACCCTGAGGTGATGCACACCGAACACGGCCAGCACGTGATCGAGCAGTTCCTTCGCGAAGGCTGCGGCGCGACCGGCTCGTGGACAATGGACTCGATCATCGACACCTCGGTCGCCCAGATCCGAGCCCAGGTGGGCGACCGTCAGGCGATTTGTGCGCTTTCCGGCGGGGTCGACTCGGCCGTCGCCGCGGCCATGGTCCACAGGGCGATCGGCGAACAGCTCACCTGTGTCCACGTCGACACCGGCTTGATGCGTCTCAACGAGGGCGATGAAGTTGTCGACACGTTCGAACGCAACTTCGGCGTTCGCCTCATCTATGTCGATGCTGGCGAACGATTCTTCGCGGCACTGGCCGGGGTGACCGAACCAGAAGCGAAGCGCAAGGTGATCGGTGAGTTGTTCATCCGGATCTTCGAGGAGGCAAAGGCACAGGTAGAAAACGCCGACTTCCTCGTGCAAGGCACGCTCTATCCGGATGTGATCGAGTCCGGCGGCGAACACTCTTCGACGATCAAGAGTCACCACAATGTCGGTGGCCTTCCCGACGACATCGACTTCGAGCTCGTCGAACCGCTGCGCAGCCTCTTCAAGGACGAGGTTCGCCAAGTCGGTCGCGAACTCGGGCTTCCCGATGAAATTGTGGAACGCCAGCCGTTCCCCGGCCCCGGCCTTGGTGTTCGGATCATCGGTGAGGTCACCCCCGACAAGGTGTCGACGCTGCAACACGCCGACTTCATCGTGCGGGAAGAACTCCGGATCGCCGGTCTTGAGCGTGAGATCTGGCAATCGTTCGCGGTGCTGCCCGACATCCGCAGTGTTGGTGTGATGGGCGACGAGCGCACCTACGGCTATCCGATCATCATCCGCGCTGTCACGAGTGAAGATGCGATGACCGCCGACTGGGCCCGCATCCCCTACGACGTACTTGAAGCAATGAGTAGCCGGGTGATCAACGAAGTACCTGGTGTCAACCGTGTGGCCTACGACATCACGTCAAAGCCCCCGGGCACCATCGAGTGGGAGTAGCTCGCTCATGACGCTCGACCCGATTGATGCCTATCAACGCGCCGCTGCCCTCTTCGGGGAGACCATTGTCGTGCTCGGTGACGCCGAGTGGGAACAGGCCACGGGCGACGACTGGACGGTCGTGTCTACGGTCGCATGGGTGGTGGTTGGTGATTCTCATATCGCCAACGCGGCGGCGGGCGACCCGTTGGAATCGGTCGGCGACTTCGACGCGGCCGTTCTCGGCACTGCCCCCGTTGCGGCATGGCGAGGAACCGCGGTCGCCGCGATCAATGCACTGCGCGTACCCGGCGCGCTGCAACAACGAGTTCGGCACCCCGACGGGGAGCTGGTGGTGGCTGACCTTGTCGGCCAACGGGTGAGCGAGAACCTCGTTCGTGCGTGGGATATCGGTCGAGCGGTCGGCCGGCCGGTCGACATTCCTGGAGATCTCGCCGACTGGTGTCTCGATTTCTGGGCTGGCCACGCCGAGGCCATCCTGGCGGGCGGTGTGCTCGCCGATTCCCCGGTGGCTCCCCCGGCCGACGCCACTGCGGCCGAGCGTCTGCTCGCGCTGACCGGCCGTACGCCATAGGCCCGACCGGAAACCTGCCCACGGTCGTGGACGACTCGTGGTGGACAAACCGGTGGGGGACCGAGATGGCCACAGAGCCTTACGAAGTACCGATCGGATCGGAAGGTCCGAGCCGCGGTTTGAGTGCTCGACTGGGCGTGTGGTTGGGAATCGTTGCCGTGCTGGGCGCGGGCGCACTCGCGGTCACGTTGCCCGTCCCGGCCCAACGAGTGGTCTCCGGCGGCGACGTCGATTGTTATACGTCTCCGTGCCCCTGTCAGCTGATCGTGCAGGGGTCGGCCACCGCGAACACTATCTCGCTCAGCTACGACGGTGGTCAGGCATTGCCGCGTGAGATGGAGATCATGGTGAGCCCCGACACAGACCTGACCGACGGCGTCACTGTCACTGTCACTGTCACGGATTTTAATGTTTCGGTCGACGGCACGCTCACGATGCAAGAGTGCGGCGACCAAGGCCCGCTTGGTGAAACGTGCGGCCCCGAGAAGGGTTTACAGGTGCAAGCAGGCGATGGCTCGAGCACCATTTTGATCTCTCGCGTTCTCACGAATGCCGAAGGTGACCGGGTCGACTGCGGCGATCCCGCTCGCACCTGTTATCTGAAGCTGTGGTCCGCTGTGGTCGAAGCCGTTCGGGTACCGCTCAACCTCGCCAACGGGTAGACGGTCAGGCGCCGGTGAGGCGTTCGACCACGGGTGCCATCGTGTCGATCGCGTCGGCGCTCCACGTGACATAGGAGATTCCCCAACGGTCTCGCCAGTCGTGCAGGCTGGCGCACATCTCATCGATGCTGCCCACCAGCACGTGGGGCATATGACGGGCATCGGCGGGTGTCAGGTCGAAGGCCGGTGCCATCGCTTCGATCGTTCCTTCTCGGTCATCGGTCTCGATGACCATGTGCACCCGTGTCTGGAGCTCCACCTGGACGAATCGATCGCCGGCGCCCGTTCGAATCGCTTCGATCTTGGCATCAGTGTGGTCCGGAGTGCCCGTTGCCCCGGCGGCCGTGCCGATCTCCCCGGAGGCAAGCGAGAAGTTGAGACCAACGATATCGGCCTCTCGACCGGCCAGGCCCAGTACCCGCGGGCCACCGCCCGCGAGAATCAGGGGCGGGTGGGGGCGTTGTGAAGTGAATGCCATACCGTCGTCGCGGGCGAAACAGTCGCGCATCGTGGCGATCGATCGTTCGAGGCGAGCGATGCGAACTCCGGGCCGATCGAGTTCGATTTCGGCGCGCTCATAGTCGGTTGTTTTCCATCCTGCGCCAATACCCCACTCAACTCGTCCGCGGGAGAATTGATCGAGTGTTGCGATCTCCTTTGCCAAGACCACGGGATTGCGGAAGTCGTTGGCGAGCACCAGCGTGCTGAGCAGGATGTCTGTCGTAGCGGCGGCGGCCGCAGTGAGCGCGATGAGCGGCGCGAGTCCATCATCGAGATGGTCGGAGATCGCGATTGACGAATAGCCGAGGGACTCGGCTTCTTGGGCCAAGGCGACGAACTCGTGCGGGTCGGTGAGCGCGCCCCCCGAGACCCCGAAACGAAATGGGTGAGTCATGGCGAGAAGCTAACCCCGGGCCAGTTCGTTTACCGAGAGTTCAGCAAGACGCAGCCAGCGTTCACCTGGAACCCCTTTGGAAGCAACATCACCGTCGTACCTTGCTCGCATGTTCAACCACCCATCCAAACGAAGCTCCCACCTCGCATTCACCCTGCTGGTTCTCTTGAGTCTGATCGCCGCTGCTTGCGGTGACGACAGCGAGACAACCACGGACGAATCAGCAGCCGAAACGCCGACGCTCGAGACACCGGTAGACGATGCGCCCGCCGCCAATGACGAAATGCTGACCGGAGACCTTGAGGGCGAGTTTCTCGTTTCCGGGTCATCGACGGTGTATCCGATTGTGCAGAAGCAGGCCGAGGAATTCACTGCCGTAAACAGTGGTGTCGCCTTAGCCGTTGAAGGCCCAGGTTCGGGCGACGGCGCCCAGAAGTTCTGCGCCGGCGAAGCCCCGATCGCCAACGCCTCGCGCCTGTTCAAGGATGAAGAGATTGAGATCTGCGAAGCGAACGGTATCGAGTTCATCGAGATTCGTCGGGGGATTGACGGGATCTCGGTTGTGACCTCAGCCGACAACGACGCCATCGAATGCGTGTCGTTCAACGACCTCTACGCGTTGATTTCCGAAGAAGCGTTCGGGTCCGATAATTGGGCCGACGCCAACGCGATCACCGCGGACTGGGGCGGCACAGTATTCCCGGACGCGCCGCTCGATATCTTCGCCCCGGGCCAAGAGTCCGGCACCTACGACTCTTTCGCCGAGATCGTGCTGGAATCGGTTGCGAAGGGCAAGACGGGCCTCGAGGTCGATGACCGAGCCTTCGAAGACACCATTCGGCCCGACTACACAGCGAGCTCCAACGACAACATCATCATTGAAGGCATCGCGTCGAGCCAGTACTCGCTCGGCTGGGTTGGCTACGCCTTTGCGGCCGAGGCGGCTGACGCGGGCGACACAAAGCTCCTCCAGGTTTCGAAGGAAGACGGCGGCGATTGTGTGAGCCCGGCACCCGAAACGATCGCCGATGCCTCATTCCCGATTGCCCGCTACCTCTACACCTACGTGAACGTCGAGGCGGCTGCGACCGAGCCCGCGGTCACGGCATTCGTCGACTACATGATGAGCGAAGCAGGACTCGAATCGGTGACGGCAGTTGGCTATGTCGCTCTCGCCGATGCCGACCAAGCCCTCGCTCAGTCAATCTGGGAGAATCGGTCGATGGGTCGCAGCTGGGGTTAGGTCTCAGTCATCGATGTCGGTCGTGCCGCCGTCATAAAATCCCTGGTGCTGGAGCGGTTCCGTTGCACTCGTCACAACCCCCCCGAGGTTTGCAACGATCCGCTTCCAGTACCGGTAGAGAATGGCGCGAGGAACGACCTCATGACCGGGGGCCTCCGAGTGCATGCACTCTCGGATTTTTCCTTCGAGTTCCCCGCGGAGGGCGTCGGCCTTCGATCGGAAGTCGGTGGCCTTGTCGCCGCGGGAATCCGTGAGGAGGTCGGCCGCCTGGCCCATCATCTCGGAGATGGTGCGCCGGTAGCGGGTGAGTTCGGCGAGGTCGTCGGCCGTGGAGAGGTCGACGCCCTCCTCGGCGAGGTCGAGAATGTTCTTAGCTTGGTCGCCAATACGTTCGATCTTCTTGATGAGAAGCGTGTAGGCGAGCACCTCGCCGATGTCATCACTGCCCTGCACCGATACGTGGACGACGAGTTCACCCCGCAAGGTTTGTTCGGCCCGGTTGATACGCCCGTCGGTCGACCGCACGTCATCGGCCACCGTTTCGACGTTGGCCCCGCTGAGCAACGCAGTAGACGCCAGGTCGAAGCTATGCCGGGCATCGGCCAGCATCGAGACCGTGCGCGCGGTGATTGCGTCGAAGCCACTCTCACTTCGTCGGAAAAATGACATCACCATGATTGATTGCCTTTCAGCGGAAGATCGCGACCCCGACGAGCGGGATGATGAGGAATACAACCACCACATATGCGATGGCCAGAGCTTGACGCGTCGCGGCGATCTCAGCCAGCCCTTGGGCCAGGCGGATCGGAATTTCGCGAATCCTGGCGATCGGGTAGATGATCGCGATCGCCGAAACGTTGAAGAGAGTGTGGACGATGCCGACGGTGAGTGCTTCGGGCTTCGAGGCCGCTAGGGCGGCGAGAAGGGCGGTGATTGTTGTGCCCACGTTGGCCCCGAGTGTGACCGGGAAGATGTTCTGAATACTCACGACGCCGGCGGCTGCGAGCGGAACCATGATCGAGGTGGTGATGCTTGACGATTGCACCGAAACCGTGATGATCACACCGAGCAACATGGCCACGGAACCGCCGCCGCTGCCGAGTACCGAGTTGAGAGATCGCTCGACGCGATCGGCTACGAGCTTTCGCATGTTCTTCGTAATGAACGTGAGCGCCAGAAGCACGATGGCGAGGCCAGTCACGACCATCAATGTGCCGAGCACATTGACCTCTGCGCCGAGATCGCTGTAGAGATCCTGGACCCAGCTGACCGGTTCCTTGACCCACTTCTTGATTGGGCTCTTCCATTCGGAGCCCGCCGAACCGACCAGCTGCTCGCTGATTGATTCGGCTGCTGACGAGAGCCAGCCGGTGACGAGCTCGACCGGCAACAGAATTCCCACGGCCATCAGGTTGAAGAAGTCGTGAACGGTTGCCGCCGCGAACGCTCGCTTGAACTCTTCATTTCGACGAATCGAACCGAGTGAGGCGAGCGTGTTTGTGACCGTAGTGCCGATGTTGGCGCCCATGATCATTGGCACGGCGGCATCGACGCCGAGTGCGCCAGAGGCGACCAAGCCGACGATGACTGATGTGCTGGCCGACGAAGACTGCACGAGAACGGTGCCCAAGATGCCGACGAAGAGTCCGGCGACAGGATTGCTCACGCCTTCGAAGAGGCTGGCCTGGGTGTCGGCGCCCATCACCTTGATGCCCGATTCGAGCAGCGATACGCCGACCAGGAAGACATATATGAGCGTGACGACGAGAACGAAACGCGGCCCAGTCGGGAGGTCGCGTTGCCCAGGCGATTCCAGCTTCGTATTCATAGCTGGGCGGAACGTAACAGGCATTTCGAGGGCGCGCCCATTGAGTCGTTTACCTACCGTTCACCTTCAGAAGCCAGTTGTTCACTTGCCTGCCGTCCGGTGTCAAGAAGCGGTTCGTACCCTTTGGCTTCGTGACTGAACTCCTGCCGCCCACCCGTGCCGATCGCGTGCGCAGTGTTGTTGTGCTGTTCGCACTGCTGGCTGTCTTTGCGATCATTGCGTCGATTGTGGACCGGCTCGACGACGAGCAAATCGTCGTCACGACTACGGCGATAGCCGGAAGCGACGACCCTGTCGGCGAAGCGCCCGCTGGAGCGCTCGAAGGTCAGTTCCTCGTGTCCGGGTCGTCGACCGTCTATCCGATTGTGCAAAAACAGGCCGAAGAATTCGGTTCCGCAAATCCCGCTGTCGCGATCGCGGTCGAGGGTCCTGGTTCTGGTGACGGCGCCCAGAAGTTCTGCAACGGCGAAGCGCCAATCGCGAACTCCTCCCGGATCTTCAAGGCTGAGGAGATCGAGATCTGCGAAGCGAACGGCATCGAATTCATTGAGCTGCGTCGCGCCATCGATGGCATCACCGTGATCACGTCCGCAGTGAACGATCTCATCGACTGTGTGTCGTTCAACGATCTCTACGCACTGCTCTCGGAAGAAGCGTTCGGATTCGCGAACTGGGCGGACGCGAATGTGATCAGCGCGGAGTGGGGCGGCACGGTCTTCCCCGACGCCCGCTTCGATATCTTCGGTCCCGGCCAGGAGTCCGGCACCTACGATTCGTTCACCGAAATCGTGATCGAGTCGGTCGCGAAGGGAAAGACCGGGCTCGACGTTGAGGCTCGACCCTTCGAGGACACGATCCGCGACGACTACACGTCGAGCAACAACGACAGCGTGATTCTGCAAGGGATTGAGTCGAGCCAATATTCCATCGGATGGGTGGGCTACGCGTTTGCCCAGGGAGCAGCCGACGCGGGCGACGCGCGAATGCTCGCAGTGTCAAAGGGCGATGGCGGCGCGTGCGTGGATCCAAGTCCCGAAACGATCGCCGACGCATCGTTCCCGATTTCTCGCTTCCTCTACACCTACGTCAACGTCGAGATGGCCGCCAACGAACCGGCAGTGGCGGCGTTTGTTGACTACATGATGAGCGACATCGGGCTCGAGTCGGTGACTGCGGTCGGCTATGTCGACCTTGCACCCGTCGATCAGACCCGCTCGCAGACGATCTGGAGCAACCGTCTCAGCGGCACTGGCCAATGGGAGTAGCACGATGATTGCGCCCGACGTTGCTCCGGCCCCCGTAGTGACGGTTCCCGCGTTGTCCTCGCGGGCAAGCGCCGGCCTCCTTGAACCCGTTGCCTTCCTTGTCGTCGCAATGGGTATCGCCCTCGTCGAGTATTTCGTTGCTGGCTTGTTTGCGGACTTCGGGCCATCGAACTTCTGGCTGGCGTTCGTCGTTATGGCTGGGTGGAACGCATGGCACTTCGCGGGGGCTCAGACGGCCCTTGGCTCGCTGACCGGCCACTACATTGCCACCACCGATGGTCAACCGGCGTCCGTGCTCACGATCGCGGTCCGCCAACTCGCGCGCTTCGGCGTGCTCTATGCGCTGCCCATCATGGTGCTCGACTTCAACTTCCTGACGGCTCTTCTCGTCTGGCTGGTTGTCGGCGCGGTGGTTTCACGTATGCCCGGTTCGCGAGCGCCATGGGATCTGTTGGCCAACACGATCGTCGTTGATGGTTTGGGAAAACGAGCGACGACGGTCGAGCTGCCGCCGCTTCATAGCGCTGCCGATCTGCGACTTGCGCCGGCTCGTGCCCGCGAGAATCGACGAGCCGCCCGCCTGATGCTCACGGCCGGTTCGGCCTCGGTGGTCGTCTCGGTGTTGATTGTTTGGAGCATCTTTACTGAGGCGTGGGCGTTCGTCTCCGATTCGGAATTCGAATGGGGGATCCTCTCGCAGCGGGGCTGGTTCCCGCGCTCCGGTCAATTCGACCTCTCCACGCTGTTCGTTGGAACCCTTTGGGTCACCGGTATCGCCATGCTTGTGGCCGGGCCGGTCGGGCTCGGCGTCGCCTTCTATCTTTCGGAGTACGCGACGCCCAAGGTGCGACGAATTGTGAAACCGCTCATCGAGACGTTGGCAAGTATCCCATCGGTAGTGATTGGTCTGTTTGCGATCAGTTTCATCTCGCCGAAGGTGCTCACGCTGTTCATCTCCGATATTGGCATCTTCTCGATTCTGGCCGCCGGCATCGGTGTCGGTGTTTTAACCGTGCCGATCGTTGCGTCCATCTCTGAAGATGCCATGAGGGCAGTGCCCATGGAGCTCCGAGAAGCGAGCTACGGCCTTGGCGGCCGCAAGGTGACGACCGCCCTTCGAGTCGTGTTCCCGGCGGCGCTCTCCGGCATTTCGGCTGCCGCGATCGTGGGGGTCTCCCGGGCAGTGGGGGAGACGATGGTTGTGTTCATTGCCGCGGGCGGCAATGGCGTCTTTAATACTGATCCGGTGGAACAAGGTCAGACCATCACCGCAGCTATGGCCTCTCTCGGCGCGGGCACCGATCAGATCGCAGGCTCCGGTATTGCCTTCCAGAGTCTCTACTTCCTCGGTGCGCTTCTCTTCGTGATGACGATGTTGCTCAACATCCTTTCCGACTTGATCGTTCGGCGATTCCGGCAGGTCTACTGATGGCTGCTTCGTCACCGGTTGACCTCGATCAGCTTCGTGCCCGTCGCGGCGCTGATGTGCGCGGTCAGATCTTCCTGATACTTCTGCTTCTGTCGGTTGCGCTTGCGATCGCGATGGTGGGCGCGGTGTTCTACGACGTGATCGTCCAAGCGTGGGGCATCCTCAGCGATCGCCTGTGGGACTTCCTCGCCTCGCCGTCTTCTTCCGACCCAGAAAAGGCCGGTGTCGCACAAGGCATCCGGGGCAGTCTTCTGATCGCCTTGATTGTGATGGCGACGTTCCCAATCGGTGTTGCCGGAGCGGTGTATCTCGAGGAGTACGCCGAAGACACCTGGGTCACCCGTTTGATCCAGGTCACGGTTCGCAACCTCGCCGGCGTGCCGTCGATTGTTTATGGCCTGCTCGGGCTCGCCGTGTTTGTGCAAGGCCTGCGCGGCATCACCGGGGGCTCCTCCGTCATCGCCGCTGGCATCACCCTTGCCGTGTTGGTGCTCCCGGTCGTCGTTATTACGTCGTCCGAAGCGGTCCGAGCAGTGCCGGGTTCGCTTCGCGACGGCGCCTATGGGCTTGGCGCTACGCAATGGGAAGTCATCCGGTCGCAGGTCATCCCGGCCGCGCTTCCCGGAATCTTGACGGGCACTGTCCTGGCCGTCGCTCGCGCTATGGGCGAGGCGGCGCCGCTCCTCGTGATCGGTGCCGCAGGCTTTTACACGACCGGCAACAACGACTTTCTCGAGCAGTTCCAAGGAGCGTTCACCGCGCTGCCGATGAACATCGCCAACTTCGCGCGAGAGCCGGCCCAGACCTGGCGCGGCCACGCCGCTGGCGCCAGCGTCGTGTTGCTGGTGATGGTGTTCTTCCTTAATCTCGTGGCGATCATCGCTCGGGCCCGTATCTCCAAGAAACTCGGACGCTGAATGATGGCTGACGCCGAAATGACCGACACCCCTGACGTCTTCAACGTCCGCGATCTCAACGTCTACTACGGCGACCTGCGCGCCGTTTCCGACGTGAATCTCGATGTACGCGAACGGCAGATCACGGCCTTCATCGGCCCGTCTGGCTGCGGAAAGTCCACCGTGCTGCGGTGTTTCAACCGTATGAACGACCTCATCGACATCGCTCGTATAGAGGGCAGCGTGAAGTATCACGGCATCGATCTCTACGATTCGCAGGTCGACCCGGTAGCGGTTCGGCGCCGCATTGGGATGGTCTTCCAGAAGCCCAACCCCTTCCCCAAGTCGATCTACGACAATGTTGCCTTCGGGCCGAAGGTCGCGGGGCAGAAGGGAAACCTCGACGAAGTTGTTGAGGATTCGCTTCGTAGCGCGGGCCTCTGGGAAGAAGTGAAGGACCGACTTTCGTCGTCTGCGCTCGGTATGTCGGGCGGCCAGCAACAGCGTCTCTGTATCGCTCGGGCCATTGCCGTGAACCCCGATGTGCTCCTGATGGACGAGCCGTGCTCGTCCCTTGATCCGATCGCCACCGGCCGGATCGAGGAACTCATGAAGGAGATCCAGAACAAGTACACGATCGTGATTGTCACCCACAACATGCAGCAGGCGGCCCGGGTGAGCGATCGCACGGCGTTCTTCACCGCCGAGTTAGACGAGTCGACCGGCCAGCGACGCGGCAAACTGGTGGAGCTCGATGAAACCGGCACCATCTTCTCGAACCCGTCTGACGAGCGGACCGAGGCCTACATCACTGGCCGCTTCGGCTGATCCGTTGACAGGAGATATGACGTGAACGACATCCGATCCAATCTCGATGAACGACTCGGGCTCATCGAAAGCCTTCTATTAGAGATGGCCGAACTCGTCGCGGTGCGCGTGGGTTTGGTCACGTCGGCCATGCTGGAAGGTGACGTCGCCGCCGCCGACGTGTTAGTCGCGGCCGATGACGACATCGACCTTCTCTCCCTGCAGGTAGAGGAGGGGTGCATCGACACACTCGTCCGCGAGCAACCGGTCGCTTCTGATCTCCGCTTCGTCGTCGCCGCTATGCACATGAACAGCGATGTGGAGCGTTCCGGCGATCTGGTCAGCAATATCGCCAAGGCGGTCGGTCGCCTTCAGGGCGCCCACCCCGATGATCGTGTGAGGGATCTCGTCGCCCGCATGTCGGTGCAGGCCCAGTTGCTCATGCGTCGAGCCGCGGAGTCGTTCCGCAATCGCGACGCTGAGCTGGCGTCAACGATCGATGCGCTCGACGACGTGCTTGACGATCTGCACTATCGCTACATCCAGCACGTGATCTCCGATGCTCGCCGCGGCGATCTCGACCCGCAGCAGTCGCTTCAACTCGCGTTGGTCGGCCGTTTCTACGAACGCATCGGCGATCATGCCGAGAACCTCGGCGAGCGTGTCCGCTACATCGTCGACGGCTGGCTCCCTGAGGCTCAAGCGGCCGAACGAGCAAGGGCTCGGCAGGACGGTGAAGAGGACTTCCGTCCAACGCGAGGGCTCGCGGTTATCGATTCCGTGGCCGAGGAACGTCGGATCGACGCCATTCGTCGCGACTTCGTGGCCAACGTGTCGCACGAGTTGAAGACACCAGTCGGGGCGATGTCACTTCTCGCCGAAACGCTCGCCGGCGAACAGGACCTCGAGGACCGAGCTCGCCTCACCGACATGCTGCAGCACGAAGCGAAGCGGGTCGAAGACATCATCGACGACCTTCTCGAGCTCACCCGACTCGAAGAATCGGAGACCGCGGGGGACGCTCTCGATGTCGATGACATCGCTCGACGCGCGGTCGACAATGCGAAAGCCCTGGCCGACGCCTACCGCGTCAGTATCGCCGTAGTCGGCCTCCCGAGTGGATTAGCGATAAACGGCGATCGACGCCAGATCGTTCGTGCGTGCACCAACCTGCTCGACAACGCCATCCGCTATTCCGAAGCTGGTCAACAGATCACCCTGACCGTCGAAGAGATCGAAGACGGCGTCGCCATCACGGTGAAGGACGAAGGCGTTGGCATACCGCGTGCCGAACTCGAACGTGTCTTCGAACGTTTCTACCGCGTCGACCGGGCGCGAAGCCGAGAAACCGGTGGGACGGGCCTCGGCCTGGCGATTGTGCGGCATGTGGCGCAGAACCACGGCGGCCGCGTGCTCGTGGAATCCAAGCCGGGCGAGGGTTCGAGCTTCACCCTTCAGCTGTCGACCAGCGGGGCGCCGTCGACATGACCCGCGCGGTCAGCGTGCTTGTCGTGGACGATGAGCCCGCGTTCCGCGAAGGACTCCGTCAGGCGTTGAAGCAAGAAGGCTTCCTTGTGTTCCTCGCGGCCGACGGCGAGGAAGCGCTCGAGGTGTGGCGGGCCGAGAAGCCTGACCTTGTGCTCCTCGACGTCATGTTGCCGCGGATGAGTGGCATCGATGTGTGTCGCGAAATTCGATCGGTCGACGACACGCCAGTCATCATGGTGTCGGCTCGCAACGAGGAGATCGACGCGGTCGTCGCCCTCGAGGTTGGCGCCGACGACTATGTGGCGAAGCCCTACCGAGTCCGCGAACTCGTGGCCCGCATGCGCACCCTGCTCCGTCGTGTGAATGTTGCCCCAGCGGCGGGCGACGAGCCGGTTGGTGTGCTCGAAGCCGGACAGGTTGTGCTTGACCGCGAGCGTCACGAAGTCCGGCACAACGGCGAGTTGGTTCAGTTGCCGCTGAAGGAGTTCGATCTCCTCGCCCTGCTGATGGAGAACAAGGGCATCGTCGTGACGCGCCAAACACTCATCGATCGGGTCTGGGGCTTCGACTATGTCGGTGACACAAAAACCCTCGATGTTCACATCAAGCGGTTGCGAGCGAAGGTCGAAGCAAACCCGGAGTCCCCGGAGCTGATCGTCACGATCCGCGGCCTCGGCTACAAGCTTGTCGGCTGAGCCTTGGCTGTCAGCCCCCGTCGCTAGGGTGAGCCGGTGTCCGACTCGCCCATGCTCGATGGTCTAAATCCCGCCCAGTTTGATGCGGTGGTCCACAAGGGTGGCCCGCTGCTCGTGGTCGCCGGCGCCGGCTCGGGCAAGACCCGCGTTCTCACCCATCGCATCGCTCACTTGATGGAAGAGGGGCTTTCGCCGTTTGAAATTCTGGCGATCACGTTC
>Ga0114997_10000147_pt1 | contig 51871 bp, 55 predicted proteins | sample ArcticOcean_MG_C_2_FD_87045 | JGI IMG/M metagenome (GOLD analysis project Ga0114997, IMG submission 87045) | Marine microbial communities from western Arctic Ocean - ArcticOcean_MG_CB4_136 | ecosystem: Environmental > Aquatic > Marine > Oceanic | place: Arctic Ocean: Canada Basin | collected... | reverse complement strand
GCGGACGAATGCACTGGTCTTGAAAACCAGCGGGCTTTACGGCCCCGGGGGTTCGAATCCCCCTCCCTCCGCTGCTAACAGACGCAACGACTCAGGTTCGAACCCCACTGCCTTGGAGTGCAGAGCGCTGAGGTGGCGTGCATGTCGGTCATTCGTATGCCGCGCTCGGCCAACCGGTCGAGGTTGGGTGTCGGAATCCGACCGTCTGGGTTGTTGCAGGCGACATCGCCATATCCCAGGTCGTCGGCGAAGACGTAGATAATGTTCGGCCTACTCATAGTCGTCGACCCTAGTTCTGGCGGACTCAGACGTCCGCCGAATCGACTGGGTGTGAGAGAGCCAGCCGAATGCCAACGAAACGCCGGCCGGCAAGATGCCTCGAACAAGGATGAGAGCGCACCACGCGGTGGTGTAACCCGGCGCCGTCCGAAAGAGCGCTCGCAAAAGCAGCCATTCCTGCCGCCGTTGAAGACTCGCCGATGGCGCCGCTGCCCGTCTGCCTATGCCACGACCGCAGAACCTCTCGCCACGTCAGGGACAAGAGCGAATACGATCCAGCCGTGCACGTTGTGTTGGTTCACCCCGAAATCGCTGGAAACACTGGCGCGATTATTCGCCTCTGTGCCAACACCGGATGCGACCTTCACCTCGTCGAGCCCCTCGGCTTTGAGCTCGATGACAGCCGAATGAAACGCGGCGGCCTCGACTATCACGAGTTTGTCGACCTCGAAGTTCACCCAAACCTCGCCGCGGTGCAGGCGCGGTTGCCGGGCCGATGGTTCGGCTTTTCATCCCACGGGAGCATGGCCTACACCGATGTCGAGTTTGAGGACTCCGACGTACTCGTCTTCGGAGCGGAGCGCGCCGGACTCAGCGACGACGACATGGCCGCGATCCCAGCCGGTCACCTCCTACGGATTCCAATGCAGGCCGGAAACCGCAGCATGAACCTGGCCAACGCCGTCGCCGTCGTGGTCTACGAGGCGTGGCGCCAACGCGACTTCACCGGGGCAAGCGCGGGCGGCACCGGCTTGACCTCCGAGACCACGGCCACGGCACCATTCGATTCCTAGCGTCAATGTACTGAGTGCCATCGACGACATGGAATACGTGATGGTGCCAGTTCCCGAGGAACTCGTGGAGGAAGCCAAGCTCTTCGTGCAATGGGAGGCCGGGAAGCAGCCGCCCCTTGAAAACCCACCGCTGCTGAAAGACCTCGTGGCCAGCACCGATCAGCAAGCACAAGCCGTCCTTCGCTATGTCGCGGAAGCGTCGCAAGACCAGATCAGGCCGTCGCTCACCGAGATTTCTACGGAGTTCGACCTGAGTATTCGTGAGATCTAAGGCCTCGTCACCCAGATAAACAATCTGAGCATTCGCAAGGGGGGCCCGATGGCCGTCGTCATGATACGTCCCGATGGCCGGGCGAAGCCTGACGACCGCGATGAATTTCACCATCGCGTCGTGATGATGGCCGACGAGATCGCCGAATTGATCCTCGGTACTTAGTTCACCCGCTTCAAGAAGCCGCCGGGGCTGAACGTCAGGCCGTACTTTTCCATCGACTCATCGATGGCAAAGCTGCCGTACTCGCCCAAAATCTGCTTCACGCCTTCGCCAGGACCAGGGCCGAACCCTGGCCACACGGGGTGACCGTTGTAGATCTTGTTGACCACGACGGCATAGGAACCCACCGCGATCAGCGGTTCGTAGAGCTTGAACTGGCGGAACGTCGTGGCGCGATCGGCTGATGAGCCGAGCACCACGACGGCGGAGGAATCTCCAACGACAGCGGCAACGGCGGCGCCGGTTGCGGCACCGTCGCTTGGACCGTCGATCATCGTCACCCGCGGGTGATCAATGCCCTCGCTTCCAACTGACAACCCCGTGCCGTGGTCGATGAGATCGCAGATCGAGGCGAGGTAGAGAACCCGGCCCCGGTCGGAGCCCGTCACGACGACGAAGTCGGGGCGGATGCCAGCCAGGATCTCCCGGTAGGCGAGCAAATCGGTGGGCGGTGTCGACATTGCTTCGCCGAGCCAGGTGGCGTTCTCCCATGGAAGTGTCCGCCAGGACGCTTCGGTGAAGGCCGCCGCCAGTTCTGCCGACATCGGCGATGGCACGGTCGGCACACCATCAACTTCAGGGTCGGGCAAGAAGGCGCGTGGCGACACGCGACGCGGCTTGCTCCATCGTGCGGCGTCAGTGGGGATACGACCGACATAGTGCAGCGGTCGACCGGGGCCCTTGAACTTGCGGCCTCGAAGTTCGGCAAATGTCTCCGCGTAACCGAAGACGCGAGCACGGCGGACGGCATCGTCGATCTGGTTCGCGGTTGTCCCACCGTGAACCTGATGGAACGAACCTTCACCGATCATCGAGCAGACGGTGACGCCGGGCGCAGAGCCCAGACGCTCGTAGAGCTCAAGATTGGCGTAACTCCCGCCCGCCTCGTCGAAACTCTCGTCGAAGCTGCCTGCTTGTTCGAGCGCCGCTCGTGGAGCGAAGATGCAGTTGCTCTCCCACACCCCATCGAACCAATCACGGTCAACAACAAACGACCCGATCTCAAAGAGGCGGTAGCCGGCCGCCGGCCCCTTGATCTTCTCGAATAGTTCGTCCTCGACCTCTTGGTCGAAGCCGTCCTTCATCGCGGCACCCTGCTGACCAGGTCCGACGTAGAACTGCTGTGTGGCCACGACGGCTGGTGCGTGCTGCTCGACACGGTCGTCGCCGAAGGAGGCCCGTTCCATGTGTGGGGCGAGCTGCCGGAGTATCTCGAACGACTGCGAGCGACGGGTCGCGCGCCGATCGCCGATCAGCTCGAAGCGCGCTGGCCCGATGCCGCCGCCGGCGGTAGGCCCGCAAAGAACAAGATGTTCTAGCCCGCGACGGCTTCCGCTAGCAGGGCAAACACGGCGAACAGAGCGAGAAGTCGGTTTCGCATAACGCGACAGAACCGACCCGAGATAACCTTTTGCTTCGTTAAGGAGACGTGGCCGAGCCCGGTTGAAGGCGCTTCCCTGATCGACACGTCCCCCGCTGGCCGGGAACACCCATCCGTTCCGGTGTTCGGCAAACCCCCCGGCCTGGTCAACTAGTGTCCACTCGGACTCCCCCGATCGTGCGGAAAGGGCAGGGACATGGAACCAACCGATCAACCCCAACCAGCCGGGGAAAAACCCCCCGACCGGACACAGCAGATCATCATCGTTTTACTCGTGATCGTGGTGTTGTTGCTGGGTGGGCTGCTGTTGACCCGATGCGGCGACGACACCGACACCGTAGACACGAACGATCAACAGGCCCTGCCCGAACAAGACGACACCGAACCAACCACCACCACACCAACCACCGAAGCACCCGCCACCACCGCCATACCAACCACCGAAGCACCGGCGACCACGACGACCGAAACACCAGGGCCGGTATTTGACTGCACATTGGAGGTCGAGGACGGCGACCTCGCCGGCTTGACCCTCGGTTGGGATGAGATCGGAAAAGAAATCACTACGGCTGTCGCCGCCATCACTGCACTGTGTGGCCCGCCCGACAGCGACACTGGCTGGCACCACACGTGTCTTCTCGATGTGCTCTATGACCAAATCTCCGACGAGAAACCTCTGCGGATCATCGAATGGGGTGGCCTGGAACTCACATTCCAGCGGGGATACACCATTGAATGGATCGAACCGCCAACAGTGGACAACGAGGGCTACCCCATCACGTCACCTGGCACCCCCGGGTACGGCCCCGCCACCTACACCGACTCCGGTTGGCTGGCCCGATGGAACTATTACGGCTCTGGCAGCAGCGATGAAAAGCAGGTTGAAATCGTTCTGAAAGGTGGGTCCATCGGCGACCCCATGTCTGAGGTGATGGCCAGCCTCTCACTGGACGAGACAGATGTCGACGAGTACGCCTTCAATGCCTTCGGCATAATCAGTGTCTGGGGCGATGAAGGCATGGCTTACGTAGGCCAAATTGAGGTCCCGACCGACACCGTGGCCGAAGCGATCGAGAACTCGACGTTGACCTCAATCGGCTGGATTCAGTACTGCCACTGAAACCGCACCAACGGTAGAGCCACCCCAGACACCCAGCGAGCACCCTCAGCAGCGACACGTGACAGTCAACCGTGGACCGGGCCTTCCCCACCACCAACCAATCAGCCCGGAACTCACCCAAGGCATCATCAAACATTTCGAACCCCCAAAGGAAACGGTCACGACAGACCCAAACCACCAAACCCCGTCAACGAAGCACCCGCCGAGAGAACGCAACAACCCGCAGAACGGCTAGCCTTCGCAGCCGTACCTTCGGGTATACGGAGACGTGGCCGAGCCCGGTTGAAGGCGCTTCCCTGCTAAGGAAGTAACGTCGTTAAGGCGTTCGTGGGTTCAAATCCCACCGTCTCCGCTCTTGATGGGGAAACCCACTCAGAAGGCCCGAGCCCTCAGGGTTCGGGCCTTTTTCATTTTGTCGATGGTGCCAACACCAGCGCCGCATTCGCGGTCACGACGCCGTCGAATACTCCATGTGCTCCATCGCCAATCGTACTGTCGACGACCACAGTCCACGACCCATCGAGGTCGAGCTATACACGGCTTCAGTAGTCATGTTGACCACGATGACAAAGCGCTCATCACCGTCACGGCGTTCCCACACAACGAGAGACTCCGGCCCGTCGAACAGAGTCATCGACCCGCCGCTGAGCGCGGCCGACTCTCGCCGGAGTTGGAGAATCTGGTGATACAAGTGAGCGATCGACGCCGGGTCGGCCCGCATTGATTCGGCGTTGCGGCGATCCGCCTCGGGTGGAAACGGCAACCAGTTGTCGGGTCGGGTCCAACCGTGACTCGCACCCGCAGTCCACGGGATTGGTGCTCGGCATCCGTCACGGCGCCCCGCTGGGTCCTGGCGCATCGCGAGCGGCACATCGGCGTCTTCCAACCCGAACTCTTCGCCCGCGTAGAGAAATGGGGTGCCTCGCAGTGTGAGCAGCAACGATCTGGTTTCGCCAAGCCGCCGCATCGCACCGGCCGTGAAGGGCGGAGAAGTTGAAACTGAGGTGCAGTTCGTCCCCATCGCCGCAATAGGTCGCGATCTGCGCCGGATCGAAGAGATACACCTCACCCACCGACATTGGTTGATGGTCGTAGCCGTCGAGCCACGCAAGATGATCGAGGTGAGCGATCACCCCGCCGAGGTCTCCCACACCGTTGCCGGTGGAGTCGCAGAAGCTCCGCGGATATATCTGATAGATCGTCGCCGACTGCCACCACGGTTGTTCGTGCGTCACACGCCGCACCGTAGGGCGTAGGCGACAAACGAACCAAGGGCCGATCTCCGGATAAACTGGTGGCGCCTGCGTTTCCCAGGCCTACACTTTCCTCTCGTTGCGCCCGTAGCTCAGCTGGATAGAGCATCTGACTACGGATCAGAAGGCCGGGGGTTCGAATCCCTCCGGGCGCGCCAACTTCACTCCCCGTTTCGGCGGGGAGTGTTGTCGTTTTAGGGCAGCACCATCTCGAGGATTTCGCGGCGCACCATCTCGAGCTTGGCCCGCAACACGTCGTCGACCTCGTCCGGGATCACCGGACTGGGCTGACCCTCATCGGCCGCCATCAACACAGCGGCACAGCAGCCCGCGACACCGAAGCGGGAGGATTGCCAGCGCGTCTCGTCCACCCTTCCCAGAGCCATCACTCCGCTGCCCTTCACCGCTTCCGGCGGGGAGAGATAATGGGCGATACCACCGATGTGCATCAGATTGTCCGGCTCGTGATGCATAACCCGATACCCGTCGATCTGCAGGAAAGTGTTGAGCAACTTGCCGGTGTCCCACAACCAATAGCGATGCCCGGCGGCCTCGAGTGCGGCCGTCGCCTCATCGCTGAGATCGCCGCCGTTCACGCCGAAACCGACACCCCACCGGGTGGCGGTGTCCTGAAGTGCAGCGCGGTCATAGATGGCGAAGTGCGGGCTTCCGAAGAAGAACCCGGCCTCGTCGTAGAAGTACTCGCCGTTCACCCCCAGTGGCCTTCGGGGATCACGTCGTTCTCACACCACACACCGCGGCCACCACACACCGCAGCGACACCGGACTCGTTGACCAGTTCGAGCACCGGCGCCAAAAACGGACCCTTGGCCTTGATATCGGTGTCAATCAAGGCGAAGTAGTCGCCATCGTCCCGGGCCGCCCGCACGAGGTCGAGACAGTGGCCGTGGGTCGCCATGTCCGATGTGGCGGACGCCGAGAAGATCTCGACGACGCGGTCGGCGTGTTTATCGGCGAGCAGTTCGATCCGTCGGGTCACATTCCGCTCGTCTGGTGATATTCGCTCGGCCGCTCGCAGCCGCCTAGCGTCGCTGCATGGACCTCGTCCCGACCGTCGACATTCGTAATCCCTCGGTCGTGTCGCTCGACGCCATCGATCGAGCCTGCGCCGACCATGGCTTCTTCCTCCTCGAGGGGCACGGACTCGACGACCTCATCGCTCGAACCTGGGCTTCCACTAAAGCCTTCTTCGCATCCGGGTCAGAAGTGAAGGAGCCAATCCGTCGCAACCCCGAGTCAATGCTCGGCTGGTACGACCGTGAGCTCACGAAGCGCAAGCGCGACAGCAAGGAAGTCTTCGACTTCATCGATCCGGCCATTCCCGACGATCGCAGCCCCAATCGCTGGCCGTCCGCCCCCGCCGACTTCCGCCCAACAATGACGGACTTCTTCGACGGGTTCGCCGCCCTCGCGGTCGACACTCTCCGCCTCGTTCAATCGACGTTGGGCCTCGATCCAGGGATCGCCGCGACGCACACCAACCCCCGTACCACGAGCACGGTTCGGCTCAACCACTATCCCGTGGACGATCCCGTGCCAACCGACGAACGCTACGGCCTCAACGAACTTGGCGACGTCGCCCTCGGCCACCACACCGATCCGGGTGTGCTCACGCTGCTGTTGCAAGACAACACCGGCGGCCTACAAGCCGAGTCGTCGGAGCACGGCTGGATCGACATCGAGCCCCGGCCCGGCACGATCGTTGTGAACCTCGCCGACACGCTCCAGGTGTGGACCAACGACCGCTACAAGGCCGCCGTCCACCGCGTGGTTCCAATGACGGAGAACAGTCGTTACTCGATCCCGTTCTTCTCGAACCCACCGCGCGACTGTCTGATCGAACCGATCGATGCCCTCACCAACGGTGACCCTCGGTATCGATCCTTCAGCTGGCGCGAGTTCATCCGCGGTCGGTCCGAAGACAACTTTGCCGACTATGGCGTCGACGACATCCAGATATCCCACTTCGCAATCGGAGCAAACTCATGACCGTCACCGAGCAGCCCACCGCCGTTCAGACCTCCCTCGGAGCGATTCAGGGGTCTCTCCGCGACAACGTCCACCAGTTCCGCGGCATCCGCTTCGCGCAAGCGCCAACGGGAGACCTGCGCTTCCGTGCGCCGGTCCCTGTGGAGCCGTGGGACGGCGTGCTGGCCGCCACCACCTTCGGCAACACCTCACCCCAACCGGCGCGACTGCCGGGCAACCCATTGCCGGCGCGTGCGATTCGAAACGACGAAGACTGCCTCTTTCTCAACGTCTACACGCCCGCCACCGACGACCAGCGCCGGCCCGTTCTCGTGTGGATTCACGGCGGCGCGTACACCGCGGGCTCGGGCGACGCCTACGACGGCACGCCGTTCTGTCGCCAGGGCGACATGGTCGTCGTCACGGTAAACTATCGCCTCGGCGTGCTCGGCTTCATGGAGCTTGGCCACCTCGACCCAACGCTGGCGGGTTCGCAGAACAACGGCATCCGCGACCAGATCGCGGCTCTCCAGTGGGTCCACGACCACATCGCCGCGTTTGGTGGCGACCCGGACCGTGTCACGATCTGCGGTGAATCCGCGGGCGCTGGTTCTGTGGCCGCGCTCCTCGGCTCTCCGGGCGCCGATCACCTGTACCACCAGGCCATCGCGCAAAGCGCTCCTGTCTCCTTCGCCCCCACTTCGTCGGCTCACGCCGACAAGATCGTCGAGGCCGCCGGCGGGCTCGAAGCGCTCAAGAACGCATCGATCGACGAGATCCTCGCGGCGCAGACCGGAGTTGCCGAAGCAGCCGCCGCGGGGCGCCACGTCGTGCTCATCGGCGACGGTCGTCCCGGGCTCCGCCCCGCGCTCGATGCCCACACGGTCACCCGTAACCCGATCGACGCAGTCGCGGAACTCGGCCCCGACTCAAAGCCACTCATGCTCGGCACCAACGTCGACGAGGGCACGTTGTTCTCGATGTACCTGCCGAAGGGCATCACCGACGAGGAGATGCTCACTGCGCTCGCGGGCCACACCTCAAACCCGGCCGGCGTGGCCGGTGCCTTCCGGAAGACCTACCCCGACGAGACACCGCGCCAGCTCATGACCCGGATGCTCACCGACACCATGTTCCGCACCGGCAGCCTCCAGCTCGCCGATGCCCAGAGCGAGGCCGGTGGCACCGTCTACAACTACCTCTTCACCTGGGCCTCCGAGGGATTTGGTGGGCGACTCGGCTCGATGCACGCCTTGGAGATTCCGTTTGTCTGGAACGGCGATCTCACCGCTTGGGCGCCGATCATGGGCGAGGGCGAACCCTGGCCCACCGATCTTTCCGACCGCATGCACCCGGCATGGATCAGCTTCGTTCAGACCGGCAACCCCAGCCACGCCGCCATCGGTGAGTGGCCGACGCACAATGTGCAGAGCCGGCTGACGATGGAGTTCGGCGTCACCAGCTCGGTGCTCGAGGATCCCTTCGGCCTCACCCGCGCCGCGTGGGCGGGGTAGTGCCTGACATCTTCCTTGGCACGATCGTGCTCGAGCCCAACCGCTGGTCGACGATCCGGCAGGACTGCCGGGCCACCACCGAGATCAGTGGCTGGCTCGACCGCATTCAGGACGCGGGATTCGACGGCATCGAGCTATGGGAGCCCCATGCGCGCGAGGCGAGCGACGCCGAGCTCGCGGCGATCCTCGATCACCCGCTTCCGATCTCGGTGTTCAACACCTATGTCGGCTTCGATGAACCTGACGCGGCCGACCGCGTGGCCGCGGCCGAGTGGGCCCGCCGAACTGGCGCCACCCGGGTGAAGTGGAACACCGGCCCGGAGCGCGATGACGCGTCGCTCACCGCCTACGCCAACCGGCTCACCGAGTGGGCCGAGCTACTCCCCGGCGCTGAGCTCATCTGCGAGTGCCACGACGGGTCAGCAATGGACGACCCCACGGTCGCGGCCGACATCCTCGCGGTAGGCAGTAATGCCCTGGTCCACACCCACGACGATCTCGATCTCATGCGCCGCAAGTTCGCGGCCTACGGCTCCCACATCACACATGTCCATGTCAACCATCTCTTCACCGGTTCGCCCAAACTCGAAGAAATCCGCGACGAACTCGCCGAGAAGATCGCACTCGTTCGCGAGCTCGGCTTTAACGGCACATGGACCATCGAGTTCGTTCACGGCACTGGCGGCGAACACGATGAGCCAGCCCCGATGTTCGCGCAGGCCGTGGAAGACCTCGGTGTGCTTCGCAACCTGCTCGACTAGCTCCACAATGGCCTAGGTCCGTCACCCCCCCCCGGGCTAGCTAGTGTCATATCCAGTGTCAGAACCCTCTCCCGCTTCTTCTCGCGCGGTGCTGCACCTTGTCGCCGCCGCCGGTGCTGACCTTGGCGCGGCTCTGCATGACCTGCCGAGCGGCCTGGTGGCGATGACTCGTCACCCGTCGTGTTTCATGGGAGCGGCCTCGCCCCACGCGGCGACGATCGAGGCGCCGATCAATCACTTGGGTGAGCTGACGCTGGTGGCCGGAGGGCTCGCCGAACTCATCGATAGCGAACGTTCAATGGCCATCGTGGGGGTCGACTGTGTGTTCATCGCTCCGCCTGAGATCCCCTCGCCCGTTCGCTACCAGTACCTCATGCACCGCCGCGCCGACTTCACGCACGATCAGTACCTGGCGCGCTATGAGTCGATTCATAGCGAGTTCGGGCTGCGAACTCCCAACCTCGCTGGTTATGTGCAGTTCCATGTCGACCTTGAAGCCTCGGCGGAGTTGGCCACCCGAGCCAGGTGTCACGCGAAACCCTGCGACTCGATGTCGGAATTGCACCTCGACTCGATGGAGCACTTCATCGAGGGTGTAATCGCCCATCCCGAAGTCGGCGCCGAGGCACAAGCAGACGAAGAACGTTTCGTGGCCCGCGAGCTTTCGTTCGGGTTCACGCACACGGTCTTGTAGAAGACGGTGTTGTAGAAGACGGGGTTGTACGCGGGTTCGTGTAAATCTGTCGCGCATGTTCATCTTGCGCTTCGACTTCCGGCTCGGCCCCCAGTCGTCCGCGACTATGAGCGACCTCTACAACGCGTCGCTTGAGATGTGCGAGTGGGGCGAAACCAACGGGGCGATGATGGCCTTGTTCTCCGAGCATCACACCTCGAGCGACGGCTACCTGCCGTCTCCCGTGGTCATGGCCGCGGCCGCCGCGGCTCGCACCAGCACCCTGCCGATCAATGTCGGCGCGCTGCTGGCCCTCATGTACGACCCAGTGAAGCTGGCCGAGGACATGGTCGTGTTGGACCATCTGAGCCAGGGGCGGGTGAGTTACACGGTGGGACTCGGCTATCGCAACGACGAGTTCGCAATGTTCGGCGTCGATCCCAAGACGCGCGGCGCCGCGATGGACGAACGCCTTGAAGTGCTCACCCGAGCGCTGGCCGGCGAACGATTCGAGTGGGACGGCCGAACGATCGAAGTCACGCCCCGGTCGTACTCCGATAGCACGCCGATGATCATGTATGGCGGCGGCACCAACGCCGCCGCTCGTCGGGCCGCCCGGCTCGGGATGATGTTCGTTCCTCAGCATGCGGGCCCGGCGCTGGCCGAGGCCTACGACGCTGCCGCGATCGAAGCGGGCAACCCTCCAGGTATGTGTTTGGCTCCAGGCGACGGTTCGCCCACCTCGCTGTTCGTCGCCGAAGACCCAGATGCCGCTTGGGCCGAGATCGGCGAACACCTCCTGCACGACGCAGTGATGTACGCCGACTGGATGGGCGACGCCGCGAGCCTCTCGGTGTCACATGCCACCACCGTCGACGAGCTCCGAGCCGAAAATGGCGCCTACCGCATTGTCACCGTCGAAGAAGCCCGGTCGTTGCGCGACCGATACGGCACCCTCGCCGTACAACCCCTCTGCGGCGGAATCCCCCCCGCCGCAGCATGGAGCTACCTCCGCAACCTCGCCCTTTTGTGAACGGAAACCGGCGCCCTGCGCCGGTTTCCGTTCACAGAACCTAAGACTGTTTGCGCTTTTGGAGGTTGGCCCATTCGTCTCGGAGGCCGACAGTGCGATGGAAGACGAGGGGCTCGTCGAGATCATGGGCGAAATAGCCGAGCCGTTCGAACTGGACGACCTCGCCAAGCGGCGTGTCGGCCAGCGCCGGCTCGAGCTTGCAGTTGGTGCGCACTTCGCGAGACGCCGGGTTCAGTGAGACGAGCGGGTCTTCACCATCGGCGCCCGGGTGTTCGTCGGTGAAGAGGCGGTTGTAGAGGTTGACCGTTGCGTCGACCGCATGATCGGCCGACACCCAGTGGATGGTCGCCTTCACCTTGCGGCCGTCGAGGGCCTGGCCGCCTGCGGTTTCGGGGTCGTAGGTGCACAGCAGGCGGGTGACATCGCCGTCAGGGCCAGTTTCCACCTCGTCGCAGGTGATGAAGTAGCCGGCACGCAAACGAACCTCTCGACCCGGGGCGAGACGGAAAAACTTCTTCGGCGGATCGATCATGAAGTCGTCGCGTTCGATGAAGAGTCGTCCGCTGAACGGCACCTCGCGGGTGCCCGCCGATTCATCCTCAGGATTGTTGATCGCCTCGCGAATGTCGGCCTCGTCGACGCCATCGGAATCCTTGGGCCAGTTGGTGATGACCACTTCGATCGGATCGAGCACGGCCATACGTCGGAGCGCAACGGCGTTGAGATGGGTACGCACAAACGATTCGAGGAGTTCGATCTCGAGGGTTCCGTTGACCCGGGCGACGCCGATGTGGTTCACAAATGCACGCAGCGATTCGGCCGGATACCCACGGCGACGAAGGCCCCGGATCGTCGGCATGCGGGGATCGTCCCAGCCGTCGACATGGCCTTCCTCCACGAGCTCCAACAGCTTGCGCTTTGAGAGCACCGTGTGGGTGAGGTTGAGACGGGCGAACTCGGTCTGGCGGGGATGGTCGGCCGCAAGGCCCAGCTGCTCCATGTACCAGTCGTAGAGTGGTCGATGAGCATCGAACTCGAGCGTGCAGAGCGAGTGGGTGGTGCCTTCGATGGCATCGCTCTGGCCGTGGGCCCAGTCGTAGGTGGGGTAGATCTTCCACTCGTCGCCGGTACGGAAATGGTGGCTATCGCGGATGCGATACATCACAGGATCACGCATCTGCATATTCTCGTGGTTCATGTCGATCTTGGCCCGCAGCACCCGCGAGCCCTCAGCGGACTCGCCGTTCTTCATACCCTCGAACAGTGCGAGGTTCTCTTCGACGCTTCGGTCTCGCCACGGCGAGTTGACGCCCGGCTCGGTGAAGCCGCCGCGGTTCTCCGAAATGCTCGCTGCGTCCTGATCGTCGACATAGGCCAGGCCCTTCTCGATCAACTGCACAGCCCAAAGATGGAGCTGACGGAAGTAGTCCGAGGCGAACGAGGGCTCGCCGGGTTCGAATCCGAGCCAGCGGACGTCTTCCTGGATTGCCTCGACGAACCGGCTGTCTTCGGTATCGGGGTTCGTGTCATCGAACCGCAGAACACATTTGCCGCCGAACTCATCAGCCACTCCGAAGTTCAACGCGATCGACTTGGCGTGGCCGATATGGAGGAAGCCGTTGGGTTCGGGCGGGAACCGGGTCTGCACGCGGCCGCCGTAGGGGCCCTCGGCACAGTCAGCAGCGATTTTCTCGCGAATGAAGTCGGTCACAAGTGCAGCCTACGAGCTGAGCGCTTTCAGACTGACGACGACTTGAGACCGGCCACAATCTCGGCAAAGTGGCCGGGATCGGGAGCGCGGTTATTCACCAGACTCACGTGGTCACTGATGCCGTCGAGGCGAGCCCGGATCTTGTCGGGCACCTCGTGCGGCTCGCCAACCACGGCGATCGCATGGACCAGTTCGTCGTCGATCAGCGCGGGCATCTCGTCCCACCTGTTCTCCTTCGCCATCGAATTGAGAACCGGATGGAGATCGCCATAGCCGTGTAGCTCGAACACCGACAGATACGCGGGTGTGGTGGCATAGAAGGCGAGCTGACCGCGCACACCTTCGAGCGAACGAGCGAACTCCTCCTCGGTGCGGCCGGTCACGATCGTGGTGACACACACCACCTCGATGTCGTGGACATCGCGACCCGTGAGCGCCGCGCCCTTTGTGATGGCGGGAAGTGTGAGTTCTTGCAACGAGCGGCGACTGTTCACGGGGTGGACGAGGAAGCCGTCCGACACTTCACCGGCGACCTGCGTCGACAGGGGGCCAAATCCCGCGGTGAAGATCGGCGGCGGGCCGAAAGGGTTCGGGCCGGGATCGAAGGCCGGAATCATGCGCGTGTGGGTGTAGAACTCGCCGTCGAAGTTGAGGCGTTCGCCGGTCTCCCACGCGTCCCAGATCGCGCGGATTCCCTGCACAATCTCCTTCATTCGCGCCGCCGGTTTCGACCACGGCATCGAGTAGCGCTGCTCGATGTGCGGCTTGATCTGCGAACCGAGGCCGAGCACGAACCGTCCACCGGTGCAAGCCTGCAGATCCCAGCCGGTATTGGCGAGGGTCATCGGGGTGCGGGCGAAGGCAATCGCGATCGCGGTGCCCAGTTCGAGCCGCTCTGTGTGCTCACCGGCGATGGCCAGCGGCACGAACGGGTCGTGCTTCGATTCGAAGCTGAACGCCCGGTCGTAGCCGATTCGTTCGAGCTCAGGATAGATCTCGCGGGCCAGCCGCGGGTCCTCCGTGGGGACGGTGATGCTCACATGCACCCGCAAACTCTGCCAGATTGCGAGCGTGAGCAAACCACTCCCTCTCGCCGGCACCCGCGTCATCGACTTCTCACGCGTTCTTGCCGGCCCGTTGATCACCCAGAATCTCGCCGACCTTGGCGCCGAGGTGATCAAGATCGAACGACCCGGCCACGGCGACGACACCCGCACATGGGGCCCGCCCTGGCACTCGGGCGACGACAACGGCCAGTACTCGACCTACTACGAATCGCTGAACCGGGGAAAGCGATCGATCGTCCTGGATCTCTTCGACGACGACCTCGCGCTGGCCCAAGCTCTCGCTCGTTCCGGCGATGTAGTGGTTGACAACTTCCGACCCGGCTTCATGGCGGAGCGTGGTCTCGATCGCGAGACGCTGGCCGTCGACAATCCTGCCGTTGTCACTTGCACCGTCACGGCCTTCGGCGAAAAAGGACCGGCGGCGTCGCTGCCCGGCTACGACCTCGTCGCCCAAGCGATGGGCGGGATCATGCACATGACCGGCGAGGCCGACGGGCCCGCCAATCGTGTGGGTGTGCCGATCGTCGACATGACCACGGGCCTCTACGGAACCATCGGTCTTCTCGCCGCGCTCACCGAAGCGGCCCGTACCGGCCACGGTCGTCACGTGACGGTCAGCCTCTTCGACACCGCGTTGGCGTCGCTCGGTAATCACGCGTCGGCAACGTTGATGGCCGGCGCTGAACCGCGACGCGATGGCAACCGCCATCCCTCTATCTCTCCGTACGAGTCGTATCGGGCCGCCGACGGTGACCTCATCATCGCGGCCGGCAACAACAAGCTCTTCGCCAACCTGTGCGGGGCGATCGACCGCCCCGACTTGCTCAACGACCCACGGTTCGTCGACGGACCCTCGCGCCGTTCTCACATCAACGAGCTATGCATCGAGCTCGAAGCGACCCTCACCACCGACACCTGCGACGCGTGGGTGGAGAAGCTGCGGGCTCATCAGGTGCCCACTGGCCCAATCAACACGATCCCTGAAGCGCTCGAGTGGGCCGCCGAAATGGAGATCGATGCGACCCTCACCCACGGATCGTTCACCGGTGTTCGTTCGCCCATCGTGATCGACGGCGCACGCCTCGACACCACCGCCGCGCCCCCGCGCCTCGGCGAGCACAACGCCGAGATTCGCACCGAGATGGGCCGCTGAGCCGTGCCCCACATCGCCGCGTTCTCGCTCCTTGTGCCTGACTACGACGAAGCCATCGCGTTCTTTGTCGACGTATGTGATTTCGAACTGACCGAGGACCGCGATGAAGGCCGTAAACGCTGGGTGACCGTGCGGCCCCGGGGCGCCGAGACCAACATCGTGCTGGCCCGAGCCGACGACGCCGACCAGCAAGCCGTCATGGGCCATCAGCTCGGCGGCCGAGTTGGCTTCTTCCTCCACACCGATGATTTCGCCCGCGACCACGCCCGGATGACAGCGGCCGGAGTCCACTTTCACGAAGAACCCCGCCACGAGCCGTGCGGAATCGTCGCCGTGTGGGAGGACCCCTGGGGGAATACCTGGGATCTCCTCCAGCCCGCCTGACGGCGTAGGCCATACTCATCCCATGCAGCTGACCTTTCTCGGAACATCGTCGGGCGCCCCGACGAAGGATCGAAACGTCACCGGCCTCGCCGTTCGCGCCGGCGGCGAATGGGACCTCTACGACTGCGGTGAAGCAACCCAGCACCGCCTGCTCGACACGCCGCTGTCGCTGCACAAGCTGCGCAACGTTTTCATCAGCCATCTCCACGGCGACCACGTGTTTGGTCTCTTCGGCCTGCTCGCCAGCCGGTCGATGGGCGACCCGACGCGACCGGTCACGGTCTACGGACCGGTCGGGATCGAGGCGATGGTGCGGGCCGTACTCAAGACATCAGAATCTGGCATCACCTATCCGCTCGACTTCCACGAGCTCGGCGACGACGGCGGCCTCGTGCTCGATGACGAGCGTCGAACCGTGGAGGCATTGCCCCTCAATCATCGGGTCACCAGCTTTGCCTGGTGGGTGCAGGAACGCCCCCGCCCCGGCACCTTCGACGTCGACCGAGCCCGTGAGCTCGGCGTGCCCGACGGCCCACTGTTCGGACAGCTGAAGGCGGGCGAGGCGGTCGAACTCGACGGTGGCACCACCGTGAAACCGGGTGACGTTGTTGGGGCCGAACGCTCGGGCCGGTCGTTCGTGATCTCCGGTGACAACAACGATCCGGCCAGCCTCTTGGCGCGCACGCCGGGAACACAGCTTCTTGTGCACGAGGCCACGTTTACCGAACCGATCCTCGCCAACCTCGACTGGGACTACGGCCACAGCACCGCCGCCCGGGTTGCGAAGGCCGCAGCCGTTGCCGAGGTGCCGAACCTGATTCTCACGCACTTCAGCCCCCGCTTCGGCCGGGACCCCTCAGGACCCACAACGATCGACGATGTCCGTAACGAAGCGGCGAGCCACTATAAGGGCAACCTCCAACTCGCCGATGACTACGCCGAGTTCGAGTTCACTTCTGAAGGCGAACTCACCATGGCTACGGTGGCGGATGTTTGATCTTTCGGGGAAGACGGCAATCGTCACCGGCGCCGGCCAGAACATGGGGGCCGGCATCGCTCGCACGCTTGCCGGCCAGGGCGCCCACGTTCTCGTGAACGATCTATTTGAGGATCGGGCCCAGTCAGTCGTCGACGAGATCGCCGCGGCCGGCGGCTCTGCTGCGGCAGCCGCGTTTGATGTCACCGATCGCGGCGCGATCGGCTCCGCGCTTGGAGCGCACGACCCGATCGACATTCTCGTGAACAACGCGGGCAACGGCGGGGCCGAACAGATGCGGCCCACCCAGTTCAAAGACATGGACCCGGCCGACTGGGACAGTGCTATCGAGATTAACCTTCGCGGCGTGATGAACATGTGCCACGTCGTGATCAACCCGATGGTTGAACGGGGCTGGGGCCGCATCGTCACGATCTCATCCGGCGCGGGAAACGCGGGCGTCGGCATCGGGGTTGCCCCCTACTCCGCGGGCAAGGGCGGCGGACTCGGATTCACCCGATCACTCGCTCTTGAGAACGCAGCGAGCGGTGTGACCGCCAACAGCGTGGCGCTCGGCCTGATGAACAACGTCGGCAACTCCGACGTGACCGCTCATCTCGCCAAGGGTGTCCCCGCCAAACGCTTGGGCTCGCCTGAAGATGTTGGGGCGATCTGCGTCTATCTCGCGTCCGAAGAGGCGAGCTGGATGACCGCCCAGACCATCAATCTCAACGGCGGCTCGATCACGTCATAGATCGGGGCGCCGTTGATCTCAGCGGAATATCCGAGATCCGCGCTTGCATTCTCGTCTTCTGCACGTCGGCTTCGGTGCTGGTGCTCGAGATTCTCGCCGGCCGCCTGATGGCGCCCTAGGTGGGTGTCTCACTCGAGACGTTCACGGCCATCATCGGTGTGATCCTGGCGGGCATCGCCATCGGCAGCGCTCGCGGGCACGTTCATCACCGGTTTCGTGTTGGTTGCCGCTATACCCACTCGCCCGATCGTGCTCGGCCTCGGGTCCCTGCTCGTGATTGCCGGTCTCGCCTACACGATGGTGTCCACCCGCAAGGCGCCCAACGGCTCGCTGGTTGTCGTCCTTCTCGCCTCCCTGGCTATCGGCAGTACATCGAACTCGCCCTGTGAGTTCGAATCCGCCTACTTCTGCGGCAGCGTCGTCGCTGACGAAGAAGACGCCTCCGTGCGCTACCTGGTGCTCGATCGTCTCCGTCACGCCGCCGTCGACCTCGACGATCCAACAACCTCAAGTTCCGCTAAATCCGCCTCATCACCGGTGTGATCGACTCGACCACCGACGGGCCGACCGACGCCCTTCATCTCGGCGGCGGTGGCTTCACCGGGCCCGGCTACCTCGAAGCGAATCGGCCCGACACGTTCAACCATGTCTTGGAGATCGACGACGTGGCCCTCGATGTCGCCCGCGACGAACTCGGTCCCAACATGGTCGTGACAATCGGCGACGGTCGACTCGCCTTCAAGGACTTCGCCGACGAGAGCGGCATCACCGGGCGCATTCTCAACGAGATTGTGATCGCGTCAGATCAGCCGATCCCCACCATCGAGTTCGCGCCTGAAGACGGCACCCTCGTTAACGACATCGACGCCTTCATCGACGGCGGCCAAGTTCTCTGCGACGACTTCGCGCCCGTCGAACAGCTCGCCGCCAATCCCAGCGACTAAACCGCCTCGGCCTACTCGGGCCAGTCAATGTTGTAGTCGTCGAACCAGAAGCGGGCTTCACGGATCGCGTTTTCCGGCATACGTCGCGAGATGTCCTGGTTGAGACTCTCGGGCGTAGGGCCGACTCTGTTGGCGACCTCGGTGAGACCGTCGAGGTCGAGGTCGTAACAACGCACCGCGTTGAGACCCAGGATCAGACGAGTTTCCTCGACCGGGATCTCCTGGAAGTCGGTTTGGAGACGCTCGGCCGTGTTCGGCCACGAGCCCTCGGGGTGCGGGTAATCGGTGCCCCACATGAGGGCGTCGATGCCGTTGACGTAACGACGACGGAGCTCCACCTTGCTCATCGTGGAAGCGCCGATGAACACATTTGTGCCCACATATTCCGACGGGAGGCGCTGGATGAGGCCCTTCGTACGGGCGGCCATCTTCTTGACCTTCCAGTTCTGTCCGCCGAACATCGCGTCGGCCTTGAACAGGAGATCGCCCAGCCACCACGAGCCACATTCGACGGGCGCGTATTTGAGGTTCGGGAACTTGTCGAACTTGCCGGCGAGCAGGAGCTGCCAGAGCGGACGGTGCGTCCAGAAGGCGACCTCGAGCATGTACTGCGCCATGTTCTCGTTGTACGCACCACTGTCGGCTTCACCTGAGTGGGTGTGGACGACGAGGCCGGCTTCGGCGCAGGCGGCCCAGACGGGGTCGTAGCTTTCGTGGCCATACGACGGGTGGTCGTGCCACATCGTCGGGATCATGATCCCCTTGATGCCGGGCTTGCCAGCGAGGGACTCAACTTCCTTGACCGCTTCTTCGACGCCATGGGTAATCGGTACGAGCGCCACACCCGCACGACGAGGCGGGTTGGTGGCGCAGAACTCTTCGAGCCAACGATTGTGGGCTCGGGCGCCAGCCCACGCGAGCTTCGGATCGGTGATCAGCCCGGCCTGGAGGCCCGCGCCGAATGGCGGTGCTTCCATGCCGGTGACCGCATCACCGTCGGCGAAGATGATCTCGCCTGCGATGCCGTCGATGTCGAGAGTCGCATCACGAATATCGGGGTCGTAGGCGCCCTTGAGACCGATCTCGTTCTCGCTCTCCCACTGCTCGACGTATTCGCCGTTCATCTCCTCGACCATCGCCCGAGCCTGGTGGCGGGTAGCCAGCCACGTGTCGAACTCGGCGTGCACGGAGGTCTCGAGATACTCGCGATAGTCCTCAACGAAGAGGCCCGCGTGCGTGTCGGACGACACGACGATGTACGGGTTGTTGCTCTGATCGATGCCTTCGACGGGATTCGGCATGAGACGTCCTTACTTTCAGCTCTTCATGAGGCCCTTGCGGCCGGACTAGAACACTGTCATAGTTCCTGCTTGTGAGCAACACGCTGTGAGTAAAACCGTGTCCACCGGCCGCCGGGCCGGCCTCGATCGAGACGACATGGTGGCCACCGCGCTCGCCCTCGTGGAGAAGGAGGGACCCGGCGCACTCAGCATGCGGCGCCTGGCGACCGAACTCGCAGTCACCACCACCACCGTCTACTGGCACGTCGGGTCTCGAGATGAGCTCATCACCGAGATCATCCGGCACCAGTCCCAGCGCCAGGCCTCTCGGCTCGTTGTCGGCGCCACGCCTCGCGAACGCGTGATGTCGGCCGCCCGCCATGTATGGGACAGCGCAATCGAGAACCGGGCCATCACCTCCCTCGCCCATCAGACCGGCACCACCTCGCTGCTCGAGCACCCGCTCGAGGTCGCGCTCGCCCGTGAAGTCGAAGCGGCCGGACTCACCGGTCAAGCGGCCGCCGACGCGCTGCGGTCAATCCTGTCGACCGTTGGCGGGTTCCTCGTTCGGGCGCTCCGCGACGAATCGGCAATCCCGGCGGAACGCCGCGGGCCCGCACTTTGGGCCGCTGGCAAAACCGAAGTCGATCCGGCAACGGTCGCTGCGCTGAGCGAGTCACCCGACCTGGCCGCCCTTTTCGAGATCACCGTGCAGGCGGTTGTCGACCATCACGTCGCCTAAGCGGCCGAGAAGATCGCGTCGGCGAACGCCCACACCTCCTCCGACGCGTCGATCACGGTGGTCGACTCTCCGGCCACCGCCTCAAGTGCACCAGTCGATCCCGGCCAACCGTGACCCGCTCCAGTAAGTCGGTAGTGCGCGAGCCGTTCGCTGCAGTTATCCCACTCGATCCACGTCGCCATGTGCCCACTGTCGGCCACAAGGGGTTCGGACTCGGTCACCGAGTCGCCACATTGATTCGCGTTGGCCCACGCCTCGATCGCCTCCACTGCGCCCACATGAATCACAGTTGAATTCGTCGCCGGGGATGGCGGACCCTCACCGCCCTCATAGAGCGCTCTGGGATCGTCGACGCTGAAGATCTGAAGCATTGGCACTGGTCGATCCGGGACCTGGTCCGGGGAAGCCACTGCAGCGACCGCGATCAGCGCACCGACCAGGTCGGGCCGTTCCGCCGCGAAGCGAGACGCCATCATCGCCCCGTTGCTGTGGCCCAATACTGCAACCCGATCCGTGTCGATCCGCATCCGTGAGGCCAGGTCCATCAAGACACCGGCCAAGAACGTGACGTCGTCGATGTCGGCGCGGGCCGCGACTCCACAGCAGTAAGGACCGGCGTTCCAGGTGTGCAGACGCGTGACGCCGTTGCCGTCGGGATACACGGCGATGAAGCCCTCACGGTCGGTGATCGAGTCCAACTCGATCTGCTCCTTGTGCTGCGGCGCCGAGCCACCGCCGCGGCCGCCTCGTCACCCAGCCCCGAAGGAACGTGGACGAGGTAGAGCCGCTCGCTACCGCCGATGTGATGGTGAACTCATGGTCGCCCGGCTCCAGGGTCGCCACTGGCAAGCTTGTCGTATCACCCGATTGCGCCACTGCCGTGGTGGTGGCCGACACCGGAATCGGAAGCGAAACGTCGCCGTCCGCAGCACATGCAGTAGCGGCGAGGCCGACGGCCAACGTCAGCGCGGCGGTTCGCATAGCTCCAGCGTGACCGCCGACTGTCAAGGAAGTGTGAGGACCGAGAGACTGCCCGGATCTATGCGCCACTATCGGCAAGGGCGACAACAAGCGTGGTCGCGATCGCCAGGAAGACCGAAAGGCCGAGGCTCACTGCGCCAATCGAGATGGCCCGGCTCATCGCCTGCAGGCTGGAACCCAGTTCATCGATTCGAGCGTTCACCGCGGTGAAGCCGGCCGTCATCGCACTCGCCAGCTGGTCGAGACGGTGGTCGACAGAGTCGAGACGGGTCTCCACGCGGCCCAACCGGGCTTCCACCTGCTCGAACCGGGCATCGACCTGCTCAAACCGGGCATCGACGGCCTTGAACTGTTCTTCGACTGAAGAAAACCCATCCGACATCTCGTGGCGGCGAGCGATATCAGACCATTCGAACGGCGGCATGGTCTCCAGTATGGCATCCGCGATCTCTGGCTCAAGAGCGTGCTCGATCAGCCAGTCTCGAAAGCGCAAACGGAGGATGTGGTCGGGGGACATGGTTGCTCCTGTGGTGGTGTGCACAGGGGAAGTGGGTTCGAAGCTACGAGGGGTGTGTGACAGCCGCGTTTCGCATCGCCCCACTCCGATGTGTAACCATCACGGAAATGTGAGGGAGGTCTCCACATGTCCGATGTTGCAGATGCCTTGAAGTCCAATCCCGGTGAGATCGCCGGGTGGCCCAAGCTCGTAGTCAAGTACACAACCAACGAGTCGAACATCGCGCCGTTGCTGCCCCCCGGGCTCACGGCGCTCGATAACGTCGTGCAGGTCGGCGTGTATTGCATCCCTATTCTCAACGAACCCGAGTTCGGCGTCAGCATCAAGATCTCCGCTGAATGGCGGGGCGTCGCCGGTCAGTACAACCTCGGCATGGGCATCGACCAGGAAGCCGCCGTACACAACAGCGGCGAGATCAACGGCCAACCAAAGTTCCTTTGCGACATCGACTACTTCCGCCTCGGCGACCGCGTCGGCGCTCGCGCCACCCATCAGGGCTACACATTCGTCGAGTACTCAGGCGATATTGTCGGGGTCGGCGATCTTGTCAAAGGCGACTTCACCGAGCACGAATGGTGGACCAAGTACTCCCGAAAGATCGGCAACATCGAGAAGGAATACGACTTCGCGCCGGTCGTGGTCGACGTAGCCACCACATTCGAACAGAAGCACGTCGAGGAGCTCGACGGTGAACTTCTCCTTCGTGACAGCCCATGGGATCCCGCGGCTCGTTACCTCCCGATCAACGAGGTTCTGTCGGCCCAGCTGGTCACCCATCAGGCCAAGGCCCGCGTGATCACCAACGCCGGACCGCTCGATCCCGATGCATTCTGGCCGCACGCCGATGTCATCGGCGGTAGCCGCTGGCCCGGCGAGCGCGGCGGGCCGCGCCACTAGGCGCTGATCGTCAAGCAGAGCGACGATCTTCTTCCAATCTGGCTTCTTCGCGCGCTTCTCAAGGTCAGCGATCGACTCATCGAGCTTCAAGCGCAGCCTCACCTCGGCATCCTTCTCACCGAGGACGCAAAATTCTTGCCGCCCGATTTGAAGGCACGGTAGACGCAGGCCGAACCCTCCTCAGTCTCGGGGTGGGTCATGGCGAGCGCACGAATTACCTCGCACACCTCGGATTGAAAGGTTTCAGGGAGACTCGCCACGGCCCCAGCGACACGCAATCCCTATGCTCCTCACCCACGACGCCCAGCGGCAAGGACGATCATGACTACTCGAACCCGTCTGATGAGCGCCCTCTTCGCGATCACCTTGATCGCTGGGGCATGCAGCGACGACAGCGGCGACGACACTTCCCCAACGACGACCACGACGGCCGCTCCGGCGACAACCGCGCCCGAGAGCGTCACCACTTCGACAACCACTCCTCCGCCAACCACTGCGCCCGCGCCGGTCACCCGAGTCAGCGCCGGCTGTGGCGCCGTCGTCGCTAACGGGGCCGAGTCGCTCACGCTCGACACCACCGATGGCCTCACTCGCGACTATCGCCTTCACACACCCGCCGGATACGACGCCGATGCCGCCACGCCCGTCGTCCTGAACTTCCACGGGCTCACGAGCAACATTGATGCCCAGGTGAGCCTCAGCCGTCTTGAGCCACTCGCCGACACCGAAACCTTCATCGTCGTCACACCGCAAGGCACTGAAAACGCGACGGGCGTGCCGTTCTGGAACTCGAGTTCGCTGGTATCCGACACGGTCGTCAACGACGTGCAGTTCGTCCACGAGCTCCTCGACGCGGTCGAAGCGAGCCATTGCGTCGACCTTGACCGGGTGTTCTCGACCGGCATGTCGAACGGCGGTTTCTTGAGCGGCCAGCTCGCTTGCAGCATGCCGGAACGCATCGCCGCGATTGCTTCGGTCACCGGGATCACGTGGAATCGCGACTGTGCAACCGATCGTGACGTGCCTGTTCTCCACTTCCACGGCACGGCCGATGGCGTCGTGAACTTCGAGGATATTCCCGAGCGGGTCGCTGGTTGGGCGGCCGACAACGGCTGCGTGGACACGCCGGCCACAGAGGCCGTGAGCGACGAGGTCGAACGCCAGGTCTGGTCGTGCCCCGAAGGAGCGGACGTCGAGTTCTACATCGTCGACGGCGGGGGTCACACTTGGCCCGGCACGCCGCTCCCAGAACCGCTCGCCACGATTCTCGGCTACACAACCACCGATATCGATGCCACGGCGATCGCATGGGAGTGGTTCAAGTCCCACCCCATGAGCAACACCTGACGAGCTAGTCCTCGCCCGTAAACCAGTCGGCAACCAGCGCCAGTCCGTCGATTCCCGCCTGGGGGTGCATCTCTTCGTAGATCCGCTTGTAGCCGGTCTCGCTGATTCGCCAGCCAGCATCGGTCTTGACGTAGGTGTCGTAGTAGAACGCCGCGCCCCGAAGGTTGATCTTGTGATCACCGATGATCACATTGTCTTCGAGCTTCCAGATGCCCGTGGCGGTGCCGTCACCGTTGAGCGTGATCTCCGGGTGATGCACGGAGTGGCTCGAGAGGAACTGCTCCGAGCCCATCGATTCGTGCAGAAAGGCCACCACGGCTTCCACACCGTCGAAGCTGTACTTTCCGTCGCTGTAGCGAGCCTGCACATCTTCGGTGAGCACGTCACGCATCTCATCGAAGAGGTGCTGGTCGAGCACTCGGAGGTACTTGTACTTGACCTGCCTGATGAGTTCGAGGTCGACAAGGTCTTCAAGGGTCATGGCGTCGGAAGTCATACCCTTCTCTAACCCGTGGGTTGTCAACGCTGCGAATCCTCGCTCAGTTGGCTTCGCCGAGGCCGCTGACCCAGGCCGAATAGAGCTCGGCGTAGCGGCCGCCGGCGGCAACGAGGTCGTCGTGGGTACCGAGTTCGGCCAGCTCACCATCAGCCACAACTGCCACTCGGTTGCAGCGCTGCGAAGTCGACAAACGGTGAGCGATCGCGATCACCGTGCGGCCTTCCATGAGGGTCTCCATCGCGCTCTCGACGATCGCTTCCGTGCCGGGGTCGACCGACGAGGTGGCCTCGTCGAGGATGAGCACGGCCGGGTCGGCCAGTGCAGCCCGGGCGAGCGAGACGAGCTGCTTTTCGCCGGCGGAGAGACGACTGCCCCGCTCCTGCACCTCGGTGGCCAGGCCATCGGGCAGTTCGTCGAAGCGGGCCAACACGCCAATGCGGTCGAGGGCGGCAACGACATCTTCGTCGGATGCCCCTGGCCGGGCGACGCGGATGTTGTCGGCCACCGTCCCCGAGAACAGGTAGCCCTCCTGGGGCACAACGACGATGCCCCTGCGAAGCGATGAAATCGATGCGTCCCGCAGGTCGGTGTCGCCGATGCGAATAGTGCCTGCGGTTGGGTCATAGAAACGAGCGATGAGCTTCGCGAGGGTCGACTTACCGGCGCCGGTCGGCCCCACGAATGCCACCCGTTCGCCAGCCGCAATCTCGAGGTCAACCGCCGAGAGCACGTTGGCCCCTGAGCCGTACGCAAAGTCGACGCCCGAGATCCGGATGTCACCGGTGGCATCGAGGTCGACCGAGTCGGGGCAGTCGTCGATCTCAATCTCTGAGTCGAGTAAGCCGTAGAGCTTGTTGAGCGAAGCCGTGGCCGACTGCACCATGTTGAAGAGCTGGCTGAGCTGTTGGACCGGCTCGAAGAGAGTGCTCAGGAGGAGGATGAACGCAACGACTGTGCCGAGGGAGACGTCGCCGGTGCTGGCCATCCAACCGCCCACGCCGAGAGCCAGCGCCGTAGTGGCCGCACCGGCAAACTCCACGATCGGCAGGTACCAACACTGGATCTTCACTGAGTCCATGTGCGTTCGGTAGAGGTCTCGATTCGCCACCGAGAACTTGCGGGACTCCACCTCTTCGCGGGCAAAAGCCTGCACGACGCGAACACCCGAGATGCCCTCTTGCAGACCCGAGAGGGTCTCAGCGATGCCGTCGCGAACGAGCGAGTAGGCCTGCTTCGAATCGCGCTGGAACTTGATGCTGGCGATGACCACGAGCGGCATCGCGAGCATGCAGAGAAGCATCAGCTTCCACGACAAGATCGTGAGGATCACCGCGCTGCCGATGAGCAGCAGGGCCGCGCTGGTGAACATGAGGAGCCCGAACTGCACGAGCTCTTGGAGCGAGTCGACATCGGACGTCATCCGGCTGACGAGCACGCCCGACTTTTCGGTGTCGTAGAACGACATCGACTGCCGCAGCAGCTTGCCGAACACTCGGTTGCGCATGTCGCGCAGGAAGCTCTCGCCCACCCGGGCCAGGAGAATGATGGACCGTCTGAAGCAGAAATAGCTGACGATCGCGACACCGATGTAGAGCCCGATGGCAACGTTGAGATTGCCGACGTTCTCCTTCGCAAGTCCTTCATCGATGCCAAAGCGAACGATCAACGGGCCGGCCAACATCGTCAAGGTCCAGATGACCAGGAGCACCATCGCGTTGCGGGCCGACCGGCGATACGGGAGCAGCATTTCGGCGGTGCGGCGCATGACCGTGCGGGTGCCGTCGAGGCCCAGCTCTTCGCCATCCTCGGCAGAGTGGACGCGCATCATGAGCCGGGCTCCGGCTCATCTCGATCGGCGGCGAGCACTTCGCGGTAACGCTCGCTGGAGGCCAGTAGTTCGCTGTGGGTACCCGAGGCAACGATGCGCCCCTCATCGAGCAGCACCACTCGGTCGGCCAGCGCAATCGTGGCCGGACGGTGGGCGATGACGATCGTGGTTCGGTTCGCCATCACTTCGCTGAGCGCGTCGCGAATCTCGTGTTCTTTCGTTGGATCTACCGCCGACGTGGCGTCATCGAGAATGAGCACCCGGGGGTCGGCCAGGATCGCGCGGGCGATGGCGATGCGTTGGCGCTGCCCACCCGAGAGCGAGAAGCCTCGCTCGCCAATCTCGGTGTCGTACCCCTCCGGCATATCGACGATGAAGTCATGGGCGCCCGCCAATCGTGCCGCCCGTTCGACCTGTTCCTGGGTGGCTTCCGGGTCCGCAAACGCGACGTTGTCGCGAACCGAAGACGAGAAGAGGAAGGTCTCCTCGAACACAATGCCGACCGCCTTACGCAACTCCTGGCGCCGCACGTCTCGCACGTTGATGCCGTCGAGCAGCACCTCGCCGCCGTCAACGTCGTAGAACCGTGGCAGTAGTCGCGCCACCGTGCTCTTGCCTGATCCGGTCGGACCCACGAGGGCCACGGACTCGCCGGGATCGATGGTCAGCGAGAGGCTGCGGAGCACCCCAGCTCCCGTGTTGGCGTGGTAGTCGAAGTCGACATCGCGCAGCTCCACGCGACCGAGTTGACTTTCGGTGGGCAGCCGGGCGGGCTCGGGTGGGTCGACGATCGCGGGAGCGGTGCCGAGCACCTCGCGGATGCGAGCACCGGCGACCGCCGCTCGTTGACCATTCGCCACGATCATGCCGAGCATCCGGAGCGGCTGGATCAGCATGATCACGTAGATATTGAAGCTAGTGAACTCGCCCACCGTCATCTCACCGTTGAGCACCAGGTGACCGCCGCAGCCGAGCACCGTGATCAGGCCGATGTTGGGAAGCACCTCCATTGCTGGGAGATATCGAGCACGAACAACTGACGACCAAATCGCCGCGTCGTAGACGTCATCGGCCTCGACTGAGAGCTTCTCGGCCTGCACCGGCTCGGAACCGAAGCCCTTCACCACACGAATGCCCGACACCGTCTCTTCAACGACCGATGCGAGCTGGGCCGATTCCTGCTGCACCCGAAGGATCGCCGGCTGCAGGTTCTGGGCGAAAAGCTTGCCGAGCACGTTCACGAGCGGCAACGCCACGAGGGCCGCTAGCGCGAGCTTGAACTGGAGCGTCACCATGATCGCGGTCACGGAGACGACGATGAGGAAGTTCGCGAATGTCAGCGGCACCAACACGATGAAGTTCTGGAAGTGCTGGAGGTCGGTGTTGCCCCGACTCATCAACTCGCCAGTGGCGTTGGCGTCGTGGAACGCGAAATGCAGCCGTTGGATGTGGGCGAAAATCCGATCACGGAGGCGCGCTTCAATGACCCGAGCGTTGCGAAACGCCCAGTAGCGGCGAACACCCAGGAAGACGGCGGAGAAGAGCCCTGCCGCGGCGACGAGCAGCGCCCATTTCAGCAGCGGTCCGTTCTCTCGGACGCCCCGATCAAGGCCGAGTAGCACGAAGAGCGGCACGGCGACACGGCCAGCAGTCCAGAAGAGACCGGCGAGCATGCCGATGAAAATTCCGAACTTCTCCTCTTTGCAGGCTTCCCAGAGCAGCGACCATCCGGCGCGGCTGGAGCCATCAGAGGCGTCGTTCGATGAGCGAAGTCGATCGGTGGCGCGTCCGCCAGGTGTCGCTGTCACCGTCGCTCCCTCCCGCCCGCTGACCTTCACACGGTACGGCCGGGTTCGTCCAACCGGTTTCCGCTACATCGCCGGCGAAACTCCCGAAATCGTGGTGACCGGCTGAGCGCCGGCCACACGATTTGAGAACTCAGCCCAACAGTGCGGGCAGTTGCTCGGCGACCTCTTCGGGGGTCACCATCGGCGAGAACCGAGCGACCACGTCGCCGGCGCGGTTGACGAGAAACTTCTCGAAGTTCCACGTGATGTCGGAGGTATCGCCCTCACCGGGCTGCTCCGACTTCAACCAATCGTAGAGATCAGTGGCACCATCGCCATTGACCTCGATCTTGTCGAACATCGGGAAGTCGACGTTGAAACTCTCGTTGACGAAAGCCCGGATTTCCTCATTGGAACCGGGCTCTTGGGCACCGAACTGGTTACACGGGAAGCCCAAAACCTGGACCCCGTTGTCATCATGATGAAGCGCACGCAGACCTGCGTACTGAGGCGTAAGGCCTCAAGCGGAGGCGACGTTGACGATGAGGCATGCGCCGTCAGCGAAACCGCTGAACGACACCTGTTCACCTTCAAGCGATGCCATCTGGAAGTCGTGAAAACGACCCATTTGGTCTCCCTTTGGTTAGACCGTCCGACTGTAGCCGCACCCCCCTCCCTTTTCTGAAGCCTGAATCGCGTATAGCGCGACTAAGGCTTCAGAAAAGGGAGAGAAGAGCGGGTTAGCCGCCGGTGATGGGGATGAGGAAGTGCAGGACGGCCTCGGGGCCGACGGGGGCGTAGGTCGTGCCGCGAGGTTGGAGTTCGCCGTCGATCGCGACGGACGCTCCGTCGCTGAGGAACACGCCGAGGCCGGGGAAGCGGGCGTCGAGTTCGTCGATCACGGCGCCGACGGTGGCGCCGCCCACCTCTAGCTCACGCTCACCGTTGGTGTGACGGGCGTGATCAGCTTGGAGGTGGACGGTGGCCATCGACGGTGAACGAGCTACTTCTGCTCGTTACTTGCCTTCTGGAGGGTGATTGCCTTCAGTATGTTCGGCGGGGACATCGGGAGATCCGTCATCCGAACGCCGGTGGCCGAGTGGATTGCATTGGCGAGGGTGTTGATCGGCGGAACGATGCCGGTCTCACCCACACCCCGCACGCCATACGGATGGCTCGGGTTGGGAACCTCAACGATGATCGTCTCAAGCATCGGCAAGTCCGAGGCCACCGGCATGCGGTAGTCGAGGAAGCTTGCATTCTCCATGACGCCATCGTCGCTATAGATGTATTCCTCGTTGAGGGCCCAGCCGATGCCCTGGGCGGAACCGCCCTGCATCTGGCCTTCCACGTAGGAGGGATGGATCGCCGTGCCGGCATCTTGCGCAGCGGTGTAACGAAGGATCGTTACCACGCCGGTCTCTTCGTCGACGGCAACATCGGCGAGGTGCGCCGCGAACGACGGACCGGCCCCGGCCGCGTTGAGCGACGCCGTGGAGGTAAGCGGACCACCGGTTTGTTTGGCCTGACCGGTGATCTCCGCGATCGTGAGCGGATCCTGACCGTCGACAATCGCCGCGCCATCAACCCATTCGACCTGATCGGCCTCGACACCACGCATCATCGCGGCCCGCTGCTTCATCTGATCGATGAGTTCGAGGCACGCGTTGGTGACGGCCATGCCGGTGGCGAACGTCGCCCGGCTGCCTTCGGTGATGTCAGTAAAACCGACTGATTCGGTGTCGGCGATGATCGGCGTGATCCGCATCGGGTCGAGTCCGAGGGTTTCGGCGGCCATGAGCGCCATTGACGCACGGCTGCCGCCGATGTCCGGGCTACCGGTGATGACCGTGGCGGTGCCGTCTTCGTTGAGGTTGACCGTGGCGCTCGACTGCTCACCAATGTTGAACCAGAAGCCGGTACCGAAACCTCGGCCCGCACCTTCAGGAACAGGCGAGTTGTAGTGCTCGCTGTCCTTAATGGCCTGCATTGTCTCGATGAAGCCAATCTTCGGGTGAGGTGCACCCATGGCGGTGATGTCGCCCTCGACCACAGCGTTTTGCAGCCGGATCTCGATCGGGTCCATACCCAGCGTCTTCGCGATTTCATCGATACACGACTCCACCGCGAAGGCAGCTTGTGGCGCCGAAGGGGCACGATAGGCAGCCGACTTCGATGTGTTGTCGACGGTGCCCATGGTGTTGATGTCGAGGTTCGGGAACCGGTACGACGCGGTCGACATGGCGCCCAGCATCGCGGCGTAGCCCTTGGCCGAACCGTTGCTGTACTTCATCGTCGACTGGATCGTGGTGAGCTCGCCGTCGTTCTTGGCACCCACCTTGATCGCGATCTCGGCTGCAGGAGCCGGCCCGGTGGCCCGCAGCACCTCTTCGCGAGTCATCACCATCTTGACCGGACGCGACGCCTTCTGGCTCAGCTTCACCGCGATCGGTTCGAGGTAGATGGTGGTCTTGCCACCGAACCCGCCGCCGATCTCGGCCGGGGTGACCTTGATCTTGTCGGTGCCCCATCCAAGGATGTCGGCCGTCTTCGAGCGCACCGCGAAGTGGCCCTGCGACGAAGCCCAGATGCTGGCCTTGCCGTCTTGGCCGACATCAACCACACAAGCGTGGGGCTCGATGTAGCCCTGGTGCACAGCCTTGGTGGTGAAGAAGCGCTCAACGATCACGTCGGCGTCGGCAAAGCCGGCTTCGACATCGCCCCGACCGAACGGTGCCACTGACGCGAGGTTCGTCTCGTCGTCTTGACCGAGGAACAGCGTGCGGGTGGACTTGTTGGAGATCGTGGCGCCATCCGCCAACGCACCCTCGATCGTCAGAATCGGTTCGAGGACGTCGTACTCAACCTTCACCGCCGCGGCGGCCGCTCGGGCCTCCGACAGCGTGGTGGCGGCAACGGCGGCAACGACGTGGCCGTGGTACAGCACCTCGTCGCGAGCGATCACGTTGATCGACTCGTCGTAGATGGGCGCGGCGGGATCGATATCGGGGAAGTCGGCACCGGTGGTAACTGACTTCACGCCGGGCATCGCTTCTGCGGCACTCGTGTCGATCGACTTGATCCGCGCATGAGCGTGCGGCGAACGCACCATCACACCACGGAGCTGGCCGGTGAGGCTCAGGTCGGCAGCAAAACGGGCCTTGCCAGTGACCTTCTCCAGGCCATCGTGACGAACCGGGCGGGTACCGACGTACTTGTACTTCTTTGGAGGATTCTCGACAGCGGTCACTTGCTGGCTCCTGCGTTAATGGTGACGGCGGCTTCTTGCACCGCGTGGATGATCTTGTCGTAGCCCGTGCACCGGCAGAGGTTGCCAGCCAGGGCGTAGCGGATTTCGGTTTCGGTGGGGCTCGGGTTTTCGTCGAGCAGCACCTTGGCCGCCACGAGTACGCCCGGGGTGCAGATACCGCACTGGAGCGCCGCACCCTCGAGGAACGTGGTCTGCAGCGGGTGGAGCTGGTCGCCGTTGGCGAGGCCCTCAACCGTGCCGATGCTCGTGCCTTCGGCTTCGGGGGCGAACATCAGGCAGGAGCAGTTGAGCTTGCCGTCGACCGTGATCGAGCAAGCACCACAGTCACCGGTGCCGCAGCCTTCCTTCACGCTCGTGAGGCCCAACTCGTCGCGCAAGGCATCGAGGAGGGAGGTGTCGTCGCTGGCGAGGAAGTCGACCTCGTCGCCGTTGACCGTGCAGTTCACATGGGTACGACTCATGAGTTGGCCCTTTCTGCAGCAATTTTCGCAGCTCGTTTGGCGAGCACTCCAACAACCTGGCGGCGGTATTCGATGGTGCCGCGCTTGTCGTCGATTGGGTTACAGGCAGCCGAGGCTGCGTCGGCAACGACCGCGAGAGTCGCGTCGTCGAGGGTGGAGCCGACCAGAGCGGCTTCGGCTTTAGGCACTCGCACAGCCGTGGGAGCGACAGCGCCGAGCACCACGGTGGCCGCGGTACAGGTGTCGCCATCCATGGTGACCCGGACAGCAGCGCCAACAACCGCTATGTCCATCTCGGTGCGAGGGATAAGGCGCAGGTACGCATCGGCGGTGTTGGCCGGCGGTGTGTCGACCTCGAACTCGACGATGAACTCATCGGCGGCCAAGGAGGTCTGGCCGGGGCCGGTGACCACATCAGCGACGAGGACTGTGCGTTCGCCGTTGCTACCCGCGATAACCGCACGGGTCTCGCACACAATCAGGGCCGGCACAGAATCTGCAGCGGGCGAACCGTTACAGAGATTGCCGCCCCAGCTGGACCGGTTCTGGATCTGATCGGAACCGATCAAACCACTCGCTTCGGACAGACCCGGGAACGAGCCGGTGAAGCTCGCATCGGCCGTGAGGGAGGAGGTGGGCGTCGCCGCTCCAACGGTCCACGTGCCGCCCGATTCGGCGACACTAATCAGACGATCGATCCTCTTGAGATCAACCAGGACGGACGGTTCGGGACGACCAGAGCGAATCTGAGGAATCAGATCAGTGGCTCCAGCAAACACTCGAGCATCGGCGTCGCCCGCCAAGAGCCCGACCGCTTCGTCCACCGTTGTAGGTGCGGCATATTTCATGCGCCGAACCTAGCCCGGGGCAACGCTCCGCGTTGCATGGAGTTCGGCTGCGCGGCAACGCTTCGAGTTCGGCTACGCCGAACTCGCGCTATCTGTGTCAGGAATTCAGTAAGCGACCAAAGGCGTCGACGACACACTGACGGAAGGCGTCGGGCTCGGTGATTGCAACCGGGTCGATGAAGAGGCCGATGTCGAAGTTGTTGCAGTAGGACAACGCCGTTGCGTTGCACGGTGTTCCCGCGAGCGGACCCATCGTCACGGAATGCAACACTTCAGCTCCGCCGATGAAGAGCGGAACCGGCGCCCCCCGCAGATTACTTGTCGCGATGTCGATCTTCGCGGCCTGCGAACGAGCCGTTCGCGTCACGACTGAGGTGGGCAACAGGTTGGCCACGCCGGACAATGCTGTGATTCCACCACTTCGCCCGGCCGCCTCTTTTGCCTCGTCGAGCACCGTGGTAGTGGTTTCGATTCGCTCGGCCATCAACGCAACGACAGCCGGAAGCTGGACGAGTACGGGAGTGAACGCGTTGCCACCCGCCTTGTTGTCGGTGCGAGTGCTGATAATGAACGACACGTTCAACGTGTCGAAAGCGGCGTCGCGGTCCTGGTGGTATTTCACCGCGGCATCAGCCATCGCCGCAACAAAAGCGCCGTTGACCGTCGTGCCGGCCGCCTTGCTCGCAGCCTTCAGACGATCGAGGGGAAGGGTGACAGACCCGAGGTGGCGATGACGAGACCGTTCGCGCCACAGCGGGGCGCCCTCACCTTCTTCTACGGTATGCATCAGCATCTTGGCGGTATCAGTGACGACCTCGGTGACTTCGGCGACCCGGTCGCCGATTCGGCGGGGGTCGGCGGGCCACATCGCCACTTCCCCGGCAGTGCGGCGCGCCGTTCCGGCGGCCCGGCGCAGCAGGTGGGAAACCGACGCGGAGACCGAGTTCACAACGCTCGAACCAAGATCGCCGCCGATCTCCTTGGCCTGCGCCGAAGCAACGGCCTCCGCTACGAGCGCGTCCAGGTCGATATCGGGGGATTGGGGAACATCGCGCTCGAGGTCCTGGAACATTTCGGCCATACGCAACTGGCCGACGCCGTCGGAGATCGCGTGGTGGACGATTGTCCAGAGCGCACCCTCGCCGGACTCGAGACCATCGATCACGATCATGCGCCAAAGCGGACGGGCGCGATCGAACGGCTCCATGTAGAGCTGCGCAGCCATGTCGAGCAGCTGGCGCTGGGTGCCTGGGCTCGGAAGAGTCACGACGCGAAAATGATTGTCGAAGTCGAACTCGGGGTCCGGAACCCATGCTGGTGTGGAGAGTCGACCGAAGCCGGGCTGCACCCGCTGCATGAATCGAGGGAGTTCGCTCACCGCGTGGCGCATCCGGGCGCGGAGCAGATCAGCGTCGATCGGCTGGTCGACGCGGAAGAGCCCGCTACCGCTGGGGTTGAGCCACGGGTCCTTTTCGATGTTCCACATGAGCGCTTCGTGCTCCGACATGCGCTCGGTGGCATCGATCTCACGATCGTTCGGATCGGTGCTCATGATGTGCTCGTGTCTGTGCCGGGGCGACGGTCGGCTTCGGCCTCCGGGTCGCCTGAGTAACCCGAAGGGTAGGTGAGGGCAAGCTCTTCCTCGGTGGGAACGTGGTGCTCACGGGCTTCGTCGGGAAGGATCGCCACGATCCCCGCCATGATCGCCTCGGTGTCGGCGTCGGGGTCTTCGCGACCGAGTTCGATCGGAGCGCCGACCGTCACGGTGATCAGCGGACGAGCACCGATCGGCATCTTCGGCATGCGGGCACTACGCGGCCAGACTTTCTCGGTGCCCCAGATCCCGACCGGGATCACGGGGGCTCCGGTCATCGCGGCGAGCTTGGCGGCACCCCAACGACCCTTCAGTTCGGGATCGAAGAACGCAGGGCCACGCGGGATCGTGCCTTCCGGGGCGAGCATCAGCACCTCGCCGCCACGCAACGCTTCGGCTGCCGCTTCGAGCGGTTCGTCGGAACCAGTGCCGCGATCAACCCGGACGCCACCAACGCCTCGCATCAGCCGTCCGATGATCGGCACGTCGAAGACTTCTTTCTTGCCGAGGCTGCGCACGTTGCGCTTCGCCTTGGCGGCCACGAGGGCCATCGCGCTCGGGTCGAAGTACGACCGGTGGTTGAACACAAGGATCGCCGCCCCCTTGGCAGGGATGTTCTCGATGCCGGAGAACTCGAAACGAGCGAAGGGTTGCAGCTCCTCGCGTACGAACGGTCGGCTCCATTCCTGGAGCTCACGACCCGCGACCTTGATGACACCTTCCAGCGCATCGAAGTGACGCACCTTCCAACCCTTGATCGCGGCTAGCGCTTGCAGCCGCATGTCGGGGTTGATCGCGACGGGGTGGCCAACCAATTCGAGCAGCGGGGCATCGAAGTAGCTGTCGCTGTAGGCGTAGCTGCGGTCGAGAACCACGTTATTCACCGTGGCCCAGGCTTCGACGGCCTCTGCTTTCTTCCGGCCCCAGACGAAGGCGCCGTCGGTTTCACCGGTGTACTCGCCGCCGGCCGAGACCCACTTGGTCGCAACCACGGCGTCGAATCCGAGCGCTTCCGCGAGCGGAGAAACCCACGGCTCGGGCGAGGTGGTGGCGAGCACGAGCAGACGGCCGGCTTTGCGGTGATCGTCGATCTCGTTGCGAGCGAAGGGCAGCACGCGTTCGTCGGCAATCTCCGCCGCGGCCGCGGTGGCCGCCTCATGCACGGTGGCAACGGACCAACCCTTGGCGGTGCGCGAGCCGAGCTTGGCCGGCTGCATCATCACCCAGCTCTCGCCGAACTGTTCGTAGAACTTCATGAACGCATCAGCGAGCGGGATGTCGGGGATCGAGCCGAGCCCGGCCGCGGCCAGGTGGCGTTGGAAGACCATGGCGGATGACGACGTGATCAGCGTGCGATCAAGATCAAAGATGGCGGCGGTTGGTCGAGCCATTGGGTGCTCCGGTGAGAGGGTGACATCACCATAATGTCAGCGACTGACATTAGTCAATGGCTGACACCGACGATCAAGTGAACTAGGGTGAGGTGGTGCCCGAACGCCGCGATCGCAAGAAGAACGCCACTCGTGAGCGCCTCATCAACGAGGCCGCCCGGTTGATCGCCGCCAACGGGTTTTCCGAGACGACCACCACACAAATCGCCGACGCCGCCGACGTGGCCCAACGCACGCTCTTTCGCCACTTCCCCACCAAGGAGGCGGTGTTGTTCGGCGACATGGACGATCTCCGCCTCGAACTTCGCGATGCGCTCACCGATCGGCCCGCCGATGAACCAATCCTCGATGTCGTCCGCGAAGCCGCGCTCGCGCTCGCCGACGATCACCAGCGCAACGCCGATCGGCGCCGGGTGCAGTTCGCGGTCGCCGCCGCCGTGCCGTCGGTCTCGGCCTACAGCCGCGCTGTGGTGCAGACGAGCTGGGAACGCGAGATCATCGAGGCGGTGGCGACGCGTCTTACCGTCGACCCAGTCGAAGACCCGCGCCCCGAGATCATCGCTGGCGCCGCCCTTTCGGCCCTCCGCGTTGCGACCCGTCAGTGGGCTGCCGACCCGAGCGCCGATTTCATCAAACTCGTCGACAACGCCCTCCACGCAATCCGCGACCTCGAAAACTGAGGCGGGTGTCAGAGGCAACCCTGCGGGTTGCGACGCCGAACTTTCCCCAGTTGAGGCGGGGCGTTACTCCGCGTAGAAGACGCGGGTGGGGGTGATCCGAAGGATCGTGCGTTCTTGTTCGTCAAGCATGGAGATGATCGACGTTGGATCGGGAGCGTCGATACCCGAGAGCTTGGCGAACATCTGCGAGCTGAGTTCGGCTCGCTCAGGATCGTCGCTGATCGTTTCAGCCGTGCCGTAGACGACCATATGGATACGGCCGTTCGGAATCGTGAGCGACACCTTCGGCTGACGGACAGCGTTCTTCCAATTCGCGGTGTATGCCTTCACCGACATCACCAAGCGGCCCTCGTCGTCGACGAGGTAGCCGATCATCGACTGCTGCGGCGACCCATCACTCCGGCCGGTCGCCAGCACCGCCCAAGTCTGTTCGTTCGCATAGGCGAAATGCTCGGGAGTCCATTCGAAGGTCATTTTCGGTCCTCTTCCTGCATGAAACCAACCGTCATCGATTGACTGGCAGTCGCCAACAACCTGCCAGCCTCGCTCCACATATGGCAATGGCCGTACGCCACACCGTCACCGGCATAGGTGATATCGGCATCGCACCGAACCCACCCATTTCGGTCGTAGCCGCGAGACGCGAATCGGATTGTGTTGTCGAGGCTTGTAGACCGCGATGGCACACCGGCCGCGTTGCCGACAGCCGCCGACATGTAGTCGGCCATTAGCGCCAGCGCCGCAGCGTCGTGGTCGACTTCGGGCATTCGGAGCCACAAGACGAGCTCGCCGTCGGCGCTCGGCTCACCCTGACCACTGAACCCAAACATGCCCTTGGCCACTCGGACCTCGACGTGATCATGGATGCAGGCGGCTTCGAAGTGGCGGACGAGCGGGTCGGATTCATTCGGCCCGCGCGCCGGTCGAGCTTCGCGCCACACGCCAGCGATCTCCTAGCGACGACGACCAAGCGCACCCAGGACCGAGATGATCTCGTGATCGTCGACTCGACCGATCGTTCTTCCTTGCGCCATCGACCGACCCATCGCCGGGAAGGCCACATCGAACGACAGCTGGGAGCCGACACCGAAGGTCGACAGGTACTGGCCGGTTGCCCACACAACGGGGCGGTCGGCGGAGCCCCCCCCCCAGCGCAACCACCCCCGCGGCCAAGCCACAGCCGCCGAACAGCGACCCCCGGCCGCCGCCGATCACTCGATCAGAGACCTTCATCTCCCAGCGCGTCTCATCGATCCGCTTGATGCCGAGAAACTCTTGTGTCGTCGTCACCCGCTCGGCCTACGCCCGAGTGCGCTTGTCCGACCAGTGGCTGGTTGAGCCGGCGGCCTGGAAGCGGTCGGGCCGATCCTCAGGGCGAAGAATTTCGGTGGCCAGCCAGAGTCGTTTGAGCCAGCGCACGCGGCCCGCTTCGGCATCGTCGACGTAGGACTTGCGGCCGTGCAGCACGTGATAGTTGTTCACGAACTGCATGTCACCCGGCTCGAAGGTCATCTCGACACGATTGTCGGTGTCGAAGATGAAGGCGTCGTAGGCGTCCATCGCAGTCCGCTGCAGCTCGGTGAGCCGGGGTGCATCATCGTGGCGCTGCGAAGCCTCGATGTAGGGGCGGATGTAGCGCACGAAGAGCCGGTCCCCATGTTTGGAAAAAACGGGCACGTGGTAGAAGGGCGTCGATCCGTCGCGCTGTTCGCCGCGGAAGTCGTAGGGCAAACCATCGAACAGCGCAGCGGCCAACTCCGGTTCGCTCGCGACGAGCTTGTTGTATGCGCCGACCGCATTGGCGATCAGGCTCTCGCCGCCCGAGATGCCAGGGTCGAGGCACATCAAGCCGACCAGGTCCGACCCGTCCGAGTGAAACGCTTGGCCCACGCCGCCGAGTTCATTGCCGCGTGCCGTGGGATCGTCAGGCCGTTTGCCCTGGTCCTTCACGTCACCGAGCAGGTGCCCCTTCACGTTTTGGGGCCACGGCACGCCGAGATGGAGGCCGATACCCCAATACATCCAGGAGGCATCATCAAAGCCGAGGCGTTCGACCGGAAGGGCCGAGATCCGTTGGAACCCACGACCGTTGATCAGCTGATCCGCGAGCCCGCCCAATACCGGCCCGAGCGCGGGCAACGGGAAGTCGTCCTGGCGAACATCGAGTACTTCGTCGGTGCGTGACCGGGCAACCGCGAGAGCCGACTCGAGCTCGGCAACATCGTCGCCTGTGAGTCGATGAGTCCACGCCTCGGTGTCAGCGACATCCGATGCCGTCCAGTTGGCGTGGGTTTCGAGCGGGCGGACATCGGCAGCGGCAACCGCATTCATGCGGGCGCTCCCTGCGCACCACGAATCAGGCGGCCCGGCAGAGCACCAGTCTCTTGGCCCGACGAGTAGGTCTCGACGCCGGCGACGATCGTGTGGAGGTAACCATCGGCCCGCTGCAGGACCCGGCGACCACCAGCCGGCAGGTCATAGGCGAGCTCCGGCGAGCGGACGGCGAGGTTCTCGAAGTCGATCACATTCAGATCGGCCCGATAACCCGGCGCCAGCACACCGCGGTCGAGTAGGCCCACAGTGCGGGCCGTGTCTCGACACTGCCGTTGAATGAGGAACTCGAGCGGGATGCGACCCTCGGGGCGTTCTCGGCCCCAGTGCTGGAGCAACGTGGTGGGGAACGAGCCGTCGCAGATTGTGCCGACGTGGGCACCGCCGTCGCTCAGCGAGGGGACAGTGAAATCGTGGGTGAGAAGCTCGCGGGTGCCGTTGAGATTCATGTGCCCATAGTTCGAGAACGGCAGCCACAACATGTTGGTGCCGCCCTGCTTCAGCAAGAGATCGAGTGCGTACCCCGCCGGATCGACACCGGCGGCCTGGGCCCGGGCGGTAACGGCCTGATCCGGAGCCGGCTCGTAATACGGGGTCTCCCCCATTTCGAACATGTTGTGGAAGTTCTCAATGAGTCCGCCGCCGACCAGCTTCTTGTCAGTGCCACCCGCCCCTTCGAGCAAGCGACGGCGACGATCTGGGTCGGACAGAGCGACCACTCGCTCGGCCGGCGCCAGGTTGGCCACCTCTTGCCAAACCGGATTTCGCATGAACGGGTTGAGGGTGCATTCAAAGCCGAGCAGCACACCGATCGGTCGCACCGGACACTGACCGGTGATCTTCAGGCCATCGGCTCGAGCCTGCTCGATTCGAGACAGGAGATCGCGATGGAAGTCGTCACTCTTTGGGCTCTCGACGATGGTGAAGCTGAGGGGCCGACCGGAGATGGAACACATGTCGCGGAACATCTGGAATTCGAGATCACGGTTGGTGAAGTCGCTGACGAGTTGAAACACACCGGTGCCGGTCTGCCCCACCGCATCGGCGATTCCGACCAGCTCATCGGCCGCCGCCGTGAGGGTGGGGGTGAAGTCGCCCGTGGAAGTCTTGTGGTTTGACGTACGGCTGGTCGTGAAGCCGAGGGCGCCGGCGCGAATACCTTCGGCCGCCAGGCGGCCCATCTCGGCGATGTCGGCCGCCGTGGCATCCTCGCGGTTGGCGCCGCGCTCGCCCATCACGTGCAGCCGCAGCGCTCCATGCGGCACCTGCGTGGCGATGTCCATGTCTTTCGGACCTTCGCAGGCCTCGAGGTAGTCGGCGAACGAGTTCCAACCCCACGGGAGTCCTTCGTGTAGGGCAGCGCCGGGAATGTCCTCCACGCCCTCCATCAACTCGATGAGCTTGTTGTGGTCGTCATTGTGGACCGGCGCGAAACCGACACCACAGTTGCCAAAGACCACCGTCGTGACGCCATGCCAGCTCGACGGCTGCATACGAGTGTCCCAGGTCGCTTGGCCGTCGTAGTGGGTGTGAATGTCGACGAAGCCGGGCGCGACCAGCGCGCCATCGGCGTCAATCTCGCGGTCCGCGAAGCCGTCGACCGCGCCCACCTCAGTCACAATGCCGTCGGTGATTGCCACGTCGGCGGTGCGGGCATCCGCGCCGGTGCCGTCGACAACCGTGCCGCCTCGAATGATCAGATCGTGCTCAGACATTGGAACTCCTCGTCGCTACCGCCCCATGATGGCAGTGATGAGCGACTCAGCCCCGATCGACCTCGTTACGGCAAGCAACGCGGCCTTCGCGGGCGGCGCGTTCCACGACTATTTGCGGGCCCGTCGAGCCGAGGGTGCGCTGGTCGACGCCCAACTGTTTGGCCTGCCGGCCAAGCTCATCACGCGCTACGCCGAGCTCGATGCCGCGTTTCGCGACGACGAGGGTTTCCCGGCCGGGCCGACCTACGCAACCACAATCGAGCCGTGTCAAGGCGTGACCTTCGAGTCGACTGATGGTGGCGAACACAATGTGCTGCGCGATCTCTCGACCCGCTCCCTTCGGTCCCGCCCGGTTGCCAGATTCGCAGAAGACAGTATCGCGCCACTGGCCGATGAGATCATCGACGGCTTCATCGCTGACGGCAGTGGCGATCTCGTCAAACTCTTCGCCGCGAAGTTTCCGTTCTACGTCTTCGGACGGCGCATGGGTCTGCCTGACAACCGCCGCGATGAGTACTTCCGTTGGAGCTTCGACATTCTTGGCTTCCCCGGCGACCCCGCAACCGGTCTTGCCGCGGCGGCAGACCTCACGAGTTATATCGAGCCGACCCTGGCCGAACGCCGTGGCTGTCCGGCCGACGACATGTTGAGCTCGATGATCACGGCCGAGAACAAAGGTCGACAGCTCAACGATGAAGAAGTGCTGTCTCACGTGCGGGCGATCTTCGCGGCCGGCGCGTCAACTACTCACCACGGCCTCGGCAACACCCTCTACGCGTTGTTGACCCATCCCGAGTCGCTGGCCCGCCTGCAAGCCGACCCCGATCTCATCCCCGCGGCGGTCGACGAGATGCTGCGCTGGGAACCGCCCATCGGCGTGCTGCCTCGCATCGCCCCGTTTGACACCACCGTCGCCGGGCAACCGGTGAAGAAGGGCGAGTTCGTGCTCATGGGGATCGCCTCAGCGAACCGCGACGAGCGGGTGCACCCGAATCCCGATGTCTTCGATATCGACCGCTTGCCTACCCGTGTGCTCACCTTCGGATTCGGCTCCCACCATTGTCCGGGCACCCACCTCGCCAAAGCCCAGATCGCCATCGGCATCGCCCGCCTGCTTGAGCGTCTCTCGGGGTTGGTCCTCACCGACGCCAGATCCGCCCAACCCGTCGGCGCCATCCTTCGCGGGCCTACGACTCTTCCAACCACCTGGAACTCAACAAAACCAGCGCCTTGATGTCGGTGATCACGTCCAACAATCTTGAGACGTGGCTCGCCGCCGAAGGAATCACAACCAGTGTGGGACCCCAACTGTTCGGCCGCGACGACGCCGGGTCAACGTTGAGGCGGGGGTCAGACCCCAGTTGTGGCGGCTGTGGTCCAGTCGCCGTTGGCGGCGCGAAAGCTGGTGAGCGCATCGGTCACCGAGCGCTGTTCCGATCCGCCGAGACCGCTCAGGCCGAAATCGATCGCTCCGAGGGCCTGCGCTCCTGCTTCGGCCGCGGCGCGACCAGCGGAAAGTAGCCCAGCGATCACACCCCTTCCATCCGCGGGATCGGCGATTCGCTCCACGAAACCGCTGGCCTCGAGTCGAGTAATGGTGTTCGTCACACTCGCCGCGTGTACTTGGAGGCGGTCGCCGATCTTTCCCATGGGCAGCGCGCCGGTGCGGGAGAAGGTGAGTAGAGCCAGGACCTCGAACCGGCTGAAGTTGAGATCGAGTGGAGCCAACACGGCATCGATCCGAGATTGCGATATCTGAGTCACCCGCGTGAGCGACGTGGCGGCCTGCATCGCGTCGATCGCCGTCCATTCGTGGCGTTGCCAGTTGCGGCCCGCCTCGGCGATGGGGTCGAACTCCAACGTCATGCCAGCTACCCTAGGAGAAAGTAGTTTGATATCCAAGTACTTCTGAACCTGCGGGAAGAAGACAAGTCGTGAGTGATCCACTGGCCGAATGGCGATCCCACTACGACGACGCTCGCCTCCGCGACGTGCCGTTCGAGACAATGTCGGGGGTCCCCCTCGATCCGGTGCACGGTGATGGCCCCTATCCCGGCGAATACCCCTTCACCCGTGGCCTCCACGCCGGGGGCTACCGGTCACGGCTGTGGACCATGCGCATGTTTGCCGGGTTTGGTACTGCGGAAGACACGAACGGTCGCTTCAAGGAGCTCCTCCGAGCGGGCGGCACCGGACTCTCCACCGCCTTCGACATGCCCACGCTTATGGGCCGCGACTCAGACTCGCCCTGGGCACTCGGCGAAGTCGGACGAGCCGGCGTGGCCGTCGACACGCTGTCCGACATGGAAGATCTCTTCGCCGACATCGACCTCTCCGGCGTGTCCACCTCGATGACAATCAACGGCCCCGCCGCTGTGCTGATGGCGATGTATGTGGCGGTCGGAGAAAAGAGTGGCGTTCCCCGGGCCCAACTCGCGGGCACGATTCAGAACGACATCCTGAAGGAATACCAGGCGCAGAAGGAATACATCTATCCCCCGCGTCCCTCCATGCGAATCGTCACCGACATGGTGAAGTTCACCACCGCCGAGATGCCGAAATGGCACCCCATTTCCATCTCCGGCTACCACATCCGAGAAGCGGGCTCAACCGCAGCGCAGGAGCTGGCCTTCACCCTCGCCAACGGCTTCGCCTACGTCGAGGCTGCGATCGCCGCGGGCGAAGACATCAACGAATTCGGCAAACGACTCTCATTCTTCTTCAACAGCCACACCGACTTCTTCGAAGAGATCGGCAAGTTCCGAGCCGCCCGCCGCATCTGGGCTCGATGGATGAAGGAGCGCTACGGCGCCACCGACGAACGCGCCATGATGTGCCGCTTCCACACCCAAACCGCGGGGGTGTCGCTCACCGCCCAACAGCCCGAGATCAACATCGCCCGAGTGGCAACCCAAGCACTTGCCGCGGCGCTAGGCGGAACCCAGAGCCTGCACACCGACAGCTACGACGAGGCCCTTGCCTTGCCGAGTGAGAAGGCGGTTCGGATCGCCCTTCGTACCCAACAAATCATCGGTCATGAGACCGGCGTGACCAACGTGATCGATCCGCTGGGCGGCGCCCCGTTCGTCGAATGGATGACCGACGAGATGGAACGACAGGCCGAAGCGATATTCGCCCACCTCGACAAACTCGGCAACGGGTCGATCCTGGAAGGTGTGTATGCGGGAATCGAGAGCGGCTACTTCATGGGCGAGATCGCCGACTCCGCCTATCGCTTCGAGCGTGAGGTCAATGCCGGTCGTCGCATCATCGTTGGTGTCAACGAATTCACCGACGGCGATGAAGACACCGATCCAAATCTGCTCCGGATCGATCACACCACCGAGGACTACCAGCGCAAGCGGCTCGACGGTGTGAAGAAGGACCGCAGCCAAGAAGCCGTGGATACCGCACTCGCGACGGTCATCGCCGCCGCCGAAGATCCAACCGTGAATCTCATGCCGCCGATTATCGACGCCGTGCAGGCCTACGCAACCGAAGAGGAAATCTCGATGGCAATGGAAACCGTGTTTGGCACGTATGTCGAAACGGCCGTCATATGAGCGACGACGACGCGCCGATTCGAGTCGTGTTGGCGAAGCTCGGGCTCGACGGGCACGACCGGGGAATCAAGGTCGTGGCCCGCATGCTCCGTGATGCGGGCATGGAGGTCATCTATCTCGGCCTCCGCCAGACAACCGACAGCATCGTTGCCGCGGTTGAGCAAGAAGACGCCGACGCGATCGGCCTCTCGATGCACAACGCCGGCCACCTCACCCTTGGCCCCGCGATGCTTGCCGCACTCGACGCGGCGGACCTCGATATTCCGCTGATTATCGGCGGGATTGTGCCTGACCCCGACCTGCCGATCCTTGAGGCTGCTGGCGTCGCTGCCGTTCTCGGCCCCGGGGCTTCCTCGGAGGAAGTGGTCCGCACCGTTCGGCGGGTCGTCAAGCCCGCGTGAGTATCCGAGACCTGAGCGTCGATGAACTCGTGGCTCGGGCGGTCGAATCTGACCGCCGCGCCGTCGGCAGACTTTTGTCGATCGTCGAACGGGGCGGCGAAGCGGCCGACCACCTGGCCGAATGTCTCCAACAGGTACCCACCGACGGCCATGTCATCGGGATCACGGGATCACCCGGCGCCGGCAAATCGACGATGGGGGCTCACTTGGTCGCCGCTTTCACGGCCGCGGGACGCACTCCGGCCGTGCTGGCCGTGGACCCATCATCGCCTCTGACCGGCGGCGCGATCCTGGGCGACCGCGTCCGTATGGCGGCGGTCGACACCACCGCATTCATTCGATCGGTCGCGACCCGCGGCCATGCCGGCGGACTCGCGCTGGCGATCCCCGGCGGAGCCCGCTTGCTCGCGGCGGCCGGCTTCGACCCGGTCATCATCGAGACGGTGGGGGTGGGCCAAGTGGAGGTTGACATCACTGCCGCGGCCGACACGACCGTCGTTGTTGTCGCTCCAGGTATGGGCGACGCCGTCCAAGCCAACAAGGCCGGCCTTCTTGAGGTGGCCGACATATTTGTCGTCAACAAGGCCGACCTGCCGGGGGCGAACGACGCTCGACGCGACCTCGAACTCATGCTCGAACTCAGCCATGTCACCGGCCAAGAAGATTCCTCCCACCGGCCCCCGATTGTGATGGTCAACTCGCTCGAGGGAGACGGCATCGCCGCCGTGCACGAGGCCGTCGACGCGCACCACGTCCATCTCATTGAGTCGGGGAAACTGGCCGCCCGCCGGCGCGCCCGTATTCGCTACGAGCTCCGCAGCCGCGCCGAACTCACGTTCCACCTATTCCTCGAGACGAAACTCGGCGATGACACCACTGAGTCCATCATCGATGCAATCCTCGCCGGCGACATCACACCTTCGTCGGCCGCCCGCAGGCTGTGGCAGCCTGGCGGGGCATGAGCGACACCTCTCCTCACTCCGCCGTCCTTGATCCCCACTGGTGGAAATCAGATCCTCAAGATGACTTCGCGGCCCTCCGCGCCCACCCCGGTCTTTGGCGCGACCAGGAGAGCGGAATCTGGCTCGCCGCAAGGCACGCCGATGTCCTCACGGTCGAACGCGACGACGCAACCTTCGCCAGTCGAGCCGACGACGGCGGGGCCTACCGACTGAACCCGTCACCGGGCGAAACAACGATGATCAGCCAGGACGACCCCGTACACCTGGCCCAGCGTCGCCAGGTCAACCGGCGCTTCACCCCGCGGGCCGTTCGCAATCACACCGACCACTACACCGCCACGATCAACACTCTGATCGACGAAGCCATCGTCGAACACGATTCGCGCGGATCCGTCGAGGTAATCGATGCCATCGCCGCGCAGCTTCCTTGTCGGATCACCGCGGAGCTTCTTGGGTTTGGCGCCGAACGCTGGCGAGAGGTGAAGGACTGGTCAGAGCGGCAGATGCGCATCGACACCGCACCCACCGATCCCGAGATGTTCATGTCGTTTATCGGCAGCATCCAGGAGTGGGCCGAAATCATGCAGGAGATCCTTCCGCAGCGGGCGGCCGAACCGGCCGACGATCTCTTTTCGGACTGGCTCTCCCATCAGATGGATCCGCAGACAATGGTGATGGAGACCGGCCTCCTGATCGCGGGCGGCGCGGAAACCACCCGCACCGTGATCGCCCATGGCCTCCGGACCTTTGTTGATCATCCCGAAGCGTGGGAGGCAATCGCCGCCAACCCCGAACTCGCGATCACGGCCACCGAAGAACTGATCCGCTGGATCACCCCGCTCAACAACATGTTCCGGATAGCCACGCGCGACAGCGAAGTCGCGGGCACGGTCATCGCGGCCGGCGAGCGCGTCGCTCTCGTCTATCCCGCCGCGAATCGCGACGAGTCGGTGTGGGACCGCCCCCACGAGTTCGACATCACCCGCAACCCGAACCCGCACCTGTCGTTCGGCCATGGCACCCACTTCTGTCTTGGCGCCAACGTCGCCCGAGCCGAACTGCGACTCCTTCTCGAACTCCTGACCACGCGGGTAACCAACCTGCGAGCGGTCACCGATCCTGACATCGAGCCGAACATCTTTGCCCGAGCCGTTCGCTCGTTTGAGCTCGGGTTCGATCTGCGGTCCTAGTCGTCGGCTGTCACTGCCGTGTAGATGACCACGCCCCATCCCGGGTGATCGGGCAGGGCCAAGCGGTGGTGATGAAACGCTAAGTCGCCCGTCATCGGGTGGCAAAAGTGTCGAACCTTCGACGAGAAGACGGCCACGTCTTGCGCTCGCCACGCCGTCGCGAACTCGGGGTGTTCGGCCCGCAACTCATCCACAAGCGTGCTGCCCTCCTCACTCGGATACCGACCGAGGTGCAGTCGAAACTGTGATGCCAACCGGTGGACCTCATCAAGCCAGTCAGTCATGAAGCTTCGGAGTGGCTCAGTTTCAAGGGTGAGTCGCAGAAGGTTGGGCGCCCCCTCCATCGTTTCGATGACCGGGAACAATGTCGCCTGGGCCTGGTTCCAACACACCAGATTCCACGCATGGTCGAGGACATACGCCGGGTTGGGCTCCAGCCCATCAACCAATACTCGATGCGCATCGCCACCTCCCTTCTCGCCGTCGACCTCGGCCGGTGGATGCACGTCGGCCAGGTCGTAAAGATGGATCCGCTCGGCGGAGGTCAACCGAAGGGCGGCCGCCAACCCGTCGAGCACCTCGGCCGACACTCGATTCGCACGACCCTGCTCAAGCCGCGTCAGCCAGGACACACCCACACCAGAGAGGACTGCCACTTCTTCTCGTCTGAGCCCGCCCGCCCGTCGACCGGTGCCCACCGGCAGGCCCACTTCTTCGGGGCGAAGGCGTTCGCGCCGACTCCGCAGAAAGTCACCAAGGGCTGCCGCTCGCATACGAAAAGGTTAGCGGCGTCAAGGTAGCACTGGTGGTACCACCATTGGCAGGGGCTTCTCGTACTGTCCTGGAAGGACCACGCTGCTCCGATGGATCATCTGCTCAGCACCCGCGCCCGGCAGCAGACCACATCTGTTATTCGCGACCTGCTCGAACATGCACACCGTCCCGGCATGATCTCGCTGGCGGGAGGCCTTCCCGACCCCGACCGATTCCCGCGCGAGAAGATGGCCTCGCTCGCGGCCCAGTGCATCCTCAACCGCAACGCCGATGCTCTTCAGTACGGACTTACCGCGGGAGACCCACGACTTCGCGAAGCGATTGTGGCCACCACGCCCGCGGCCGCCAACATCAACAATGTGCTCGTGACGACCGGTTCGCAGCAGGCACTCCATCTCCTGAGCGAGGTGCTCCTCGATCCGGGCGACACGGTGGTTGTCAGCGATCCCGACTATCTCGGTGCCCTCCAGGCGTTTCGCGGTTCGGGCGCCGCACTTGCCCCCGTCGACATCGATGCCGAGGGCCTCGTGGTGGACCAGTTGGGCGAGCAACTCCTCGCCGGCATGCGCCCCAAGTTTGTCTATGTGGTCCCGCACTTCCACAATCCAACCGGAGCAACACTGAGCACTCACCGACGCGGCGAACTGCTCGCCCTCGCGTCGCACTACGACTTTCTGGTGGTTTTCGACGACCCCTACCGCGACCTTGCCATCGACGAACCGGCGCCTGAACCGGCCTCGCACCCACACGTCGTCCACCTTCGAAGCGTGTCAAAGATTCTCGCCCCTGGTCTCCGGGTCGGCTGGATAATCGGTCCCCGCTGGCTCCTTCGCTCCGTCGAACGGGCGAAGCAGTCGACCGACCTGCACACCTCCAGCCTGAGCCAGGCCATCGCCCACGGCGCCGTCACCGCGCCCTGGTTCCCGGCCCACGTGGCCGAAATCTCCGCCGCGACCGCGACCAAGCGCGACACGCTGGCTAATGCCCTCATCAACACCTTCGGCGACCGTCTGGCGTTCAACCGACCCGGCGGCGGGATGTTTGTTTGGGCCGAATTCACCGATGGAACCGACACTTCGGCCCTCCTCGAACCCGCGCTCGATCATGGCGTTGCCTTCGTGCCCGGTCACCCGTTTGCCGTCGAACGAGAGCTCACCCGCCACCTTCGTCTGAGCTGGGCGACGGCGTCCCCGACCGGATTGGAAGAAGCGGTCGGGCGGTTGGCCGCCGCGCACGCCACCCAGTCCGACGCCTAAGGTCAGCGACCAATGCCGACCCTCGCAGACCTCTCCCCAAACATCGCGTCCGAGTTCGAGGCGCTCATCGACGGCGTGTGGGATGGCCGCGTCGATCCGGGCCTGCTCGAACGATGCTGGGTGCGGATGTGCGAACTCGTCGGCGCGCCCCACGATGCTGGTCGACACACTTCCGAGCCGGCGCCGGCGCTCGACGGACCACTTGTCGATGACCTGCTGGCGTTCGCCGAATTGTGGATCATTGATCCCCACGCGGTCACCGACGAGATCGCGGCGGCGGTTCGACAACACCTCAGCGATCACGAGGTTGCCGCCTTCACCATTGGACTGGCCACTATCGAAGCGCAGGCTCGCCTCGCGATCGCCCTCGGACCCACGTCATGAGAATGACCGCCCCCGAGGGTTCGATGAACTTCTTCGAGCACGACACCGAACTCAACGCCCGCTTCGATCGGTTCTACGCCGAGTTGTGGCAGCGCGGAAAGGTTGATCAGGCAACGAAGGAAGTGGGACGGCTTCGCAACGCTCGGATCACCGACTGCGGTATTTGACGCAACCTTCGCTTCGCAGGTACGCAGCAGCAGGGACTCGAAGAAGCCGCAATCGATAGCATCAACGACGAATACGCCGACACCGATCTCCCTGATCGCTGGAAGGCCGCGATCCGGTGGACTGATGTAGTGATTGGCGCGTCCCCTTCCAACGAGTCCGACGCGGAGCTCCCGCTAAGCGATACGGAGCTGGCCGAACTCGCGCTCACAGTCGCTGTCGCCCAAGGATTCTCCAAGGCGGCCATCGCCTGGGGCCCAGCACCGGAGCTACCCACTCTGGTAATTCCCTCCCCGGGAACCTGACGCTGGTTGTGACTCCGCGCGCAGAGTGACACCATGGGCCGATGCCCAACCGTCCCAATACCTTGAGCGCGCTGTTTGAGATCCGCGCCGCGTCGGAACTCGGTGCATTCGCGGCGGCCGCCCCCGCGATGTTTGGTCTCCTACCGCGAGCCAACGCCGATCGCACCGTGCTCGTACTTCCTGGGTTTATGGCGGGCGACGGCAGCACGAAACCCATCCGCTCGCTACTTAGCTGCCTCGGTTACAACACCCATGGCTGGGGGCTCGGTCGCAATATCGGCCCCACCGCAGAGATCATCGATGGACTAATCGAACTGATCGAACTTCTCGACCGAGAGAACGGGCCAATCGACATCATTGGCTGGTCATTGGGCGGCATGTTTGCCCGGGAAATTGCCCGCCTGGCCCCGAATACTGTCCGGCAGGTGATCACGCTGGGCAGCCCGTTCCAGACCACCGGACCCGAAGAATCCAATGCCAGCGCCGCATTCAACGCTCTCCGTGACCGCCACTCCGATCAGATCATGGTGCCCCAGATCCCCAGCTGGGCCCGCGAGCCAATGGGCGTGCCCACCACATCCATCTACACCCGCAGCGACGGCATCGTGAGTTGGCACCAGTGCCTCAACCGTAATCTCCCGCAGACTGAAAATGTCGAGGTCTACGGCAGCCATTGCGGCCTAGGCCACAATCCGGCCGCGCTCCTAGTGGTTGCTGATCGGCTAGCCCAAGCCGACCATGACTGGAAGCCGTTCAAGGCGCCGCGCGCCCTCAAGCCGATGTTTCCCACACCGGTCGACTTCGACACCCGTCTGGTCAATGCCTCTTCAGCCAATGCCGCTTCAGCCAATGCCGCTTGAGCCAGTGCCCCTTCAGCCAATACCCCTTCACTTGAATTAGCTGATCGTGGCGTTGCGGAGATCTTCAAACGACTCCTCGATACACGCCATGAACCGTTCAGGGTCAGGCATCATTTCGCGACACGAGGTGACACCCACCGTCACGCCGCCGCAATAGCTGAGAACTGGCAAGAAGAGTCCGAGTCCGAGTCCGTCGATCACCGGCCCCATGCCGTACATGTCGACCATTCTCGCTCCGGCCGAATACAGCGGAATCTGCGGTCCGGGCACATTCGTGATCACACAGTTCATCATCGGGCGCGAACTGTTCGCGGCGAGCCGAGTGGCCAGTCGCGACGCGAGTCCGGCCGTGGCGGACGGAACAAACTGGGTGTAATCAGTCATCAGGTGAGCGCCGACGGCGTTCGTGAGTTCTTTCGACTCGCGACTCGCCTCGCGGATCGCCGCCAGCCTCTCCGCATCATCTTCGATGTCGGTGCGGAGACGAACGATCATGGCCGACACCTGATTCCCAGCGTCCCCCTTCTCCTCGTCGGAACGAACTGAGATCGGCGCCATGGCGGTGAGTGATTCTTCGGGGAGCTCGCCGTGATAGTTGAGGTAACGACGGATGCCGCCAGCACAGATCCCGAGCATGGCGTCGTTGATCGTCGCACCATCGACCGACTGTTTAATCGCCTTTACCTGGTCCAGCTCAAACCGAGTACCGGCCACCACACGATGGGCGGACACCTTCTTGTTGAACCGCGTCTGCGGTACACGACCCGGCACCGCCGGCATCGTCACATCGTCCTTCGACGCCGTCTGCGCGAGGCGACCGAGCGCCGGCACGGCGTCCTTCAACAAGGACGGCAGCCGGAACAGCTGGCGCACATTGTTGATCGCCGCCCGGCCGAGCAGCGCAATACCCTCCGGCACCTTGTCCTTCTGAACTGGGGGGATGTTGATATGTGGGTTTCCTTCAGGCTCAAGGTCGTGCAGCGCGGCGGTGATCTCTTGCCCCACACGCCATCGATGGCTGAACGGTGGATCTTCGAAACGATCGCATATGAACCCGCGGGAACCCCCTCGACGTTGTCGAGACCCTCGATCACAGTGAACTCCCAAAGGGGTCGATCCATGTCGAGCGGGCGGGGGTGCAGCCGAGCAACCTGTATCCAAAGTTGACGCCAGTCGCCCGGCTTCGGCAACACGATGTGACGCACGTGGTACTCAAGATCAAAGTCTGGATCGGACACCCAATACGGGTGATCGAGGCCCATTGGTACATGCACGAGTCGCTCGGTGAACGAACGAGCTAAGCCCAGTCGTTCCTCCATCATCTGGAGAATGGACTTGAAGGTGACAACCCCACCGGGTGCCGTGCTCTGGTCGTAAATCCCTAGCGAGCCGATGTGCATCGGCGTTCACTGTGATTCCAGATGAAGGAACATGGAATCCTGGGCGCTGAGTTGTTGCATCGCGTCTCCCCGATTGGAGCGGAGGCTATGACGATCTTTCTCGTCTGCCGCCACGTCTATTTCGTAACGATGTTGGCCGGCCCCGCGAGTTGATCGGCCTGTC